>Ga0208113_1000027_pt1 | contig 62135 bp, 47 predicted proteins | sample Knorr_S7_td_NADW_FD_185598 | JGI IMG/M metagenome (GOLD analysis project Ga0208113, IMG submission 185598) | Marine microbial communities from Southern Atlantic Ocean transect - Knorr_S7_td_NADW_ad_2505m_LV_A (SPAdes) (version 2) | ecosystem: Environmental > Aquatic > Marine > Oceanic | place...
GGTGAGCACGGAGTCGGCCAAGATAACCGGCACGTTCGCCCTGGCAACGGACTGCACGCCAGCCTGGACCTAGGCCAGTTGGTCCGGGGTGGCGCTGTCGACTTTGCTGATGATCACCAGGTCGGCCATGCGTAGGTTGTCCTCGCCGGGGTGGAAGCTGGTCTCATCTCCCGGACGGTGCGGGTCGACCAGAACCACGTGGAGGTCCGGCCGCACGAAAGGAAGGTCGTTGTTGCCGCCGTCCCAGATGATCAGGTCGGCGTCTCGCTCCGCGCGGTGGAGGATGGCTTGATAATCCACACCGGCGAAAACCGCGATGTCCATCCGCAAGAGGGGCTCGTATTCTTCCCGTTCTTCGATAGTGGCTTCTAAGTGCTCCGGGTCGTCCATCTCGCCGAACCGCTGCACCCACTGCGCCTCAAAGTCCTCGTATGGCATGGGGTGGCGTATAACGCTGACCTGCCTGCGCCGCTCCAGGAAGAACCGTGCTATACGGCGCGTGGCGGAACTCTTGCCCACTCCTGTCCGCACTGCGGAGACTCTGATCACCGGCTTGGTGGAGGCGATGGTCGTACTTTCCGACCCCAAGAAGGCGAAGTTGGCGCCGGCCGCCAATACCGCGGACGCTTTATGCATCACGTCCTGGTGGGAGATGTCGCTGTAGGAGAAATATACCCAGTTGACCCGCTCCCGCTTGATCATTGAGAGCAGTTCGGACTCTTCGACGATGGGTATCCCGTTGGGATAGAGAGGGCCGCTAAGCGCAGGAGGGTAGGTCCGGCAGGCGATATCCGGCATCTGCGTGGCGGTGAACGCCACCACCCGCGTGAGAGGGTCATTTCGGAAGACAACTTTGAAATCGTGGAAGTCGCGTCCGGCGGCTCCCATGATGATGACCTTGTTCCGTCTGTCGTCCTGCATCTCAGTTCTCTGATAACCGGGATATCCAGGATTGTTAGCTCAGCCCCAACACTTCGCCGTCGGGAGTCACGTCCATATTCAGCGCTCTGGGCCGGGTGGGCAGGCCGGGCAGGGTCTCGATACGGCCGGCCAAGGCGTAGAGGAAACCGGCACCGACCGACGCCCGGATGTCGGTGATGGGGAAGGTGTAGCCACTTGGGCGTCCCTTCAAGCTCTGGTCGTGGGAGATGGACAGGTGGGTCTTGGCCATGCAGATGGGCAGGCTGCCCCAGCCCTTGGACTCGAAGTACCGCAGCCGCCGCCGGGCCTCGGGCGACCAGCTAACGTCGGCCGCGTTGTAAATCTTCTGGGCCAGGGCCAGGACTTTGTCCTCGGCGGAAGCGTCGGTGGGATAGGCGTAGGTTATCTGGGGGTCGCCCTGGGACGCGTCGACCACGGCCTGGGCTAGATCTTCCCCGCCGGCCCCGCCTTGGGCGAACCCGTCACATTCCACCGCCGCGGTAGCCCCGGCGTCCATGGCGATCTGCTTCACGGCGGCCAGCTCTTCGTCGCTATCGGTCCCGAACCGGTTGATGGCCACCACGCAGGGCAGTCCGAACCCCTTTACGATGCCCACGTGATGGATCAGATTGTCACCGCCGGATATGACGGCAGCGGCGTCGGGGTCACCCAGGTCTCGCCGCCGAACCCCTCCGTGCCATTTCAAGGCGCGGGCCGAGGCCACCAGGACTGCCGCGCTGGGCAGCAATCCGCTCTGACGGGTCTTGATGTGCATGAATTTTTCGAAGCCCAGGTCCGATGCGAACCCGGCTTCGGTGATGACGTAGTCGGCATAGCCCAATGCCATCTTGTCGGCGATGATGGAGCTGCAGCCGTGGGCGATGTTGCCGAAGGGACCGGCATGGATGATTGACGGCTGGCCTTCCATGGTCTGGACCAGGTTTGGCATCACGGTCTGATGCAGGAGCGTCATCAACGCGCCGGCGAACTCCAACTGCGCGACGGTCACCGGCTCCCCATCCGAGGTCTCTCCCACCACAATCCGGGTCAGACGCTCCCGCAGGTCTTGGGGGCTATCCGCCAGGGCCAATATGGCCATAATCTCGGAGGCGGAGACGATATCAAACCGCGCCTCCCGCAGCGGGCCGTAGCCCGAGCCGCCGACACCGGATACCACCTGACGCAGGCCCCGGTCGGAGGCGTCGGTCACCCGGTTCCACATCAGACCGCCTGCATCCAGACCGGGCACGGCGCCGCGGAACACGGCGTTCTCCACCAGCGCGGCCAAGAGGTTGTGGGCCGAGCCGACGGCATGGGCGTCGCCGGTGAAGTGGATGTTGATCTCGTCTTCGGGCACAACTCGGGCCATGCCGCCGCCGGTGCCGCCGCCCTTGATCCCGAAGATGGGACCGAGAGTGGGCTCCCGGAGGTTGACCGAGACCTTGTGTCCCAGACGACCCATGCCTTGGGTCAGACCGATGGCCGTGGTGGTCTTGCCCTCTCCGGCGGGGGTTGGGGTGATGCCGGTAACCACCACGAGTTTGCCTCGATAGTCGCCCGGGTCTTTCAGGGCATCCAGGGATATCTTGGCCTTGTACCGGCCGTAGGGTACCAGGTGGTCGCTGTCCAAACCAAGTGATTCGGCGATCTTTGTTATCGGCTCCACTTTGTCTCCAGGCGCCAGGTTGGGAGTTGTTGGCTCACCCAGCATGCCAGCCGGGTCATATGGACAATATGCCGAAGGTAGAGGGGGTCGTCAACCCTGGGTCTAACCTATGACAATGATTCGACAAGCTCAGGTAGAGGGGTTGCAACAAACCCCACCCTTAAATTACGGCTGCTCGTCCCGGGTTGAGAAATCGCCACCTACATTCATTTTGGCTTCGGGAATTGTAGCTCTTAATAGACATCAAAAACCCCTCCAACATGTCTTGGAGGGCTTTGTTTTAGGCCGTTGCACCCAAATGCCGACAAAGGCAGACACGGTCATCACTAATACAGCAAATGTTCCAGGTGTCGATTCTTCGTTCCCATCATCTTACTGACCACGGAGGAACATCGTAACGTAATCGACGTCCACCGGTGGCGGGACTAAGCCCATTTGAAGCGACGCCTCGTTGAATCGGCTGGTGTCATAAACGCTGGTATCGGTGAGATAGCCTTCAACGGAGTCCAGGGACCGGGCGAGCAATTTTAGCTCAACGTCGTTTGCGCTGTCCGACACAGTCTCCAACCTTAATCTCCATTCGGTCATTGGCACCAGCTCTCGAATTAGCCCGGTATCGCGCATGCGAGTGAAAACATCTTCGGCTCGCACGGGATCCTGTTGGACCACGTTGTAGACCTGGCCGAGATTCGCAACGTTGTCGGAAATCTTGGCAATCGCAGCCGCCAAAAAATCGACCGGAGTCATCTCGAAAAACCAGTTTGGCGCGATGGGTGCGCAATCTACTTGCAAACACGCTTTGATGATCAGTGTCTGGAAATCGTTGGGATTTAGTGCTCCAGTGACGCTGTGGTGCCCGATATTGCCGGGCCGAATCAAACAGACCGGGAGACCCCTCGATACAGCAGACCAAACCAGTCGCTCAGCGACCCACTTAGCCTGGTTGTATCCTCCTTCCATTCTTTCGGCAAAGCCATCAATGTCGTTGTTCTCCAGATAGGGCATCGTGTCTCCGCCCGGGAAGATTCCGTTTGAAGAGAGATACAACAGGGGCTTGGTTATTGTGTGGCAGGCAAATTTGATCACCTCGGTCGTCCCGCCAACGGTATGTGGTTTGGCTGTTTCATAAGAGTAGGCGTAGTTGACCGATGCGGCACAGTGGAAGACCAGGTCTACTTCCTTCACGAGCCAGTGGTAGTCCTCGTCGCTTAAGCCGAATTGGGATTTTGTTAGATCGCCGGTCATCGTGACGATGCGGTCTTGTTGAGTGTGGGATGGTAATCCGTAGAACTTCAAAGCTTCCACGACCCGATCGTTTCCTGATTTAACCCGCTCACTCCCCCTGGCCAAGCAGTAGAATTTCGTATCTGGGGCCGTGAAACGTAACAATTCATCCAACAGAAATGATCCCAAAAAGCCTGTAGCACCGGTCACCAATATCTTTGAGGCTTCGGAAAGACGGGCTCGCTTTCCCGAATTTGTGGGCAAGATGTCTGAATCGAGGATGGCTTCGTCGGACAACGATGTCTTATTGGTCATGAGCGAATCTCCATTGGCCAAGAAAATCACTAACTCGTCGATGGTGCTGTAATCGTATATTTCGCTCCCCTGCAGCTTGACTTCAAAAGCCTGCTCGATCCCCAGCGTCAGGCCGAGGCCGGAAAGAGAGTTGCCACCGATGTCAAAGAAATTCCAATTGCTGTGTAACGCGCTCGCGTCGATGCCCAACGCGTCACCCCATAGTTCCCGCATCAGTGCCCTGCCTTCCGGACTTGCAGCTTGTTCAACTGGCATTACCTTGTCCTGGCGGCGTACTTTTCCGCTGCGAGGACTTGGCAGGGCTTTGCGGTCTAACTTGCCTGTCTGCTGGTTTATCGGAAGCGTTTCCATCTCCACGTAGCGGCTTGGCACCATGTAGTGGGGCAGGAATCTCCCCAATCGGTTCCGTAGGTCCTTGCTGGTAGCACTATTGGTGTCAACCAACCAGGATGAACCGGGTTTGCGAACGACAAAGGATACTAGCCATCTATCGGACTCATCTTCACCTTCCACGGTTACGGCAGCGTCCAGAACTTCGCAATGCTCCTTGAGAGTTTCCTCGATCGCACCCAAATAGACGCTATACCCTCTGATCTTGACCATGGAATCATTGCGGCCAATTACCGTAACAACTCCTTCTGGATCGATTGCCGCTACGTCGCCTGTAGAGTAATACCGCTCACCGTCCACGTGAAGGAACCTTTGCTGATCCAGATTGGCCCTTTCCAGATAACCGCGGGCTAATCCCAGCCCTCCGATACATAATTCACCCGTCCCAACGCAATTGAGATCAGAGCCGTCTTCTGCCAGCACCCGAACCTCTACGCCAACCATGGGCAGCCCTACGGGACAGATATCAGCTTGGTCCTGCGGAGCAGATATCAACTCGAAAGTACAAACGTCGTGGGCCTCGCTAATGCTGTACGTATTAAACAAACGCGCGTGCGCCGGTAATGCCGCTAGCGCTTGCTCTCTTAGTCTGCCGGATACCACTTCCCCGTTTAGCCAAACGACGCGTAATGTCTCCAGGTCGGTACGCAGGGTCTCCAGATCGGCCGAGTTCAAGACCCCTTGCAAAAGAGACGGGGTAAACAGGATTTCGGTTATCCGGTTTTCGGAGATGTATCTGGTTAGGATCCGTGGCAGGAACACGACATCATCCGGGATGATGTAAACCGTCCCACCCTTCAACAACGGGCGTAGAAACTCCCACGTAAAGAACACGCTGCAGGCGACCCGGTCGCCGGCTTTATAGGAACTAAAGGAATACCGACCGAAATAGGACGATATCAATGCCCCGTGCGTCTGCATCACTCCCTTAGGCTCGCCGGTTGTGCCGGAAGTGTATGGAACAAAAGCAAGATCATGCGGGGAGTTAACGGGGGGCGGGGATTCGGCAGCGTCTTGCCAGGTGTCGTCGGTATCGATCACCAAGACCTGGATTTCGGCGCAGGATCCAAGACGCGACAAGTAGCGTTGTTTGGTAATTACCAGCTTCGGCTTGGACTTCTCCAAGATGGTCTTCAGCAGGTTGTCTGGTGACTCAAGTGCCAGTGGCATGAACGCGCCGCCAGCTTTGAGCGTGCCGATACAAGACGTTACGTAGTCCGAACAAGTCTCCATGAAGATTCCTACCCGGTCGTTGGGTAAGACTCCGTGCTGGCGAAGGTAAGCGCCCAAAGCATCAGATTCCTGATCCAGGTCGAAATAGGTCTTGTTACCCTCTTGACTCACTACCGCCAGTTCGGCTGGAGTTCTCTGGGCCTGGTCTTTGAAAACGCTCTGCAAACAGGTTTGTTCTGTGGCCATACTTTTGCCTTTCCCAATCAAGAATCACTTACGCGTCTAGCTCAATGATTGCCCGCCCCCAACCAATCACGTCGCAGGTTCCGAACGCCGTGTATGTTTTGGCGGTACGAAAAGATGACTATACCCTTTGTTAATATGTCTTTTCAAAAAAATTCGTTCTACCGGCCCGGTGGGAGCATCCAGGAGTCACTCAGAAACAACGCAGGAATTTGGTGGGGGAAGGCTTCGATCAAATCAGGATTCGTGATGGCAAGCCCTTTGCCGTCAAACCACGACCGCTCATCCTGAGCGTTTCGAAGAAGCTCATAAGTCAGTTGGTTGTCGAAGCGCAATTTGGGCTGGTAGCAGGGGTGTTTTGACATCCTTCCGCGGAAGGGAACCACCAACGGAAGAGGATAACTGCCGGCTAACGCTAGGAGATTTCCAACTCCAGCCGTTCGATGTCCCTTTCACTGAGTTGGAAGTACTTGGCGTCCGGGTGGTGGAAAACCAGAGCGGAGACCGAGGACTCCGGGTCCATCATGTAGCCTTCGGTCAGTTCCACGTCCAGGTTGGCGGACACATCCAGGAGCCGGAAAAGCTGCTCTTGGTCTTCCAGCCGGGGGCATGCTGGATAGCCGAATGAGAACCGCTTGCCCCGGTACTGGGTGCGGAATAAGTCCTGGGGCGTGGTTCCTGCCGGGTCGCCGAAGCCCCACATCTGCCTGATCTGTTGGTGGAGATATTCAGCGAACGCCTCGGCGCTCTCCAAAGAAAGGGCCGACAGGATGTGGGAGTTCAGGAATTCGCCTTCGGCCATGAACCGCTCGGCCAACGCCCGGACTCCGTTGCCGATGGACGTGACAAACATGCCGACATAGTCGACCTGACCGCCGCTCTGGGGCAGCAGGTAGTCCGCCAGGCTGAGTCCGTCCCGCTGGGACTGGCGGCCCAGATAGAATTCTTCAAGGATATTTCGATCTTCGGAACCATAGACTAGGATCCGCTGGCCGTCGGCGTTGCAGGGGAAGAATTTCAGAACGGCGTTGGCCTTTATGTCCTCTTGGGCCAACATCAAGTCTTCAACTCGCCGCACGGAATCATGAAGCTCGATCGCTGCCTGGTCTCCGGACTCCAGGTCGTCGGCGAACCGGCCTTTGTAACCCAGATGCCTCACGTAAAGCATCTGCGGGTTGATCAGAGGGAATATCTCCTCTAGTGGATGATCGTTCAGGATGTGCAGCCGCAGGTCGGGCGGGTTCGGGATGTCAAAGTCGTGCCGCACCTGGGCTGGGGGCACATCTTCACCGGCATCTTCTTCGCGGTTTCGGGATGCTTCATCGGCGGCCAGCATGGACTCGGCTTCCTCGTCGAATGAGGCCACCAACTTGGCCCGCTCGTCGGCGTCTTGGATGGTATTGGCCAACGCTAGCCCAGACATGGCGTCGGGGGCGTAAGCCACCAAACCATCGTATTCGGGGGCGATACGGAGCCGGGTGAACCGGTTGGACAGGGCCGCGCCGCCCACCAGCACCGGACATGATATGCCAGCTTGCCGGAAGTCTTGCGCCGTCTCAACCATCATCTTGGCCGATTTCACCAGCAGGCCCGAAAGGCCAATCATGTCGGGCTTGTGCTCTTGGTAGGCGTCGATCAGGTCCTGCGGCGGGACTTTGATGCCTAGATTTATGACCTGGTATCCGTTGTTGCCCATGATAATCTCAACCAGGTTCTTCCCGATGTCGTGGACATCGCCTTTAACAGTTGCCAGCACGACCTTGCCCTTGATGGCGGACTCCGACTGCTCCATGTGGGGTTCGAGGTGACTAACTGAGAACTTCATGGATTCGGCCGACTGCAGGACCTCGGCCACGATCAATTGGTTGGCGTTGAACTGGCGCCCGACCTCGGCCATACCGTCCATCAGAGGCCCGTTGATGATCTCCAGCGGGGTCCGTTCCGTGAGCGCTTCGTCCAGGTCTTCCGCCAGGCCTTCTTTGGTGCCTTCGATGATGCAGAGTGCCAGTCTTTCGTCCAAAGACAGGTTCATGCGCTCTTCGGTGGTGGCCTTGGGCGGCTTGTCGCGGAAGTGTTCGGCGAAGGCCGCCACCGGGTCGTCTCCTTGATACCAGATCAGGTCTTCGGCCAGCTTTCGCTCTTCCTCCGGGATCGACGCATAACGCTCCATCCCTTCAGAGTTGACGATGGCCATGTCCAGCCCAGCCTGCACGCAGTGGTAGAGAAAGACCGAGTTAAGCACCTCTCGCCCTTCTGCTGGCAGTCCGAACGAAACGTTGGATATCCCCAGCACCGTCTTGGCGCCGGGCAGGGCTTCCTTGATCAGCCGCACGCCTTCGATCGTCTCAGCGCCAGACCCGATGTAGTTCTGGTCTCCGGTGCCTACTGGGAACACGAGGGGGTCGAAGATGATGTCTTCGATGGGTATCCCGTATTTCTCGGTTAAGAGCTTGGCGGAGCGAAGGGCCACCTCAAGTTTGCGTTCTTTGGTGATTGCCTGGGCCTGCTCTTTGTCGTCGTCGATACAACCCACCACCAAGGCCGCACCGAAACGGCGGGCCAACGGCACTACCGATTGGAACCTCTCTTCGCCGTCTTCCAGGTTGATGGAGTTGATGATGGACTTGCCCTGGAGCCGCATCAGCGCCAATTCGATCACCGCCGAATCGGTGGAGTCGATCATGATGGGCGCTTTTACTTTCTTGGTGACCAGGTCCAGGAATTGGGCGACATCTGCCGCCTCGTCCCGGTCTGGGTCTTGGAGGCACACATCCAGGATGTGGGCGCCGTTCCTTATCTGGCGGCGTCCGATCTCGGCAGCTTCCTCGAACGAGGCCTCTTTGATGAGCCGACGGAACCGCCTGCTGCCCAAAACGTTGGTGCGCTCGCCAACGATGGCCGGTCGGACTTCGTCGTCCACCAGCAGGGCTTCGATGCCCGACACGCGGGTCTCATCGGATTCGACCCCAGGACGAACTGGCTTATCGGAGGCCATCTCCACCAGTAATTCGATGTGTTTCGGGATGGTGCCGCAGCAGCCACCGATGAGGTTGACCCAACCTGACTCGGCGAACCGGCCAACGGTCTCGGCCATGGCTTCGGGGCTCTCATTATAGTTTCCGTCTTCATCGGGCATGCCGGCATTGGGGACGCAAGCCACCGGGAACTTGGAAAGAGAAGCCAAAGTTCTGATGTGGTCGGTCATGAATGTGGGGCCGGTGGCGCAGTTCAGCCCTATCCACAGCAGGTCGCGGTGGGCCAACGAAGTGTAGAAGGCTTCGACATCTTGACCGGCCAATAGAGTCCCCATGGGCTCGACTGTGCCCTGGACCGCCACCGGCACTTCCCGTCTCAGTTCGGCGAAGGCCCGGTCGATGCCTTCCAACCCAGCCTTGACGTTCAATGTGTCTTGGCTGGTTTCCAGCAGCAGCAGATCGGCGCCGCCTTCGATGAGTCCGGCGGCCTGTATATGGTAGTCGCCGGCCAGTTCCTCAAAGTTGATTCCGCCGGTGACCGAGATGGTCTTGGTGGTGGGACCCATGGAACCGGCAACGAACCGTGGTTTGTCCGGAGTCGAACCGGCATCGGCGATCCGCCGGGCCAGAGTTGCGGATTCGCGGTTGAGGCGGCGAGCTTCGTGCGCCAGGCCGTACTCAGCCAGCACCACGGGCGTTGCGCCGAAGGTGTTGGTCTCGATGATGTCGGCGCCGGCTTCCAGGTAACTTCGGTGTATGTCCTCGATGACATCTGGCCGGGTAGTGGACAGGTATTCGTTACAGCCTTCGTATTCGAGGCCGCCAAAGTCGTCGGGACCTAGGTCGCGGTCTTGGATGGCGGTGCCCATGGCCCCGTCGATCACCAAGATGCGTTGGCCGAGCGCCGATTTCAGTTCATCTATACGGGAATTTGTTGACATAAATGTTTATGGAGTGCTCGGGATTCGACTACTGCACGCCTACGATTGTAGCACCGGAGCGTGAATGAGGGAACTGGCCAGGGCGGTCAGATGTTCTTTAGGGCCCTACCCCGCGAACCAGTCGGTCAGTTCCTGCCGGTTCTGCTCTAGCCATTTGATATTTAAGCGGACCCGCTCCAGTGCCTGACGGATGGTCCGCTCGGCGGCCGGGACCGGGTGCTCGGCGAAGAAGCTGTCCACCTCATCGGCCTTTTCTTGTGAGTTGAAATGACTACAGATCGAGACCAAGCGCATCAGACCAAACCCGCCGCCGCCGTAGCGCCGGTCGAACTCGCCCCAGTTGGACTTTACGAACTCCCACGCGAGGTCCCGGCCCTTGGGGTTAGCGGCAACGCCTCCGACCAATGTGATGCTGTCTTGGGACCGTACTTTAGCCGACAAGGAGTCCTCCAGAGCCGCCTTGAGCAACTCCGGTTGCTGGAACCTGGTTAACGACATCAGGAGCCGTACCTTTTCTTCCGCCAGGTCAGTCTCGCCTTCCAACTGCCAGATCTGGTCGTAGACGTCCTTACCGCCAGATTGGGCCGCCAGGGCGAAGACCACACCGCGGAGGTCGGGCGCCAAAGTGTCCCGGTCTTCCAGGTAGCGTTGGAACCGCTCGGTGGCCTGGGCCGTCACGTCGGCGTCGTGGTAGCTGCCGGCCTGGCTGAGTACCGTGGACCGCAGCAGGGCGTCCAGATGACCCTCGCCGGACTTGGGTTCCCAACCTATCGTCCGCGCCGCGGGGCCGAAGAGATCGCGGGCGAAACCCTGGTACGCTGGGTGCATTGCCTCTTCAGAGATAAGCTGCTCGATGTCCCTGAGATTGCTCGCCAGGTCGCTCCACACCGATGCATCGTCCTCGTTCCGGTACGCTTTCGCTAGAGAGAGGAACTGGGTCACTGGCAATAGCCCAGCCCGAGAAAGGGCGTAGGCGTCGTTCTGGACCCCAAGACGGTCGGTGGCGTGCAGTTCCAACGACTCGATTGCGGGGACCAGCCGTTGCCAGTCTTCGTTGCTGTAGTTCACCCGGAAGAAACCGGTCTGCAATGGGTTTATCTTGACCCAGCCACTGCCGTCTCCCGGCACGTCCAATTGGGCTTGCCGTCCGTCCATCACGGTGACCCCGGACTCCTGTCCGCCTTGGCTGGCGCTGATGGGCACCTTCCAAATTTCATTGTCGGGGTTCGGGTCGGGTTCACTGTCGCCCAGAAGCCGGTCATAGACGAACCGTTCTTGGGTAACTGATAGTCGGGTCTGGCCGCCGCTGCGCTCCGATTCAACCTGTAGCACGGGGTAGCCCATCTGCTTGACCCAGGAGTCCATGATGGCAGTGACCGGTTGGCCTGATTCCGTCTCCAGGGCCGACCAAAGGTCCTCGGTCCGGGCGTTGTCGTACATGTGGCCCGACAGATACCGGTTCAGGCCCTTGCGGAAAGTCTCCTCGCCCAGGAATTTCTCCAGCATGCGAATCACCGACGCCCCCTTGCTGTAGCTGATGGCGTCGAAGAGTTGGCTGACCTCCGCGGGGTTCTTGACTGCCTGCTCGATGGGATGGGAGTTCTTCAGACCGTCCAGGCTGAGCGCCCGGTTGGTGTCCATATTCACGAACTGGGTCCACATCTCCCATTCGGGGAAGAGCCAGTCAACCGCCTTGTTTCCCATCCAAGATGCGAAGCTCTCGTTCAGCCACAGATCGTCCCACCATTCCATGGTGACCAGGTCGCCGAACCACATGTGGGCCATCTCGTGGGCGATGACTTCGGCCACCCTTTGGCGGGTGCCCGCCGAAGAGTTTTCTGGGTCCACCAGCAGGGCCGTTTCCCGGTAGGTTACCGCGCCCCAGTTCTCCATGGCCCCGGCGGCGAAGTCGGGTATGGCGATGTGGTCCAGTTTGGCCAGGGGGTAGGGGATGCCGAAATATTCATTGAAATAGCCCAGCAGCTTGACCGAGGTGTCCAGGGCGAACCCGGCCTGGTTCTCCTTGCCCGGAGTGGTCCATACCCCAACAGTAGTGCCGCCGGCAGCCCGTTCTTCTATCGAAGTCAGGTTGCCGACGATGAACGCCAGCAGGTAGGTAGACATAACAGGAGTTTCGGCGAACCGGACGGACTTCAGTCCCGGACCTGGTACGGCTTCTTCCACCACTGGTGTGTTGGAAACGGCCTGGTATTCGTCGGAGAACACCAGCGTCACTTCGAAGGTCGCCTTCTTAGCCGGTTCGTCCCAACAGGGGAAGGCACGGCGGGCGTCGGTGGGCTCAAATTGTGTGGTGGCCAAATAGCGGGTCTCGCCGTCTTGTGAGGTGTATTCAGACCGGTAGAAGCCCATCAACTTGTCGTTCAGTTCGCCTTTGAATGCCATCTCCAACCGGGCGTCGCCGGGCTGGATGGTCTCCCCGAAGTCTAGAGTTGCGGTCTCGGCTTCTTTATCGATTGACACAGAGCGGCTGGTCACGGTTGTCCCGCTGGCGTGGAGGGTGACTCCACTGATCTCGAGGTCTATGGAGTTAAGCACGATGGCGGAAGTTGGCTCCAAGATCTGGATGTCCACGCTCTGCTCGCCATCGAAGGTGAAATTTGTGAGGTCGGGTTGGAGCTTGACGCGGTATTTGCTGGGGCGGGCTGTTTCGGGCAGGACGACCGCTTCAGATGCGGGCATTACAATCTCCCTCCGCGGGTGTTGGCCTGGAATTTCGACCGGGAAAAACAGAAACCAAAGTGCCCGGTGGCCGGAGATTACGGTGGCTATGAAACGGGCTTTGGGCCTGCTGTCTAGGCGCAGCGCCAGTGTACCATTAACCCGACAGGGGCTCTACCCGTGATGACAATAGCCACAGGGGCGTACCTGGCCTGGCAGCCAGCCCACTTGGTGCTATATAATAAGGGCCGGATTTTGTCCTCCGGTTCAGGCGTGAGAAGGGGTTGTGGCGTGCGGGTTTAAACGACGGGGAGACATATCATTGATGGAATCAGATTCTTGTTAAGGAAGTCCTAAATGCCTCCCAAGACCATGTTCGAAAAGATCTGGGACGACCATTTGGTCGCACAAGAACCAGATGAGCCCGCGGTCATTTACATCGACCTGCACCTGGTCCACGAAGTCACTTCTCCCCAGGCCTTTGACGGCTTGAGGGATGCCGGCCGGAAGGTGCGGCGGCTTGACCTGACCGTGGCCACAGCCGACCACAACACCCCGACCTGGGACCTGTCCCTTCCGGTGACAGACGAGATATCCAAGAAACAATTGGACGCTCTGGATCGCAACTGCACCGAGTTCGGAGTCACACTCTACGACCGGTTCAGCCCGCTCCAAGGAATCGTCCACATTATTGGCCCGGACCTTGGTTACACCCAACCCGGCAAGACCGTGGTCTGTGGCGACAGCCATACTTCCACCCACGGCGCGCTGGGGGCCTTCGCCATCGGCATCGGCACCTCCGAGGTCGAACACGTGCTGGCGACCCAGACCCTGCGGTCGTTCAAGCCGGACACCATGGAGGTCCGGGTCAACGGACAATTGCCCAGAGGAGTCACCGCTAAAGACATCATACTGGCCATCATCGGCAAGATCGGCGTCTACGGCGGCGTTGGCCACGTAATCGAATATACCGGAGAGGCCATCCGCGCCCTGTCCATGGACGGCCGGATGACGGTCTGTAACATGAGCATAGAGGCTGGGGCCCGTGCCGGCATGATCGCCCCGGACCAGACAACGTTTGACTATCTGAAGGGACGCCAGTTCGCTCCGCAGGGCGCCGACTTCGACCCCGCGGTGGAGCGCTGGAAAGCCCTGACGACGGACCCTGGCGCCAAGTACGACAAACTGGTCGAGCTCGAGGCATCCGATATCGAACCGCACGTGACCTGGGGCACCACCCCCGGCATGGTGGCGCCCATCACCGGCAGGATTCCCGACCCAGCCGACGCCGAAGACGAGAACACCCGGGACGCTCTGACCCGAGCGTTACAGTATATGGACCTGAAGGCCGGCATGGCGATCACGGATATCAAGATCGACCGCATCTTCGTGGGCGCCTGCACCAATGCCCGGCTCGAAGACCTGCGGGCCGCCGCCGAGGTGGTCAAGGGCAAGAAGGTCCATGACGACGTTTACGCCATGATTGTGCCCGGCTCGGCCAAGATCAAGAAAGAGGCCGAGGAAGAAGGCCTGGACAAGATATTCGAGGAAGCTGGTCTCGATTGGCGCATCGCCGGCTGCTCCATGTGTCTGGGAATGAACCCCGACATCCTTGCGCCGGGAGAGCGCTGCGCCTCCACCTCCAACCGCAACTTTGAAGGGCGGCAGGGCAAGGGTGGGCGCACTCACTTGGTCAGCCCCGCAATGGCAGCAGCGGCGGCCATCGCCGGCCACTTCGTCGACGTCAGAGACCTTTAAGCCAACCAGTCAATAACAACCGCTGGATCACCCAGGGAGATAACCCATGGACGCATTTACGAAATTAACCGGCGTGGTCGCACCCATCGACCGCATCAACATCGACACCGACCAAATCATCCCGGCGGTGTTCCTGAAAAGCATCGAACGCAGCGGCTTCGAGGACGCCCTGTTCTCGTCCTGGCGTTATAACGCCGACGGCAGCCCCAACCCCGAATTCGTGCTGAACAAACCCGCATACAAGAACGCCAACGTTCTGGTGGCCGGTCCCAATTTCGGCTGTGGCTCGTCCCGTGAGCATGCGCCCTGGGCGCTCCGGGACTACGGGATCAAGTGCATCATCTCCACCAGCTTCGCCGACATCTTCTATAACAATTGCTTCAAGAACGGCGTGCTGCCACTGGTCCTCCCCCCGGAGCAGGTGCGGGAGATCATGGACAAAGCCGAGTCCGACCCCGGAATCGAGTTGAACGTGGACCTGGTTAGCCAGCGCGTCTGGGACGAGAGCGAGGAGATCTCCATCTCCTTCGACATCGATGCCGCCCGCAAAGACGCCCTGGTCAACGGCCTAGACGACATCGGTCTAACCCTCCGCATGGAGCAACATATCTCCGACTTTGAGTCCAAGCACGGGTTGTAAAAGCCAGCGCTTCCTAAGAAAAAGTAGGTGCTCGGTATTGCCGTGCCCCTACCTTTTCCGATCTATGTCACTCTGAGGCGCAAGCCGAAGAATCTTCCAATTCGCAGTTGGCAGACCCTTCGCTACACTCACGGTGACACGTCTGGGGTTTGTTGCGGTAGCCTAGATGTTCTGCGAAGGGAGTGCGAAAATCCCCCAACCCCCTTTACGACAAGGGGCTCTTAGCAGCATCTCTGTTTCCGATGTTCGCTGATAGCCCGGCACTACCCCGGAAACGCCCGCCTGACCTGTTCGCCAAAATCGATCTCGTAGCGTTGCATCCGGCCTTGGCGGACCTGTTCGTCGAGGGACGGGCGTTGGACTGGGCGGGGGTTTGTCGGGCCGTAGCCGATTATTCCAGCTTCTTCCAACTCCGCCATTTCCTCAGCGGTCTTGCCCAGTAGGCCTGAGAGAACCAGGTTGTTGTGCTCGCCCATGAGCGGGGCTGGTTGGCTATTAACCGCAGGCGTTTTCGACAGCTTCCAAGGGCGCCCCGCGTAGGGCAGTGGCGGGATGCCGGTGCTCTCGTGATGGGTAACCACTTCGTAGAAATTCCGCTGACCCAGGTGGGGGTCGAAGAGCAGGTCTTTGCTGTCCAGAACAGCCCCGGCCGCTACCCCATCTTTCTGGAGAGCATGCATCAGTTCATGGGCGTCCCAGGTGCTGGTCACCGTCCCGATCAAGGCGTCCAACTCGTCCCGGTTCTTCCAGCGGCTGAGGGAGTCCTCGAACCGGGGATCGGCTGCCCACCCATTCTGTCCCAACACCCGGCATACCGCCTGCCATTCTTCATCTGTGGCGACGGCAATGGTGATCCAGCGGTCGTCGCCCCGGCAGGGATAGCACCCGTGGGGCGACATGACGATGTCCTGGTTGCCAATTCGGTGGCCGGAGCGGCCGTTGGCCGAGAAGTCCATCAGGACCTCGGGAATGGTCGAGCTGGTGGCCTGGGTCTGGGAGATGTCCACGAACTGGCCCTGGCCGGTACGCAAGCGGTGCATCAGGGCGGCCATGACGGCGAAGACAGTGTGCTCGCCGGAGGTGTAGTCGGTGTAGGGTATCTCAGCCATCACCGGCCCACCGCCCAGGTAGCCGGTCTGATACGCCAGACCCGCTGCCCCCTCTGTGGCCGGTCCGGTGGCCCCGAAGTTGGACCAAGGACCGTAGAACCCATAGCCGGTGGAGGACACCATGATGATGTCCGGCTTTATCTTCCTGAGGTCCTCGTACTCCAGCCCGAAGTTCTTGATCACCCTGGGGGTGAAATTCTCTGAGAAGACGTCGGCTATGGAGACCAGATTCCGGAGTACTTGAAGTCCCTCTGGTTTGCTCAGGTCTAGTGTGACGCCCAGTTTGTTGCGGTTCTGCTCGTAGAAGTTGGCGCCCTTGTTCCAGAACTCGCCGGAGATGTCGTTCTGGTAGACCGAGTCGCTTCGGTAGCTCTCCAGCCGTGCGACGGACTCCAGCCGTATAACCTGGGCGCCCATGTCGGCCAGCATCTTCATGGCGAAGGGGATGGCGATCAGCTGCCCCATCTCAATTATTCGAACGCCTTCCAAAGGACCTGGCATGTATTAAAGAATCTCCACTGGATGATCGTCTATCAGATAACGCCCATGGCCCGCATCTGGGCCAATTGATCCAGAGTGTGGCCCAGCCTGGCGCCGATGACTTCCTGGTTGTGCTGGCCCAGAGCTGGGGCGGCGGTGCGGGCCTCCCACGGGGTACTGCTCATCTCAAATGGGGCGCCAGGATACTTAAGTGTCCCCAATTCCGGATGGTCGATATCCACGAAGTAGTTGCGGGCCTCGAATTGGGGGTCGGCCATGACCTCTTCGGGCGACTGGACCACGCCGAAGATGAACCGCTTCTCATGGGCGGCGTAGAATCGTTCGTACTTATTTTGCTTGATGAAATATTCGTCCAGTATCCGGCCCAATTCCTCGGCGTTGACCAGCCGCGCCGATGGCGTGTCGAACTTTTCATCATCGAGCTCGGGGAGGTCCAGAAACTCCACCAAGGTGTTCCAATTCAACCCGGCCCCGATGCCAGGGTTGGGGATGAGGTGGCCGTCGGCGCAGGCCCGGAGACGGCTCAGGTCGCCGCTGTGGTTCGGTTGGCGGCGGCGGACGGCGCCGCTATAGGTGAAGTTGTTGACCACATCTCTGAGCCCGGTAGCCACTGCTTCTTGAATCGATACATCGACCCGCTGACCTTCTCCGGTGAGGCGTTGGTGGTACACGGCCATCAACGTGGCGGATGCGGCGTCGGTCCCTGCCTTGAATTGGGCTTGGTTGAACGAGTGCTTCAGCGGTTCCCGGTCGTAAGCCCCAGAGATATACAACAGTCCGCCCATGGCGTACTCAACGATGTCGGCTGCTTTGTAGTCCCGGTAGGGGCCGGTCTGCCCGAAGTTTGAGATGGAGGTCATGACCAGGCCGGGATTTATTTCTTGCAGCGCCTCGAAATCCAGCCCCAAGGACGGCATCGCCTTGGGGGCGAAATTCTCTACCAGGACATCGGATTGTTCTACCAACGACTTCAGTATCTGGATACCCTTCTCCGACTTGAGGTCCAGTGTCACGCTTTGCTTGTTGGTGTTCAGGTAGGCGAAGACCAGGCTCTTTTCCGCGCCGGCCTCGTCGTGGAGAAAGGGGGCCATGCGCCGGGCCGGGTCGCCGCCGGGACGCTCGATCTTGAGCACATCAGCGCCGAAATCGGCCAGTAATTTGCTGCAGTATGGTCCGGAAATGTGATGGGTGAGGTCCAAGACCTTCAACCCTTCCAGGGCGCGCTCAGTCAATGGTTATCCTTCAATCTCTACTGGGAATCCCGCCCGCGCGGACTTCTACTCGGGATAGGTCAGCCGCAGCAGGGTGTGCCGGCGGTTGGTGGTATAGGGCCGGACCTGTTCCGGCCAGCGGCCCAGTTCGACAGCTTCGCCCCATGCGGGGGAACTGAGGACCTCCGGACTCTCAATCTCGTACATGGCGTGGAAACGGGGCTGGCCATCCGGCGAGATGGTCTGAGTCTGGCCTCCGATCAGCACCTGAAAGGCCTGGGCCTCGAACCGGGTAATCTCACCCACTCCGGCGATCTTGCCCAACTCAGGGCAGTGCTCGGTGTTGTAGACCTCATGGAACAGGGCCTCCTTGGCGGGGTCCACGTCCATGCTTGCTATGAAGAGGTATTTTGATTTCGGGGCCATGGCCGATCTCCTTAGTTGACAAGTTGTTAAGCCTGAACCCAACGCCCTTTTGTCACCCTGATCCTTCCGTGGAGGGAGAAGGGTCTCTTTGCTCTCGATCAGTGTTGGTATTCTAGCAACGAGATTCTTCGGCTGCGGCCTCAGAATGACAGCATTGAGGCTGAGTCTCGCAGTCGGAGGATGAACTAGATTGCTCCCCCTAGAAGGCCCTTCGATGGGAGAGCTCAGTTTCCTCACTGGTTATGAACTCCAGCAGGACGGCTTTGCCCTCTTCTTCGGTGACCTTGCGGGCCCTGGTGAAGGCGGCGCTGATCTGGCTGGGGTCCTCGATGCGCTCCGCATAACCGCCCATGGCCTTGCCCAGGTCGGCGTAGTTGCCGCCCAGGTCCCGGGTTCCGTAGAGCCCGTGGGAGTCGGCCATCTGCCTGGTCTCAACGGCCATTGTGGAATTGTTCAGCACCACGGTGATTATTGGGATATTACTGCGGACTGCGGTCTCAAAGTCGAGGCCCACCATGCCGAAGGCTGCGTCGCCCATGAAGTTTACGCAGACCTTCTCTGGAGCGGCCAGCTTGGCCCCGATGGTCAACCCTAGCCCGGTGCCCAGGCCATGGGACTTGCCCCAGCCGATGTAGGTCCGTGGACCGTTGGACCGGTAGAACGCGGTTATCTGGTCCCGGGGACTGCCCGAGTCGTGGGTGACGATGGCGTCTTCCGGTGGGATGGTATGCATGAAGTCCCAGATCACCCGGTAGGGCGTCATGGGAACTTCGGAGGATGAAAGTTTGGCCCGCCACTGGGAAAGCCAGCCGTCCCGTTCCGATTGCACCTCTTTGGCGGTGGACTGATCTTCTTTGCGGCTGTCGCCGACGATCTCGCGGCAGGCGTCTATCATCTGGCGCAGGACCAGTTTGGCGTCGCCGACGATTGGCAGGTCGATGTTGTAGTCCTTGTTGATGTCTGATGCGTCGTTGGTGGCCTGGATCAACGTCTTTCCTGAAGGAATGTTCATCACCATGGCATGCTTGGTGAAACTTGTTCCGACGCCGAAGATGAGGTCGGAGCGTCTAAGGAAGTGATAGGCGTGTCCCGACATCGTCGGTCCGGTGCTGCCCAGGGCCAAGGGATGCACCTCAGGGAAGGCGCTCTTGCCCAACAATGTGCTGCAGACCGGCGCTTGAAGCAATTCCGCCAATTCCACGAGTTCGTCGGTTGCCTTGGCGTACAACAGGCCCTGGCCGGCCATGATCACCGGGTAATGGGAGGCGCACAGGGCCTTGGCAGCCGCCTCGATGTCGCCGGGGTTGCCCTGGCTCGCGACGGGCCTGCTGGGGACGTAGTAGAAGGACTCCTCGCTGACGTCTTCCAAAGCAATGTCGGCTGGAATCTCAACCGCCATGGGGCCGCCCCGTCCCTGCCGTAGTCCAGCAAAGGCGCGGCGCATGATGTCTGAGGTGCGGTTCGGGGCGTTCACCTGTTCGATGGCTTTGGTGATGTCGTCATAACCCTTCAGAGAGCTATAGTGGGGCGCGATTCCGGCCCGTTCCCTGGGATGGCCCAGGGGAAGCAGCAGCAGAGGTACGGAGTCGGAGAATGAGGAGGCGATTCCTGGGTAGGCGTTCTCGGCGCCGGGGCCGTACTGCATGGCGAAAACGCCCATCTGGTCGCCATTGGAGATTCGGCTGATGCCGTCCGCGATGCCCACGCCGACCCGCTCTTGGCGGCAGACGATGGGCCGGATACCGCCCAGGGCGGCGGCTTCGATCACTGGGGTAGTAGGAAAGCAGGGAAGGTACTGGACACCTTCCCGTTTGAGAATCTCGGTTATCGCTTCAATGGTATTCAAAGGGAGCCGCCTCCTGACCCAAAAATGGGTATTTAGTATTTGATGGCCTAGGGCGTCAGCAGTTGGATATCTACTTTTGGCTGGGATCGCCGGAAAGAGACTGTTCGACAGCCGGTTTTTGGCCACGGGGAGTATACCACCGCCCAGGCGCGAGGGCATCCGGAGTCGGCTATGATTTATGTGCGCCCTCCTAGCGGTCCTCGAGGTCCGACCCAAGAAATGTCATTCTGAGGAGCGCCGTAGGCCGACGAATAATCTGCCAAACCTCACTTTGGGAGACCCTTCGCTTCACTCAGGGTGAAGTTAGGGGGCGCCAATCAGACTGGTATACAGGCGTAGCCAGCAAATTATAAGCTAAGCATGGGGTAACCCCGTGATCCCTATGCCCCGCCGTTGTGCAACGCTTCTATCCGGTCCGCGCCGGGTTTTAGTATGGCGTAGAGGAAGTCGTTAGCGGGGGTGGGCACGCCCAACTCCCGGGCCATGCGGACCACGGCCCCGGTCAGGCCTTCAAGCTCCACCGGGCGCTGGTCTGTAAAATCCTTGGCCATCGACGCTCGACCCTGGCCGGGAAACCGGTCCAGCGAGTCCATGGCCCAAGCCAGCGAGTCGGACATGATGGGCGCGCCGCGGGCCTGGCCTACGGCCAGCGCTTCTTTGATGGCGTTCTGGATCAGTTCTCTGGTCTCGGGCTTGGAGCGCATCTCTTCGTAGACGCAGTTGGCGGCGGCGCAGACGGCCGCGGACCCTGCGATGTAGGCAAACTTCTTCCAGTGCATGCCCGGCATGTTTTCATGCAGGTTCACCCGCCAGCCCGCTTCCTGAAATCTTTGTAGCAGGTTCTCGCCCCGGCGGCTGATGCCGACTTTCATCTCGCCAAAGGCCGCGATTCCCGGCCCGGCTTGAGTGACCACACCTGGCTCGGAGATTCGTCCTTCCATGTAGGCCGAACCGATCATCACGTGTTCGTCGCCCACCGCCTCGGCCAGGATGTCGCCGTTTTCGATGCCGTTCTGGAGGGTCAGTACCACGGTTTCCGGTCCGATCAACGGGGCGAGATGCTTGATGGCGTCTTCATTGTGATACATCTTTACAGTGAAGAGCACCAGGTCTTGTTCTTCGCATTCGGCGGTGTTGTCGGTGGCGTTTCCGGGCACGGTGAAGGCGCCGTCCAATTGGCTCTCGACCCGCAGGCCGTTCTGTTTTATAGCCTTCAGATGAGCGCCCCTAGCGATAAACGTCACATCATGTTCGGCCTTGGCCAAAAGCCCGCCGAAGTAACCGCCGACCCCGCCCACGCCAATCACCGCCACTTTCATGTGTTCGCTGGGTCCTGTGACCATGAATCACCAATCTCCATTCCGGAATATCAATTTTCGGACCGCTCTTTAATGTTAGTCCCAGTTTTCCAACGGATAGCTGTACTCTTCCCTCAGGTCGCGCTTCAGCACCTTGCCCATCACGTTGCGGGGCAGTTCATCCACAAATACCACAGAGCGGGGCCGTTTGAATCCGGCTAACTTTTCCCTGCAGAATTCGATGATCTGCTTCTCGGTGACTTCGCCGGAGCGTCCCACCACCACGGCCCTTACTTCTTCGCCCCATTCCACATCGGGGACGCCGATCACCGCCGCGTCGTCCACTTCCGGATGGGAACGTAACACCATTTCCACTTCTTCCGGGGAGACCATCTCGCCGCCTCGCTTGATGAAGTCCTTGGCCCGGCCGGACAAAAATATGTAGCCGTCTGCATCCTGGTAGCCCAGGTCCCCGGTGTAGATCCAGCCGTCGCGCATGGCGTCGCGGGTGGCCGATTCTTCATGCCAGTAACCGGCCATCATCCGCGACCCCCGGGCGACTATCTCGCCGGTCTCGCCCACCGCCACGGTCTTTCCCCCTTCGTCCACGATCCGCACTTCGACATCATCCAAAGGTTTTCCAATAGAAGTCAGACGCTTGAGTTTGGTCTCGATCTCTTCCGGACTGCCGTCCAGGACATGGTCATCCGGCGGGAGCATTGTGATGGTCGACGCGGTCTCGGTCTGGCCGAAGGCATTGATGAACCGCGCGCCGGGGAACCTTGCGATGGCCTCCCTGATGACTTCGAGCGGCATGGGCGCCGCACCGTAGGTGATGACGCTGAGCGACGAGAGATCGTGTTCGGAAAAGTCCGGGTGCTCCATGAGATGTTTCAACATGGTCGGCACCAGCATGGCCCGGTTGACCTGCTTCTCTTGGGCCAGGCGCAGCCATTCCCCCGGCTCGAATTGCCGCATCACCACCAGGGTCCGCCCGCCGTAGACCGCGGCGAGAGCGGCTTGAAGTCCGGCGATGTGGTAGAAGGGCACGGTGATCAGGTTGCTTTCCTCTATCTCTGGGTCGGCCGGTTCCACGGTGGCCAGCAGGTAAGAGGAGAAACTGTCGTGGGTCAGCATCACGCCCTTGGGTACCCCGGTGGTGCCGGCGGTGAACATTATCACCGTGGTGTCTTCGTCTCCGGCCTCCGGGAAATGCATCTGGTCCGGTGAAGATTCAGACAGAAGGGCGTCATAGCTCCGGTGGCTGCCCGTCGCTTCCCCATCCAGAAGCACGATGCTCACCGCTGACTGGCTGCTTTCGGGGACCAGAGAAAGGTACCGCTCGCCAAGGAGCAGACAGGTGGGTTGGGCTATCTTTAGCATCTGGGCCAATTCATCGGTCTTGGCACGGAAGTTTATCGGCACATAGATGGCGTCCAATTGGGCCGCCGCGAAGTAGGCCTCGATGCACTGGTTGGTGTTGACCTGCATGGTGGCCACCCGGTCTCCGGGGCCGACCCCCATTTCCGAGAGTCCGTTGGCCAGCCGGTTGACGCGCTCCGCCAGTCCTTCAAAAGTTGTGGTCTGGCCGTCGAATATGATTGCCGGCCGGTCAGGAACGATGGCCCCGGCAATCATCAAGAATTCAGAAGTATTCATTTATCGATTCTCGCAACTCTCTTTTTAACTGGCCGATTAAATGGTCAACCGGGCCGCTATCCTGCTTTCCAAGTCCAGCGCCTGGAGCAGGTCCAGGTCCATACCGTGGCGGAGTAACCCTTTCATTGCCGTCACCGCCTCAGTGGGCAGATCGGCCAGGTCTTCCGCCAACCGCCGAGCCTTATTCCGCAGCGATTCCGGCGCAGACAGCCGGGTCACCAAACCCATGGTGAGGGCTTCTTCCGCCTGGATTCGCCGCCCTGTCAGCAGCAGGTCCAAGGCTTGGGACCGGCCCGCCGATCGGGGCAGGGTCTGAGTGCCCCCTGCCGCCGGAATCATGCCCAGTTGGACCTCCGGCAGGGCGAATACGGTGCCCGCCGCGGCGATCCTCAGGTCGCACAGGAGGGCGATCTCCAAACCTGATCCGATGCAGTAACCATGCACCGCCGCGACGACCGGTTTGTCCAAGTTTACCAGTTGTCCCCAAATGTCCCTTTCCCAACGCACCTGACGGGCGATAACCTGGGATGGGGCAGAGCCGAACTCTGTCAGGTCCGCCCCGGCGCAGAACCCCCGGCCTTCGCCGGTGATCAACAGTGCCCGGACCTCTTGGTCCAGTTGGACGGCCGACAACGCCTCGGAGAAATCGTCCCGCATCTGGATGTTATAGGCGTTCACCACCTGGGGACGGTTCAAGGAAATATGGGCCACGGCGCCGTCCTTCTGGAACAACAAAGTTTCGAACGGCGAGGACGTGGTCATCAAAAATCAGGCCTGCGGAACGGCGCGGGCGTAGAGATCGTCTAGTTCGACTTCGGTGTAACGGAGACCGATGTTCTCCAGGTTGTGGGCGTCGCTCACTTCCATCAGCATCAGGTCGTGTTCTGATGCGATCTCCGCCACCTGGTCCTTTCGGATGTGCCAGTTGTGGATGTAGTTGTCAATCTCGATGGCGTGAATATCCGGCTCGATCAGTATTTCGGGGGAGTAATAGCCAGGGTGGCAGTAGGTGCGGAAGACCCCGCCGCCGTCAGGCAGGAAAAGCTCGGCCACCTGGTACTCGGCAAATGGGTTGGCTTCGGGGCGAATCTCAATCTCCCAGCCCGGCAGGATGTGGACCTGTCCGGGAAAGTGCTTCTCCACCAACTCCCGGAACTCCATGCCCCATTCCTTATTGTGGTGGTCAGTGATTCCGATGCCGTCGATACCCTTTGACTTGATCTGAGCAACGACTTTTTCCGCGATCGCTACCGACGGCGGCACGAAATTGAATGCCTCCCACACGTGGGTGTGGAGGTCCAGTTTTAACTTCACAGGATTTCCTTTTTTATAGTTATGACGGGGTGCTTCTTCAAGACCCAGTAAAATTCGGGCCACGTTTTTCCAAGAACGACTTGATTCCCTCGGCCCGATCGGACGTGGACTGAAGTATAACGTTCAGGTCGGCTTCTAGTTCTAGCCCTTGGTCCAATGACAGGTCCATCCCCTTGCCCACAACCTCCTTGGCGTATCGGGCGCCCAGGGGACTTCCCGCCGTTATCTGCTCGGTCAGGTCAGCGATCAAGGTATCTAGGTCGCCGGCCGCCCGGTTAACCAGACCGATGGACAGCGCCTCTTTGGCATCCACCATGCGGCCGGTCAGCAGCATGTCCCGGGCCCAAGACGGCCCGACCAGGCGCGGCAACCGTTGCGTGCCGCCGTCTTGGGGTAGTACGCCACGGGTAAGACCTGGAAACCCGAACCGGGCAGCAGGCACGCAGATGCGCAGGTCCCCCGCCAAAGCCAGCTCCAGACCGGGGCCGGTGGCATCCCCGTTCAACGCCACTAAAACAGGGACCGCCAGGCCGGCAACCGGCGCGCCGGATTTTCCGGTGGCGGCATTTCCTTCCTCTATCGAAAAGACATTTCCGTTGGCGGTCAGCACCACCAGCCGGAGACCGTCGTCCTCCGAGATGAGACCGCAAGCTTCGCCCAGTGCGTCCGCCATCTCCCCGTCGACCCGGTTGCCGTTATCCGGCCGGTCCAGGGTGATGGTCGCGACATTGGCATTCAATGACAGGAGCACAGGCCCTGTAGTTATGGGGTGGATGGCGATGCCGATTTCTCCTCTGGATTTTTGTACGATTTCGGATATATTTAATATTAGATTATCGACGGGGAAACGGCGCTTGAACGCGCCCTAGAACCAACCCCTAAATACTAGGCCGGACACGTCAATCTTGACAAGGTCTTGTGCCCGTTCTACCATAGCTTGGCACTCTCAGTCCGAGAGTGCTAACCCCATCTGAGTTTAATGCCGGGCTACCATATTTCCCCGGCGATATAGAAGGAGGCCGCGGTGGCAAATTTTACGCCATTGGGAGAACGTGTGGTGGTGAAGCCCAGCGAGGGCGAACAGACAACTAAGGGCGGGATCTACCTGCCTGATACCGCCAAGGAAAAGCCCCAGGAGGGCGAGGTCGTCGCAGTTGGGCCCGGTCGGGTCAGCGAGGACGGCAACCGGATTCCCATGGAGCTTGCCAAGGGAGACCGCGTGATCTACTCCAAGTTCGCCGGTACCGAATACAAAGACGGCGATGACGAGCTTTTGATCCTTCGGGAAAGCGATATTCTAGCCAAGATCAGCTAGAGCAAGAGCCCCAGAGAAATCCAATCCGAAACCATGAAACAGGGCGGGCAGCAGCCCAGCCTTGACCTACCTACAGGAGGAACAGGATGCCAGCAAAGAAGTTGGCCTACGCCGAGGAAGCCCGGAAGTCGCTCCGTATCGGAATCGACATTCTGGCCGACTCAGTGAAAGTAACCCTCGGCCCCAAGGGCCGGAATGTGGTGTTGGACAAGTCTTTTGGTCCACCGCAGGTTTGCAGTGACGGCGTAACCATCGCCAAAGAGATCGAACTGCCCGATGCTTTTGAAAACATGGGCGCCCAGCTTCTGAAAGAAGCCGCCACCAAGACCAACGACGCCGCTGGCGATGGCACCACCACCTCCGTTGTGTTGGCCCAGGCCATCATCCACGAGGGCTTCAAAAACGTTACCGCCGGCGCCGACCCGATGGCCATCAAGAGGGGCATCGAGAAAGCCGTGGCATCCGTCGTCGAGCAAGTACAGGCGATGTCCCAGGTCGTCGAAACCCGGGAGCGCATCGGCCAGGTGGCCAGCCTCTCCGCCCACGAAGAAGCCATCGGTGAGACCATCGCCGAGGCCATGGAAAAGGTCGGCAAGGACGGCGTCATCACCGTTGAAGAGTCCAAGGGCTTGGCCGACGAGATCGAATATGTTGAGGGAATGCAGATCGACCGCGGTTACATCTCCCCTTACTTCATCACCAACCCCGACCGCATGGAGTCGGTGATGGAAGACCCCACCGTAATCATCACCGACAAGAAGATCTCGGCCGTGGCTGACATGCTTCCCGCCCTGGAGAAACTGCTCCAGGTCGGCAAGAAGAACGTCGTGATCATCGCCGAGGACGTGGACGGCGAAGCTCTGGCTACCCTGGTGGTCAACAAGCTCCGCGGCACCCTCAGCGTTCTGGCCATCAAGGCCCCTGGTTTCGGCGACCGGCGGAAGGCCATGTTGGAAGACATCGCCATCCTCACCGGCGGCAACGTCATCAGTGAGGAGACCGGCCAGAAGTTGGACACCGCGACCATCGAAGACTTCGGTTCCGCCCGCAGCATAACGGCCACCAAGGATGAGACCACGATCGTTGAAGGCAAAGGCGCCGAAGATGCCATCCAGGGCCGGATCAACCAGATCAAAGCCCAGATCGAAGACACCACCTCTGAATTCGACCGGGAAAAGCTCCAAGAGCGGATGGCCAAGCTGTCCGGCGGCGTTGCCGTGATCAAGGTCGGAGCGGCTACTGAGATCGAGCTCAAAGAGCGCAAGGCCAGGGTCGAAGACGCCCTCTCCGCCACCCGTTCGGCGGTTGAGGAAGGCATCGTCCCAGGAGGCGGAGTCGCCCTCGTCCGCGCCAGCCGCGGCTTGGATAGCCTCGGCGACATCCCTGCCGATGAGCAGGTTGGCGTCAACATCATCCGCCATTCCCTCGAGCAGCCCCTGAAGCTGATCGTCGAGAACGCCGGGTTCGAGGGCGCGGTTGTCCTCAACCAGGTCAAACAGCAGGCTGACGACTACGGTTACGACGCCGACATCGGCGAATACGGTCCGATGATGGAACGTGGCATCGTCGACCCCGTTAAAGTTACCCGGTCAGCCCTGCAAAACGCGGCCAGCGTCGCGGCCATGGTGCTAACCACCGAGTCCGTGATCAGCGAGATCCCTCAGGCCACGCCGGCCATGCCGGCCATGCCCCCGGGCGGCGGGATGGACTTCTAAAGCCCCTCCCCAAAACCATCGCAAACAAAAGCCGTCCTTCCCGCAGGGGAAGGGCGGTTTTTTTGTGGGGCGCGGCAAACTGCCCTTGCCGCATCGGATGAACGGTTCGGAAGAGGAGTGATACCCGCGCCCTGACGTTCTGAGCCAGCTGGACCGGCGAAGAATCTGCCATTTCATATGGCACTGCGGAAATACAGCATCAGGGAATCGGCACGTCAGCAGAACTTTGGCAGATCCTTCGCTTCACTCAGGATGACAGACGTATAGGTTGATGGTGTCTTTGGGCGCCTAGCCCAGACCGTAATGACAAAACGAAGCCTCTAGAATCTGGCGGTCCTCGTTTGACACTGTAGGATCAAAACGCCTACATTGGCCGCACTCAATCTCCCGAGGAGGACAATCATGCCAGGGGTAGTTGACGCTGATACACACGTCCTGGAATCCCAAGATATGTGGGACGACTTCGATGATGGCGGTGAGATGTACCCCTACCGTCCCCTGTTGGTGAACCTGCCGGGAGATACCTCTTGGGGAGGACGGAACGCCTTCTGGCTCATCGATGGCGAGACGTACCCTAAATCAGCGGGCAGCAACTCGTTCCCATTGCACACACCAACCACGGCGATCTTCGAAATGGAGCGCACGGATATCGTGGTGGGCGCCCGTCAAATGACCGACGTACCAACCCGGTTAAAGGACATGGACGACCGGGGGGTGGATCTGCACGTGGTCTACCCGACTTTGTTCATCTTCACCGGTTTCAACAACCCTAAACTGGAGATAGCCCTTTGCCGGGCCTACAACAGTTTCATGGCCAAAGCCTGCGCGGATTCAGGAGGCCGAATTCACTTTGTGATGATGTCGCCGCTAAATTCGGTTGACGCCTGCATAGCGGAGATGGACCGGTGCAAAGAGTTGGGCTCGGTCGGAATGTTTTTTCGGACCATGGAGACAGGCCGCTCCTTAGGAGACCCATATTTCTTCCCGATATACCAGGAGGCAGCAAGGCTGGGGCTGCCGGTCTGTATCCACTTGGGTCGCGCGATTCCTAACTCGCCGTCGGCTCTCCAAGGGAACTTGGGCTCGGTTTCTTCGGCTTTTATGGCCATCGTCCAAGGGAGAATTCCCGAGAAGTTCCCCGGCTTGAAGACCGGGTTCATCGAGTTCGGTTCTCTGTGGGTGCCGGATACTTTGCATGGTATGCACCGCCGAGGTCAGATGAAGTACCGTGGCCCGGTTTCTTCGCTGCTAGGAGCAGGCCGGACCGACCCGCAGCTCTTCAAAGATTACGGGATGTTTCTAACTTGCTACGCCGACGAGCCGCTTCCGTTCATCTTGGAGTATGTCGGTGAAGAAAATTTGATAATCGGATCGGATTACTCCCATCAAGATGCCTCAGAAGAGGAAGACCTCGTTCAACTGATGCGAAGTCGGGAAGACGTATCGTCCGGTGTGGTGGAAAAAATCCTCTGCGAAAACGCCCGGAATTTCTATCCTCTTTAAAGAACCCGTTGGACGCCAACAGCGCAGCAGTGCGACAGGCGTAGTATATCCATCTGGCTATCGATATAATGCGTTGCTGCTGAAATCTCCCAGGCTTGCAGAGATAGGAACCCGCCGATGACTAGCGTTCCCGAAAAACCAACGGCAAATGGGAAGATCTTCCCCACTGCCCAGGCGGCCCTTGAAGGCGTCTTTGACGGAGCCTCCGTGCTGGTCGCCGGTTGGTCCGGGAGCGACGAGCCGGAGAAACTGCTGCGTGGGCTGGGTGAGATTGGGGTTGGCAACCTGACTTTGGTCTGCCAAGGAGCTTGGGCCCAGAAATCGGGTCAGTTCGGGATCGGCGACCTAGTCGCCACCGGACAGGTCAAGAAAATGGTCTCGCCACTGCCGTTTCACCCGGAATATGGCGGTCCGGTAAAGGACCGGTGGAAGTCGGGTGAACTGGAGCTAGAGGTCGTGCCCCAGGGCGTCTTGGCCGAGCGGCTGAGGGCCGGAGGCGCGGGCATCGGCGGCGTGTTTCTGCCCACCGGCGCCCGGACCAGGTTCGCCGAAGGGAAAGAGCTTCGGCCCTTCGACGGCAAAGAACACGTCCTGGAATTCGCCCTAAAAGCCGATTTTGCCCTGTTGCGGGCCAAGACCGCCGATACATTGGGCAACATGGTGTATGAAGGCACCGGCCGCAACTGGAACCCCATAATGGCGATGGCCGCAACCGTTACCGTGGCCGAGGTTGACCAGGTCGTCGAGCCAGGCGGGCTAAACCCCGAACTGGTGATCACCCAGGCCATATTCATCGACCGTTTGGTATCGGCTGTCTAGCCGCAGGAGATTTCTCCCAGATGCCTGGAAAACCGTTAGACCCGTCTTTCGTGGCCCGGCGCGTTGCGCAAGAGCTTTTTCCCGGAGCGGTCGTCGCCCTGGGGCCTGGATTGCCCTGTGGCCTGCCCAGCGCGTTGCGCAACGGAAGCGGCGTATGGCTAGTTTCGGATAGTGGGTTTCTAGGTTTTCAAGGTCCCGGTCCAGAGGCAGCGGACGGGGAATTCCAAACCGTGGTGATGCTGTCCGGCGGCGCTTACACGGGAGTGGTGGACATCGGCGGCATCCTGCGGGGCGGACACACCGATATCGCCGTTCTGCAACCGGCGCAAGTATCTGCCAACGGAGATTTCGTCCACTGGACGACCGCCGCCACCCTAGGACTATTCGCTCCAGGATCGGCGGTGGACATGGCCTACGGGGCATCGAAAGTTGTGGCGGTTATACCCCACCAAAATGCTGATGGCTCATCCACTATCCTGGGTCAATGCAGTCTACCGGTGGACGGTGCTGGTCAGGTAGACATAATCATAAGCGATGCGGCGGTGATCAACGTAAGCCAAGACGGCCTCGAATTGGTTGAGATTGCGCCAGGTTGGACCGTTGACGAAGTTGTAGCCATGACCGATGCGCCACTTTCGATATCTTCTGTGAAAGAGATGGGTTTCGAGGTTCCGGCCTTGGAAATGCCCAATAAGGTCTACCCCAACGCCTTGGAAGCCCTCAAGGACGTGCCTGAAGGATCAATAATCAATGTTGACGGCTTCGCCGGACCCGGCGGGATGGCTCACTACCTGATGGTCGGCCTGCGCGACCTAGGCGTGAAGGGCCTGCAACTGATCAGCAACACTGCGGGCGTCGCTAGGGTCAGCGGCTTCGGCGCGCCCAACATAATCGACCACAGCATCCTGGTGGAGAACAACCAGGTCGCGAAGGCCACTGCGTCCTACCCCGTCTCTCCGTCTGCCTCCCGGCCCAGCGCTTTTGAGGAGGCCTACAACCGGGGCGAGACGGAACTAGAAGTGGTGCCCCAAGGGACCCTGGCCGAGCGTCTGCGCTGCGGCGGCGCCGGGGTAGCGGCCTTCTACACTCCAACTGGTGCCGGGACGCTTCTGGGCGAGGGCAAAGAAGCCCGGAGCATCGGCGGCAAAGATTACATTCTGGAGACGGGGCTACGGGCCGATTTCTGTATCATACGGGGCCACAAGGCCGATACTCTGGGCAACGTTGTCTATAAAGGCACTTCCCGAAACTTCAACCCGGTGATGGCCACCACCGCCAAGATTACCGTGGTTGAGGTCGATGAGATCGTGGAGCCGGGAGAACTGGGTCCGGAAGAGATCGTCACTCCAGGCCTGTTCGTGGATCGCATCGTCGTCCGGCCTCCGGAATTTTCCGCATACCTGTGAGTAAGAAAAGGTTCAACCGATGACATCGTTAGCCGATAAAGAGCGCTTGCCCAGAGAGATCGTTGCCATGCGGGTGGCCAAGGAGCTGCCCGACGGCTCGTACGTGAACCTGGGTATCGGTATCCCCACACTGGTTTCCAGCTTTGTGCCCGAGGGCCGGACTGTTTTCTACCACAGCGAGAGCGGCATCCTGAATTGCGGGCCCGTTGTCGAACCCGGGGATGAGGGCGAAGATATCGATTTGATCAACGCTGGGGGCCAGTACTTGCAGCCTGTTGGCGGGATGTCGTTCTTCGACTCGGCGGAGGCTTTCGCCATGATCAGGGGTGGTCACGTGGACGTGACGGTCTTGGGTTCCCACCAAGTTTCGGCCACCGGGGACCTGGCCAACTGGATGCTCCCCCAGCGGGGTGTGGGCAATGTTGGTGGCGCCATGGACCTGGCCACCGGGGCCACTGGGGTCATCGTAGCGATGGAGCACACCGACCGGAACGGCGAGCTTAAGATAGTCGAAGAATGCACCTTCCCTCTGACGGGCAAAGGGTGCGTCTACCTAATCGTCACCGACCTGGCAGTGATCGAATGCAACGGCAAGGGCCTAACACTGAAAGAAGTGGCCCCTGGTTGGACATCCGAGGAGGTGCAGCAATTAACCGGGGCCAAGCTGACCATCTCGCCCGATGTTGGGGAGTTCCAGCTCTAGTTTTCTAGCCTTCGATGTAGAGCAATTGCGCATCGACGACCACGAATCCGGTGTCGGTGAGTCGCGCGGTTAGATTCAGGCTGACTCGGCGGCACCAAATCTAAAATTGCTATCGGTCGTCGACCGACCGGTAGAAAGAACTTCGTTATGGCTGAGGCTTTTTCAGTAACCAACGGAATAATAGACCCTTTGTTGGCGGATGTGATGACGGGCAACCAGGACAAGGTTGTCGGATGGATGAAGGGTGAACCGGGCGCCTGGGGGTTCCTGGCCGGACAGGCCGTGTACGCCGTGCGGACGCATGCGGGCCGCAGCTTGGGTGACACGGAACGGAGACTGGTCTGGAGCCGTATGTGGTGGTGGCTGGAACAAGTGAAGGCCAGGACCAACAACCCATTCTAGTGGGCCAAACCGGGGCTCAGAAGATAATCCATGCCACGTAAACCCACTGATGCCGGTGTGGTCGTATATACTGGCTGTGAGCGATTCGCAGTGTAAGGCTGCGGTCTCCCCTTATATCTGCGAAAACATGCCCGATTCCATAATCACCGCCACCGGCATACATAAGACCTACGATACCGGCACGGTCAAAGTTAACGCCCTGCGAGGGGTAGACCTGACCGTGGAACGCGGTGAGATGGTCGCCATCATGGGCCCCAGCGGCTGCGGGAAGACCACCATGCTTAACTGCCTCTCCGGCTTGGACGAGATCGACTCAGGTCAGGTGGTTATTGACGGGGTCGTGCTCCACGACCTGCCCGACGACGAGCGCAGCGACTACCGCGCCTACCGCATGGGATTCGTATTTCAGCTCTACAACCTGCTTCCCGTACTATCTGCTGTCGAGAACGTGGAGCTGCCCCTGTTGGTGTCCGGCACCAAGCCCGCTGAGTCCCGCAAACGGTCAATGGACCTGTTGGAACTGGTGGGACTGAGCGACCGGGCCCAGCACCTTCCCGGCGAACTCTCCGGTGGGCAGCGCCAGCGGGTGACCATCGCTCGGGCCCTGGTCAATCAGCCGTCCATCGTCTGGGCCGACGAACCCACCGGCGACCTGGACAGCGAAACGGCCTCGGATATCATGGACCTGATGTGCCAACTGAACGCCGAGAATGGCCAGAGCTTCGTTCTGGTGACTCACTCGGACGATGTGGGCAGGCGGGCCCACCGCATCGTCCGCATGCGGGACGGCGAGATCGTGGACAACGGCAACGGGAAATCCCCGTAGATTTATTGCCTGTAGAAGTTAGATCAACGAATACCATTTCACCCTCATCCTAACCTTCTCCCTCAAGGGAGAAGGGACTGGTTCCCCGATTAATCGGGGTAAGATTGAGGGCCGCACCAGGACGTAGATGGAAGAACTGTTCGGCGTCTCCATGGACATCATCATGGTCGTCCTGTTGGCGGTCTTTCTACCGGTGATCGCCATCGTGGCCGTCGTCGCCTGGCGCAACCCCGTGATGCTCAAGCTGGGACTGCGCAATGTGCCTCGCCGCAAGTCCCAGACCGCCCTGATCATCGTGGGAATTATGATGAGCACACTGATCATGGCGGCCGCCTTCGGCACTGGCGATTCGATAACTTTCTCCATCCGCAAGAACGCCATCGACGCCCTTGGCACTATCGATGAGATCATCGTCTCGGCCCGCGCCGACGAATCGGATACCATCGGCAGCTTCAATTACTTCCCCGAGCAACGCTACCAACAACTCAAAGTTGAGTTGGCGGGCATGGAGACCGTCGATGGACTGGCCCCGGGCATCGGCGAGTTCGCTCCAACGATCAACACCAGGACTCAATTGAGCGAAGGCCAGATGCAGGTGACCGGGGTGGACCCTGACGCCTTAAGCGGCTTCGGACGTTTCCGTCTGACCAACGGCCAAGAGGTCCGGCTGGAGACTCTGGGCCCGAATGACGCCTTCATCAACGAGGAGGCGGCCGACGAACTGGACGCCGTGATCGGGGATGATTTGGTGACTTTCGTGGCCGGTTCCAGCGTCAAGTTCCGGGTCCAAGGCATCGTGGATAGCGGCGGACTGGCGGGGCGGGGCTCTTCATTGCTGGTCCGGTTGGACCGGGCCCAGGAGATTTTCGGACGGGAAGGCCTGATCAACTCCGTGGCCGTTTCCAACAAGGGCGGCGTGTTCGCCGGTGCGGAAGTCAGCGATGAGGTTACGGACGCACTCAGGGTCTTATTCGCCGACCGTGCCATCGCCGGGCAGCTTCAGACGTTGCTGAACCGGATCGAAATCATCGAGCAGATCGACCTCTTGAGGCTCTCTTCCGGTGGGGATTTGGCCGAAGATGTGGGTGAATTGGCCAAGGGTCTCGGAGAAAGCGGGCTGTCTGAGGAATTCATCGGGGCGCTGGCCGATGAGGATGTCCAAGAAGCGGCGCTAAATGCTGTGGCAAACGCCGACCTGCCCGAGGTGGAGCGCCAGGCCAGCACGCTTTTCGCCGGACTGGCTGAGTTCCGGGTGCTGGACATCAAGAAACAGGTACTGGACGAAGCGGACCAAGCCGGGTCCGGTGTGACCAGCATATTCATCATCATGGGCCTGTTCTCCATCATGGTCGGGGTGCTGCTGATCTTCTTGATCTTCGTCATGTTGGCGGCGGCCCGCCGCGCCGAGATGGGCATGGCCCGGGCCGTTGGCGCCAAACGGCGCCATCTAGTCCAGATGTTCATCTTTGAGGGGACGGCCTATTCGGTGGTCTCGGGAGCGGTGGGGGTGTTGTTTGGTTTGGGCGCTAGCACTTTGATCGTCATCGCGGTCAACCGGATCTTTCAATCGGGCGGCACGGGAGCGCCGGAGAACTTCACCATGTTCGCCCACTTCGAACTCAGAAGCGCCATCGTCGCCTATTGTCTGGGAATGGTGATCACGCTGGCCACCGTTGGGATATCCGCCTACCGCGTCAGTCGTCTGAACATCGTGGCGGCGGTGCGGGGACTCCCCCAGCCGGTCCAGCAGTCCGATACCCCGTTCCGGACCAGATTGCTTGCCCCACTGCGGGCGTTCGGCCGTCCGGTTATCCTGGCTGGGACCGGGGCCTGGGCTCTGGCCAGACTCGATGTCAGCCGGGGTGTCGACCTTCTCCTGCAGTCGGTCTGGGCCGGCGCCACGTCACCATTGGCATTTTTCGGCGCGGTCATTCAGGCCCTATGGGTGCCCATGAGCCACGGCTGGCTGACCGCCGTGGTGGGAGTGTTGTTCACCTGGTTGGGCACATCATCCGACGAGGCCGCCCCACTGCGCATCGGCATCACCCTGGTGATTGTGGGCGTGGGGCTGTCCATCAGGACATTGTCCCACCGGACCGGGCTCCGGGCCGATGTGGGAGACCGCGTCGCCTACACGTTCATGGGGGTGGGAAACCTGGCATTCTGGGTGCTGCCGTTCAGCGCCTTGCGTTCTATCTTCGGCGAGATTGAAGGCGGCATCGAGATGTTCTTCATCTCCGGCATCGCCATGGTGGCGGCGGCGGTCTGGACGGTGATGTACAACGCCGACCTGCTCCTGAAGTTGCTCACATTCGTCACAGGGCCATTCGGCCAACTCCGGCCCGTGCTGGTGACCGCCGTGGCCTATCCGATGGCCGCCAAGTTCCGGACGGGGCTAACCCTGGCTATGTTCGCCCTAGTCATCTTCACCCTGGTCGTGATGTCCATCCTCACCGAGGCCTTCAGCGCCGCGGTGGGCGACTCCGACAGAGTGGCCGGCGGCTGGGATATTCAGGCCTCGGTAAATTTCAACACGCCCATCGATGATATCCGCGCCGCCATCGGCGAAAAGCCCGGCCTCAACAATGAGGACATCACGTCCATCGGCGGGTACACCACCATCCCCGTAGAGACCCGGCAGGTCGGCGCCGACGAGCAGCGGTGGCGTTTCTACGCCATCAGGGCCGCCGACGACCAGTACCTGCGGGAAACCGGGGCCAATCTGAAATTGTTTGATAAGGCATACGGAGAAACCCAGGAAGAGATCTGGGACGCGCTGAGAGAGGACTCGAACCTGGTGGTTGTCGATTCCCTGGTGGTGCCGTCCCGCGACGGGTTCGCCAACGATGAGATACCGTTCGAGCTTGAGGGTTTCTTCTACGAGGACACCGAGATGGAGGCCGTGGACATCGAGGTCAGGGAGCCCCGCACCGGCCAGGTGATCCCTCTGAAGGTCGTCGGGGTTTTGGACAGGCTTACAGATGCATTCGGCGAGTTGGGGGTGGGCATGCTTGCCTCCCGTGAGGAGTTGGACGAAGCCATTCCCTTCCGGATACCGACCACAACTTTCCGGTTCAAAGCTGCCGACGGCGTGAACGTCGCCGCCCTATCTAAGGACCTGGAGTCGGCCTTCCGCGAGAACGGCATGGAGACCGACGTTCTGTCGGAACTGGTGGACGACATCGCGGCGGCCAACCGGGCTTTCAACTACCTATTCACCAGTTTTATGGGTCTGGGGCTGCTGGTGGGGATCGCCGCATTGGGAGTGGTCAGCTTGCGGGCGGTGGTGGAACGCCGCCAACAGATCGGCGTGCTGCGGGCCATCGGCTACCGCAGGCGGATGGTGCAACTGAGTTTCCTCACCGAGTCGTCTTTCGTAGTGCTCATGGGCACCGCTATTGGTGTCGGCCTGGGGACCATAATCTCCTGGAATATCGTTAAAGACATCCAAGAAGAGGTCGAGACCGTCCGGTTCGCCATCCCGTGGTTGCAGATAATCATCATTGTGGCCATAGCCTACGTATTCTCCCTGGCCACCACCTTCATGCCGGCGCGACAGGCCTCCCGCATCTACCCAGCCGAGGCGCTGCGGTACGAATAGACTCCGCATTTTTTTGAAGAAGGAGCCTCGCCATGACAGCCAATTCTACGGCTCGCAACAGCGGATTCAAGGTGATCGGAACCACCCCCATACGCCACGATGCCACGGACAAGGTCACCGGCCAGGCTCGCTACGGCGCCGATATCAGCATGCCCGGGCTCCTTCACGGCAAGATTCTGAGGAGCCCCCATGCCCACGCCGTGATCAAGTCGATAGATGCCGCCAAAGCCCTGGCGTTGCCGGGCGTCAAGGCGGTGGTGACCTCGGCTGACCTACCGGTTCTGTCCGGTAGACCAGTGGACGTTGCCGAGGGATCGCCCCTGAACCCCAGGTTCCTGAGCAACAACGTGCTGGCTGCGGATAAAGCTCTGTACAAAGGCCACGCCGTGGCGGCGGTGGCTGCGGACAGCGTGCACACCGCCGAGGCCGCGCTATCTTTGATCGAAGTCGGCTATGAGGTCTTGACTCCCGTTCTGGACGGCAAAGAAGCCATGGAGCCAGACTCACCCATCCTCCACGACCGGTTGTTCCGTTCCGAGGGCGAGTTCTTCCGTCCGGGTGGTCTACGCGACGATGACGACGATAGCGTTCCGACCAACATCGCCAGCCACTTCATCTTCGAACTGGGCGACCCAGACCAAGGATTCAAGGATGCTGAAGTTGTCGTGGAGCGGGAATTCCGCACCAAGCCAGTGCACCAGGGTTATATCGAACCCCACAGCGCCACCGTCCGCTGGGACCGGGACGGGCGGGTGACCGTCTGGGGCAGCTCCCAGGGACACTTCGCCATCAGGGACTTCACCGCCTTGGTGCTGGGCATCCCCATCTCGCGAGTCAAGGTGATTCCCATGGAGATAGGTGGCGGGTTCGGCGGCAAACTGGTGGTCTACGTCGAACCGGTGGCGGCGCTTCTGTCCAAGCAGACCGGCCATCCGGTGAAGATAACCATGACCCGGACCGAGGTGCTTGAGGGCACCGGCGCCACTGCTGGGGGCCACATCCGCGCCAAGATCGGCGCGACCAAGGACGGGCGAATCACGGCTGCCGATGCCCATTTCGTCTACGAGTCGGGCGCATTTCCCGGAGCCCTGGTCAACCTGGCTTCAATGACCATCTTCGCGCCATATGACATCCACAACGTGCGCTCGGAAGGCTATGACGTGGTGGTCAACAAACCCAAGGTCGCTCCTTACCGGGCCCCTCTGGGTCCGCCCGCCGGGTTCGCCGGAGAGACCCTGATTGACGAACTGGCCGCCAAGCTTTCCATGGATCCCATCGATCTCAGGCTGCTTAATGCCGCCAAAGAGGGCACCCGCCGCGTCACCGGCATCCCCTACAAGAAAGTCGGGTACGTGGAGACGTTGGAGGCAGCCAAGGCCCATCCCCACTACACTGCCTCCCTCGGCGGCCCGAATAGAGGCCGCGGGGTGGCCACCGCGGTCTGCAACAACATCACCGGCCCGGCCAGCGCCGTTGTTAGCCTGCAACAGGACGGAAGTGTCGGCCTGGTGGAAGGATCCGCCGACCTGGCGGGTAGCCGCACCGCAGCGGCAATGCACGTGGCCGAGGTGTTGGGTATTCCTGTCGAGGAAGTACACCCGTCGGTGGGCGACACCGACGCCATTGGCTACACGGCCATCAGCGCCGGCAGCAGCGCCGTCTACAAGACCGGCTGGGCGTCATTCGAAGCCGCCCGCGACCTACAGCGGCAGTTGGCGGCCAGGGCCGCGCTCATTTGGGACGTGCCGGTGGAAGACGTGGACATCGCCGACGGCGTTTTCTCCCACCGCTCCGACCCCGAAGTCCGGCTAACTTTGAAAGAGTTGGCCGCGCGGCAGAACACCACCGGAGGGCCGCTTCTGGGCCGGGCCGGGGGCGCTTGGGGAGGGGAGAGTCCGGGATTCGCCGTACATATCGTGGACGTGGAAGTAGACCCGGAAACGGGCAAGACCGATATCATCAGGTACACGGCCCTTCAGGACCCCGGAACCGCTGTCCACCCCCAGTACGTGGAGGGTCAGATCCAGGGCGGGGCCGTCCAGGGCATCGGCTGGGCGTTGAACGAGGAGTACTACACCGACGAAAAGGGCGGGATGCTGAACTCCAGCCTGCTGGACTACCGCATGCCCATCGCCAAGGACCTCCCCATGATCGACACCCAGATCGTGGAGGTGCCCAACCCCGACCACCCCACAGGCGTCAGGGGAGTGGGAGAGGTCTCTATAATCCCGCCGGTCCCGGCCATCGCCAACGCCATCAATCAGGCAATGGGAATCCGCATGTCCGAGACTCCCATGTCGCCGGGGGCGGTGCTTGAGGCGTTGTGGGAGAAAGAGGGCTAGGGCCAAACACAAGCCTGGCTTATGCGCGGCCCTTCGACGATCTAAGGACGAACGGATGCTGTGGCTGCCCCGATCATTCGCAGCCTGTCGAACCACCGCTGGGGTGACCCGTGTTTGACCCAATTTTAACCTGTCATTCCGAGGCGCTAGCCGAGGAATCTCGTTGCCGGTGGGGTGCCACGACCAGTGGGCAAAGCGGACCTTCGCCCAACTCAGGTTGACAGCCGCCCCTACGGCGTCAAAATAACCTTGCCGCGGGCGCCTCGGTTGGCCAGGTGCTGGTGGGCCTTGCCTACCTCGGCCATGGGGAGCACTTGGTCCACGATCAGTTTTGCCTGGCCGGATGCGATCATGGGGAACATCTCCGCCATGGCCCCTTTGTGGTCCAGACTGCCTCGCGGCGAGCGCCCCATGCTGAACCCGATGACGGTGCGGTTGTTCGACGTGATGTCCGACGACGGCAGGTTTGCCTGGGTCTGTGAAGCGTTGCCGTAGCTGACCAAACGCCCGTAGGCAGCTAAACACCGTACGCTTTTCTCCAACACCTCGCCACCCACGCATTCGGCCACCAACTGCACGCCTTCGCCGCCGGTCTCGTCTTTGATGACTGCTTCAAAGTCGGCCTCGGTGTAATTGATGGTCACGTCGGCGCCCAAAGACGTACACAGGTCCAGCTTGTCCTGGGTCGAAGCGGTGGCGATCACCTTGGCACCCCAGGCTTTGGCGAGCTGTATCAAGACGGTCCCCACCCCGGAGGCCCCGGCCTGGACCAGGACCGTGTCACCGGCCTGCATCTGGCCCCTGGACTTCAAGATGTGATAGGAGGTTAAAAATACGATTGGCATGCCGCCGGCTTCCACCGGGTCCAAGGAGTCGGGATAGGGGAAAACCAGGCTGCCGTTGATGGCGACGTACTCCGCCTGGCTGCCCGGACCCATGCCCATGACCTTCTGGCCCACGGAGATGCCAATAACATCTAAGCCGACCTCCATGACTGTGCCCGCTGCTTCCAGCCCCATGGATGAGGGCAGTTCCGGGCCGGGGTAGTTGCCGCCCCGGCGCAGGACGTCGGCATAGTTCACGCCGGCCGAGTCCACCTTGATCAAGACGTGATGGGAACGGGGCGTCGGTTCGGGCACGTCTTCGATCTTCAAAACGTCATAGCCGCCGTATTCGTTCAAGCGGATTGCTTTCATCTGTTCACCTTTCATGGCTGGTGGCCGATCGAAGCCGCAGCCGATTAATCTGGAGTTACGGAATTGGGATTATAGTCGAGTTGCCAAACTCCGCCAACAATCCTCACAAGGGCCATCATTTGGCACCTTGCCATCAAGCTTGCTGGAATAGGCAACCTAAAATCACTGAAGACCAGTCCGGTGGGTCCCGGCATCATTAGAATCATCAATTCGGCAAATAGCAACTTAAGGGGGAGGGAATCATGGTCGTATTAGAAGCAATCATTCTTTCCGGGTCCAAATCCGTCATCGGCGATGAGGTAATTGAGGAGCTGAATGGGAAGCTGCGCGGTCAGATGGTCCTGGCCGGACACGACACTTACGATGAAGTGCGCACTGTTTGGAACGCCATGATCGACCGCAAGCCGGCCATCATCGTCCGTTGCGCCGGTCCGTCGGATGTCATCAATTCGGTGAATTTCGCTCGAGATAACGATCTGCTGCTCGCGGTGCGGGGCGGCGGGCACAGCTTCGCCGGAAACGCCGTTTGTGACGGTGGATTCGTGATTGACCTGTCTCCCATGCAAGGCGTACGGGTGGACCCGGTGAAGCAGACTGCCCGCGCTGAACCCGGAGTTATCTGGATCAACTTTGACATCGAGGCTCAAGCCTTCGGTCTGGCGACCACCGGCGGCACAAACTCGGATATCGGAATCGCGGGCTTGACCCTGGGCGGCGGCCACAGTTGGCTCGGAGGAAAATATGGCCTAACGATGGACAACCTGCTCTCGGTCGATATCGTCACAGCCGACGGGCAGATGCCCACCGCCAGTCCCACTGAAAATTCCGATCTGTTCTGGGCAGTGCGTGGCGGCGGCGGAAACTTCGGTGTTGTAACTTCATTTGAATACCAACTTCATCCCGTTGGGACCTTACTGGCCGGAATGCTGTTGCACCCCTTCGCGAATGCCAAGGAAGTGATGACTGAATACCGGGAATTCATGCGGGACTGACCCAGAGAATTGACATCGATGTGCGGCTTGATGACATCTCCCGACGGAGACCCGATGGCGGGAATTGTCATTTGCTATAACGGGGACATTGAAGAGGAAGAAAAATTGCTGGAGCCCCTCAGGAAATTTGGCCCGCCTATCGCCGACTTGGTCTCGCCGATGCCCTATACCGTGGTGCAGACGATGATCGACGCCCTCACGCCCGCCGGGCGCCAGAATTACAAGAAGGCCCATTTCTTGGCGGACCTGAGCGACGAGGCCATCGACATCATGATCGACAGCTTCAAAGGTGTAATATCGCCCTTCTCGGCAGTGATCGTCCAGCACACCGGCGGAGAGATGCAGCATGGAGCCGGGGATGCGGCGGCCTATAGCCAGCGCGACGGCTTGTACAACCAGATCATCTTCTCCGCCTGGCTGGACCGGGGAGAGTCGGAGGTCCACATCAAGTGGAACCGAGACCCCTGGGAAGCCATGAAACCGCACACCACCGGCGGTGTCTACGTAAACGAGATCGGTAGGGAGGTCGAAGAAGGCGGTGACATGATGCGCTCGGCCTACGGCGCCGCCTACCCGCGGCTGGTGGAAATGAAGAACAAATACGACCCGAAAAACCTATTTCGCCACAACCAGAATATCAAGCCAACGGTCTAGGGTCCGCCGGATTCGGCGGGGACTCGCTATTAAGTGAAAACGGGCCGCCTATGCGAAATAGGCAGCCCGTTTTGTCTGGCCTAGCTGCTTGCGGGCAGGCGCTACTCGTAACCCCGGAACTGGGACGACGCGAGCACGTCCGTGTTGACGACCCGGACCGGCTCGCCGCTGGTGAAAGCGCGGACGTTCTCGATGATTCCCGCATAGAAGGCCCGGTAGCTCTCTTCGGTGACATAGCCCAGGTGAGGGCAGATCAGCGTGTTAGGGGTCTTGAACAAGGCATGGTCCAACGGCAGCGGCTCGATGTCGAAGGTATCCAACGCCGCCCCGGCGATGGCCTTCCGATTTAGCGCGTCGATCAGGGCCTTCTCGTCGACGATCGGCCCCCGGGAGATGTTCACCAGGTAGGCAGTGGGCTTCATAAGTGCCAGTTCGGCCGCGCCGACCAGACCCCGGCTGCGGTCGCCGAGCACCAGGTGGACCGATACGATGTCCGCTTCTTTGAACAGCGTTTCTTTGCCTACCAGAGTGGCGTCGCATTCCTTGGCCCGCTCGGCGGTCATGTTCTGGCTCCAGGCGATGATGTTCATGTCGAAGGCAGCGCCGACCCTGGCGACCAAAGACCCGATGTGGCCCAATCCAATCAGCCCCAAGGTCTTGCCCTTGAGTCCCACGCCCACCGTGGTGCCCCAGGTCCCTCCTCTGGACCGCTGTTCTTCCTCATGGAGATGGCGCAGCATTGAGATGATCAAACCCCAGGTGAGTTCGGTGGGACCTTCTCCGGAACCGGGGGCGCCGCAGACCGGGATGCCCAACTCGGTCGCCGCTTCCATGTCGAAGGAAGCGTTGCGGAGGCCGGTGGTCATCAGCAATTTCAGTTTCGGCAGTTGGGAGAGAATGGAGCGGGTGAAGGGTGTGCGCTCCCGCATGCCCATGACCATGTCGAAGTCTTTAAGCCGGTCCACCAGCTTGGCTTCATCGGCGATGTGGTCTTGAAAGAACTCGATGTCGGTCCCCGGGGATAACTGGGCCCAATCGCCCAGGTCCTTGGCCGTCCCTTGGTAATCGTCCAATACCGCTAATTTCAACTCGGTCAACTCCCTATCGGTTTATATCGGGGTATTATTTGAAGGCCGGCATGACCTTCTCAGTGAGTATGCGCAGGCTGCGCAGCACCCGTTCTTCGGGTATCAGGCCTCCTGGGTTCAGCTCGGCCACGACGCCGTCAAGGCCCAGTTCTTCCTTGAGTTGGGTGAAGCGGTCCACCAGATCCTCAGCGGTGCCGAAGGCGATCTTGGTCTCCAACATCTCGTCATAGCTGAGGGCGGCCAGCCGTTCGGCCCGGCCGTCCGCCAACTCGGTGACTTCCAATCCCGCCTTCCAGGCCCGTTCGCGGTAAAGGTTGCCCATGCGGCCGAAGTAGCCGCTGATGCTCTCGAACGGCTCGTCCATCGCCTGCTGTTGAGTCTCTCCAGCGTAAACCGGGATGCGGAGCGATACATCGCCCTCGCCAGGGTGTCCGGCCTCGCGCCAGCGCCGGCGGTACTCCAGAACATTCTTACTCAGTTCAGGTATATCCATGCCCCGCAGGCCGACAAAGATGGGGTGGCCGGCTTGGCCCAACCGGGTGAACGTATCGGCGGAGTTGGCCGCGATGCGCAACGGGGGGTGCGGCTGTTGGTAGGGCGCCGGTGTGACGGTGGCGTTCTCCACCGTATAGTGGTTGCCTTGGTAGGAGAACTCCTTGCCTTTCCATGCCTGCAGAATGATCTCCAACGATTCGGCGAACCGTTCCTGGCTTTCGTTATAGGGGATGCTGAATACATCGTAGGAACGGGCAAATCCGCTGCGGCCGATGCCGAACTCGAAGCGGCCCTCGCTAATGTGATCGACAGTGGCCACTTCCTCGGCTATGCGAAGTGGGTTGCTCAGGGGCAGCACGTACACGGCCATGCCCACCCTCAGCCGCTTGGTGCGGGTTGCTATCGATGTCGCCACGATGATGGGAGACGAGAGCACCGACCTGGCTGGATTGAAATGCAGTTCGGCCAGCCAGACGCCGTCCAGACCCATCTCTTCCGCCGCGTCGACCATTCGGAAGCCCTCTTGAAATGCCTGGGCTTCGGGGACGCCGGCTCTATTGCTAAATTCCATGAATGCGCCAAAGTGCATGTGGTGCTCCGATAGTTCGTCAGATGCGGCCGCCTGAGAGGGGCCACGTTCCAAACTACTTCATGGCGGCCCAAGGGTCAAGAAAATCAAGACGCGGCTCCTTCTTGACCGTCCCACCCCCGCGGACTACCCTTTAGCTTCACCCTGGCCGGTTTTGGCCGGTCCAAGCAGAGTTTACGAGGCGGCAGATAGATGGAATCGAGCCAGTATGACATCGTGATTATCGGGGGCGGCATCTTGGGGCTGTCCACCGCGATGCAGTTGTTGGAACGCTCCCCCCAATGGCGGGTGGCGGTCGTTGAGAAAGAGGAAGAGCTGGCCACCCACCAGACCGGGCACAACAGCGGCGTGATGCACTCAGGTATCTACTACCGGCCCGGCTCCCATAAGGCGCAATTCTGTGTGGCGGGACTGAACAACATGGTCAAGTTCTGCGAAGAAAACGAGATCGAATTCCAGCAGTGTGGCAAGGTCATAGTGGCGCTGCACGAGTCAGAACTGGGCCGATTGCAGGACCTATACGAGAGAGGGACGGCCAACGGCGTGCCAGACCTGGAGATCGTCGGTCCGGAACGACTTAAAGAGATCGAACCCCACACCGCCGGAGTGCGCGCCCTGTGGGCACCCCACACCGGGATTGTAGACTTCACCAAGGTGGCCGCCGCCTTCGCCAATAAGTTCCACCAGGCCGGCGGAGACATCTTTACGGGTGCCGCGGTCAAGAAGATCACCCGTTCCACCGGCTCGGTGTCATTGGAGACGACCAAGGGGACACTTCAAGCCAAATATCTGATCAATTGCGCCGGGTTGTATGCCGACAAAGTGGCGTCCATGACCGGCGAGAACGTCGGCGTCCGGATCATCCCATTCCGGGGCGAGTATTACACCCTGCGCCAAGAGAGTCATCATCTGGTGTCCGGGTTGATCTACCCAGTGCCAGACCCCCAATTCCCGTTCCTTGGCGTGCACTTCACCCGCAACATCAAAGGGCATGTGGAAGCCGGCCCCAATGCGGTGATGGCCCTACGGCGGGAAGGGTACCGCAAACGGGACTTCAGCCTTGGCGATAGTCTGGGCAACCTGGCCTATCCCGGATTCTGGAAGATGGCCCTCAAGTATTGGAAGATCGGCATGGGGGAGGTCTACCGCTCCTACAGCAGGCGGGTGTTCCTGCGCGACCTACAGCGGCTGCTGCCGGAGATACAAAACTCGGACCTGGCCAGCGGCGGCTCCGGAGTACGGGCTCAGGCCGTGGCCAGGGACGGCTCGTTGCTGGACGATTTCAGCATCATCCAAAGCGGCGACGCCATCCACGTTCTGAACGCACCGTCTCCAGGCGCAACATCGTCTTTGGCCATCGGCGAGCATATTGCAGGGCTAGCTATAGAGAACTTCGGAGCGGCAGATTAGTATCGGGAATCGCATACCCAAGGCGTGCATCAAAGCTGGCTAAGCCGGGTGTACATAAGGTTGCTGGGGAGCCTGAGCGTGAGTATAATCGGGCGTGCCAAATGTACCGGCGTTGGATACTGGGATACCCAGGATTTGCCGATGTTTCATTGGGGACCGGCGGCGGTGCAGTGCAGGGAGGATAGCTGGCATTGCTGGTAGAGGTTGAGCGCAATTTGGACTTAGGCTCATTCGATGCGACACAGGACTCAGTAGACGAGTACCTGAGATCGGTCGGGGACGCACTTCCCGTTTATAAAGAGACCGGCTTGGCGCCGCCTTTGTACTCGGCTGCCTCGGCTTTGGGCGCATTGCTGCGAGAGCTGGCCCTGCCACCGGGCGCCATCCACAGCCTGCAAGAAATAGAGACCCTGACGCCCGTCGTCATAGGCAACAGCGTAAAAGTCAGCGCGCTAGTCGAGAAACCACGCCGCCGCGCCGGGCTCGAGTTTATAACCGTGGTCTGCAGCGTGGAGTCAGACGGAGCGTTGGCCCTGGCCTCGAAAAGCACCGTTCTAGTCCCCAGCCAAGAGCCACCTGCAGGTACGCCTAGAGACACAAACGTGCAGGGAATTGAGTCGCTAAAGAGCGGCTTGGATGTCATCTCAAAAGAGATCAAGCAAGAAGACTTGGATGCCTACGCCAAGGCATCCGGCGACGATAACCCGCTGCATCTTGACCCAGAATTCGCCGCAAAGACACAATTCCGGGGAATCATCGCCCACGGTATGCTGACCCTGGCATTCGTATCTGAGATGATGGCCGCCGCCCACGGGCGTGACTGGCTGGAATCCGGTGGCCTACGGGTCAGGTTCAAGGGCGCCGCCCGCGTGGGCGACCGGGTTGAAGCATGGGGTAACCTGGCCAAGGAAGATGAACAGACATGGGGCTATTCGGTGGGAGTTAGAAACAGCACCACTGGACAGGAACTTATTGCCGGGACCGCTGGTTTAGCCATAAAACAGGAGTGAGAACCTTTAGCGAATGACCGGAGGACTTCTCCAGCGTCCGCGGTCAAACGAGGAAGGAACGGCATGCAGAAATCGACGGAAAATGGAACGGGGCCAGTCCGAGTGGCCATGGACGCTATGGGTGGCGACCACGGGCCGTCCGAAACTGTGAAAGGCGCATTGGCCGCTGCTAGATCAGTTGGAGCCGAGATTATTCTCGTGGGCGACCAAGGACCGGTAGAACAAGAATTGGCCCAGCACGATACCTCGGGAATCTCCGTCCAGGTTGTGCAATCCGAGGATAAGATCCGCGAAGACGAGCACCCGCTTCAGGCCATGCGCACCAAGCCGAGATCTTCGGTCGTTGTCGCCACCAAGCTGGTCAAGACAGGCGATGCCGACGTAATGGTTTCCATGGGATCCACCGGCGGTTCCATGGCCAGCGCAGTTTTGAACTTGGGGCTGATGGAAGGACTGGCCCGGCCCTGCTTGGGCGGTCCATTCCTGGGCTTGGCCCCCAATACCGTGCTGGTGGATATCGGCAGCAATCTGGACTGCCGTCCGGAACTGCTGCTCAGTTTCGCGTCCATGGGTGTCACTTGGGCCCGCACATATATGGGGATCGAAGACCCCCGTGTGGCCTTGCTCAGCGTTGGCTCCGAAGCGGCCAAGGGCAACAAGCAGGTCAGGGACGCCTATCCGGTATTCAAAGACAGCGGCATGAATTTCGTCGGCAACGTCGAAGGGATGGATTTCTTCACACAGACTGCCGAGGTTATCATCTGTGATGGTTTCGTCGGCAACATCCTGATTAAATTCACCGAGGGCCTGGGCGCTGCTTTCGCCGCCTATGCCAAGAAACGGTTGGCCTCCGACCTGGACGAGATCAATCTCTCCAAATTCGCCGCCGAGTTGGTCCAATTGACCAACCGTACCCGGACCAACGGGGGGCCGTTATTCGGGGTCAAAGGGCCAGTGATTCTCGGCCACGGTTCCAGCCGGGCCGATGAGATCACCGCCGCCGTCAGCACCGCCGTCCGCTATGTTCAATTGGGTCTTGTCGACATCATGCGCGCGGACCTCGAAAGCATAAACAAGAATGCCGCGGAGAAGGCCGACGGCAGCGGCGCGGGCCGGTAAAGCCGCCCGATGACCGGCATCGACCTCAGCGGCAAAGTAGCACTGGTCACCGGGGCATCCCGGGGTATCGGCGCCGTTGTCGCCGCCCGCCTTGCCGAGGCCGGTGCTAGGGTCGGCGTCAATTATCACGCCAGTTCCGATGCCGCGACCGTGGTCGTTGACTCCATCAAGAAGGCCGGCGGGGAGGCCTTTCTGGTGGGAGGCGACGTTTCCCAAGAAGACAAAGCCGAAGGCGTCATAAAGAATTTGGTGGAGCACTTCGGTGGAATCGACATCCTGATCAACAATGCCGGCATCAACAAGGACCAACTCCTGATCAGGATGAAGCCCGAAGACTTCGACAGTGTCATGAACGTGAACCTGCGCGGCGCGTTCCTCTGTACCCGCTACGCCATGACCCATCTGATCCGGCAGCGTTCGGGACGGGTGATAAACATGTCCTCGGTAGTGGGGCTTTCCGGCAATCCTGGCCAAGCCAACTACGCCGCCGCCAAGGCCGGGTTGGTGGGTCTGACCAAGGCCGTGGCGCGGGAGGTCGCCTCCCGAAACGTCACCGTTAACGCCCTGGCTCCTGGTTACATCACCACGGCGATGGTCGATGAATTGTCGGAAGAGACCCAGGCCAAGATACTGGAGCGGATCCCCATGGGCCGGTTCGGCACTCCCGAAGACGTGGCCGAAGCCGTGGTCTTCCTCTGCAGCGACGGCGCCAGCTACATCACCGGCCAGGTCCTGACCATCGACGGCGGCATGATCGCCTGATCAGCCGCTCTTTTCTCGATTAGCCCCCCATTCCCCGGAATTTACGCCGATAGGCCGATGTATAATACCGCCACGTCCAAAAACCGCACGCAGACCGGAGGCTTCTATGCGCACCACGACCAGATTCCGCCAGTTGCTCAAGGAACCGGGGATTATCCAGGCGCCGGGGGCCTATGACTGTCTCACGGCGCGATTGATTCAGAAAGCGGGGTTTCCGGCGGTATATATGACCGGGGCCGGAACTTCCGTGGCGCAACTTGGCTATCCCGACCTGGCGCTGGCCTCGATGACGGAGATGGTCCAGAACGCCGCCACGATCACCGAGACTCTGGACGTTCCGCTGATTGCCGACGCCGATACGGGCTACGGCGGGGTGTTGAATGTGCGGCGGACAGTCAGGCAGTACGAGCGGGCTGGCGTGGCGGCTATCCATATAGAGGACCAAGAATCGCCCAAACGTTGCGGCCACCTGGACGACAAGAAGGTCATCTCCACCGAGGATATGGTCCAGAAGATTCGGGCCGCGGTGGACGCCCGCACCGACGATGACTTCACCATCATCGTGCGCACCGATTCTATCGCCGTAACCGGCTGGGACGATGCCATGCACCGCTGCAATGAGTACGTGAAAGCCGGGGCCGATGTGTTATTCGTGGAAGCCCTGCGCACGCCGGAAGAGGTGGAGCGGGCCGCCAAGAACCTCGACATTCCTCTGCTGTTCAACTTTGTCGAGTCGGGAAAATCTCCGTTGCTCTCGGCGTCAGAACTGGAGAAGCTCGGCTTCAAGATCGTCATCTATCCGGCCAGCGCCCTGTTGTCGGTGACCCACATAGTCGGGCAGGTGATGGCGGAGTTGAAAGAGACGGGCACCACCGCCCACCTGATGGACAAGATGGTCAGCTTGGAGGACTGCTTCGAGGAGATGGGGCTATCCAGCATGTTGGCCGAGGACGCCCAGTTCGCCAGCCCCGGGTAGGCGTGGGGAAACTATCTAGAGCATCGCAGTATTCAGCCGCTTCTGCACCGTGGGAACTTTTTCGCAGTGTCTTGCGTCTCTAATATATAGATATGGCACAGAATAGATCTGATACAGGGCCAGGGAGCGGACCTTTCCTCGAACGGCTGACCGGTGAATTATCTCGCTGGGAGTCTGATGGCATCATCACGGCCGAGCAAGGCCAGGCCATCCGCGCCCGTTATTCTCCTGCCGAATTAGGCCCCACGTCCCACTGGGCCCAGGGCAGACTGGTCACCGGCTTGTCTATCATTGGGGCTGTCTTGGTTGGCCTCGGCATCATCCTTTTTTTCGCGTCCAACTGGGATGGAATCGATCGCTGGCCGAAGTTGGCCATGATTCTAGGTGCCATCGTGGTTGCCCACGGCTTGGGCTTTTATCTGCGCTACTACCGGGATTACCGCCGGATCGGTTCGGCCATGGTCTTGCTTGCCTGCCTCATCTACGGGGCGGGCGTGCACCTGATAGGTCAGGTCTACAACGTGGATGTGAACGACCCGAGGTTGATGCTGTTTTGGTTCCTGGGCGTTTCCCCGCTGGTCTACATCGTCAAATCACAGCCGATTCAGTTCCTGGGAATAGTGTTGTTCCTCCTGGCGGTGGGGTTTCGGGTGCCCGACTGGATAGATGACGTCTCCCGGGGCGAGGCCGTCTTGGGTGCGGCCCTGTTCTTGGTACTGGGACTATTCATCCTCTCCGTTGGACGCATCAAAGAGGAGATCGTTGTCCTACGTCCCTACTCAGAGGTCTTTGAGATGGTGGGCCTCATCACGGCTTTGGGCGCAGCCTTTGTGCTCACCTTCAAAGATGTTTTCGAGTCCTTTACCGACGGGCTGTATATTCAGGGCGAGACAGAACTAGGCTTCCGGATATTGATCGGGGCGGCCGGAGCGGTGACTCTAGCTTTAGTCATAGCCACCGTCTGGCTCAACCGGCGGAATGAACGGGGATTCGCACTTAACTGCATCGAGGGAATTGCCATCGCCATCCTGCTGACTGCGGCGTTCATGGTGGTCAGCGTCGATACCAGGGGAGAAGTCTTTTACGCCACGGTCTACAACGCACTCTTCGCTGTCATCCTACTTGGTGTATTGGTCTCGGGGTATATGCGGGGACGGGAGACGTGGGTCAACATCGGCCTGGTCTTCATCAGCATTAGCATCTTCGCCCGGTACTTCGAGTACAGTTGGGACCTGCTGGACCGGTCGTTGATCTTCGTAGCGGCGGGCGCGATTCTCCTGATCGGTGGCTTCCTGGTAGAGCGAGGCCGGCAGACGATGCTGGGGCGCATCAGGGCCGCGGGGGCGTCCAGATGAGCCCCAGGCTGAAGTTTGCGTTCTGGGCCACGGTGATGGGGCAGATCATCCTGCTGCTAGCCTTCATCGCAGTGAAAGAAAACACGCTGCGCTCGGGGACCAGCATCTTGCTGAAGACCACGCCCATCGACCCCCGGTCGGTGCTTCAGGGCGACTTCGCCATATTGGACTACGAGATCGCCGAGCTGCCCGACTACGTTAGACCAGTGAGACAGGGCGAAAGTTTCTACGTGGAGCTCGGAGAAGGCCCGGAAGGCGTCTGGCAAGCCTTCGTATACCTCCGGGAAAAACCCGACTCAGACGCGGTTTTCATCAAGGGCGCGGTGAACTCAAGGGGTCGTCTGGGATTCGGGATCGGCATCTTTTTCGTACCGGAGGGCACCGGGCATATCATCGAGAGATCGAGGGATGTGAAGGCTCTCGTGGTTGTGAGCTCATCCGGTTCAGCGGTTCTAGAAGACTTGATCGTGGATGGGTTCCCATTCGACCCAAGACGCCCGCCGGACGCTTTGGAGAGACAGAAACAGATTCCCCCGCCGCCGCCCGAAGGAGTTGATCTGCCTCCCGGGCGGTTTCGGCCTCTGTCCGGAAGAGACGGGCTGGTAGGAGTGGACGAGTTCCAAGTCGAAGTAGTTGGCCTTGAATTGGAATTCCGCCACGATGTCATGTTCGCGTTGCCCAACGAGATGATCCTGGTGACTTTCGATAATTCATCCTCGGTTCTCCCGCACAACCTGGTGATCGTCCGATTGGGGAGCAAAGACGCAGTTGCTGCCGACGGCATCACCGCCGGACCGACCAATGATTGGGTGCCTCCGGGGGACACGAGGGTTATCGCTAACACGAGATTGGTGGGTCCGGGCGAAACCGGGGAAATGAGATTCATGGCGCCACAGCCTGGCCTTTATCAATTCGTTTGCACATTCCCGGGTCACAACTCAACTATGTTCGGTGACTTCATCGTGTTAGATCAGAGTGAGGGGGTTGTGCCGCAGCGCAAACCGTAGAGTGAGGCAGAAGCATGTCAAACGTAGTGCTGGTCATCGACATGGTAAAAGGATTCCTGGAGCCGGGGCACAATCTCTACTGCGGCGATGAATCGCGGGAAATCATACCGAAGATTCATGCTCTGCTTACCACGGAACAGGCAGCGGGCTCAGAGATTCTCTTCATCTCGGACCACCACGACCCCGACGACCTGGAGTTTCAGGTCTTCCCGGTCCACTGTGTGAAAGGAACTGAGGAACCGAACGTCATAGACGAGTTGGCCGAATTCGTGACGGGGGAAAATGTCATCCCGAAGAACCGTTACAGCGGTTTCTTCAACACCCCGCTGGAAGCCAGGTTAGCAGTCGCGAGTCCAGAAAAGATAATCATCTGCGGCGTCTGTACCGACATCTGTGTTCTCCACACCGCATCCGACGCACGGAACCGGGACTACACGGTTGAAGTGCCCGCCGATTGCGTTGCCAGCTTCAAGCCGGACGCCCATGAGTGGGCTCTTTCCCATCTCAAAGAGATACTGGGCGCAAAGGTGGTCTAAGCGGGCGCGCTCTATTGGATGGCTTCGGCGATTATCGCCTCGGTGATCTCTTCGTCGGTCATCCCTAAGACCTCGCGGAGCACCTGCTCGTTATGCTGACCCAAGACCGGGGCTGGAAAGCGCGGGCCGTTGTCATATCCTTTAATCCGGAATTGGTGGCCGGCGTAAGGCACAGGGCCCATTTCCTGGTGTTCTAATGTCCGAAAGTAATTCCGGTGGGCCAACTGGGGGTCGGACTCCAGATCGCTGCTTCGCTGCACCATGCCGGCCGGCACCCCGTGGGACATCAGCGATTGCATCAGCGCCGTCGTCTCTTGGTCCTTGGTCCACTCGCCGATGTGCTGGTCGATGGCGTCGTGGTTTTCTAACCGGCCTTCCATAGAATCAAACTTGGCGTCTTGGGCCCAGGCCGGAATCCCCATCGCCCGTTGCAGCGCCTTCCACTGTTCCTCTGTCTCCACCGCGATGGTGCACCACTGGTCGTCTCCGGCGCAGGGGTAGGCCCCCTGTGGGGCGAAGAATTGGGACCTGTTTCCATTGCGGGTGACGCTACGCCCACTGGTGCTGTAGTCCATGATCTGCGGCGACAAGAAATGAAGAGACATCTCAAGCTGGGCGGCGTCGATGTGCTGCCCTTGGCCCGTCCGGCGCCGGTGGTCCAGAGCGGCCATGATGGTAGCCGCTAGAATCCGGGGGGACACGCCGTCCGTGTAGGCCACCCATGGTCCGTCGGGCGCCAGGTCAGGCCAACCGGTGGTCTCGTAAAAACCGGCGATGGAGGCCGCATGGAAACCGTATCCGGAGAAGGCGGCGGCGCCGCCGGTCTGCCCCATGAGGCAGGTGCTGGCCATCACGACGGATGGGTTGATCTCACGTGCAGCCTCGTAACCGATGCCAAGGGAGTCCGCGATTCCCGGCCTGAAACTCTCGATTACGACATCGGCCCAGGATATAAGTCTTTTCGCTATTTCCAGGCCTGCCGGGTTTTTCAAGTCCAGGGAAATACCCAACTTGGAGGTGTTGATCTCCGCGAAAAATTGAGTGCGGTCGGCGCCTGGAACGCCGTCTTTGAACGGGCCGGCGGTGCGCAGGATATCCAAGGGCGCGGCCGCTTCCACCCGGACGACCGTCGCGCCGTGGTCGGCAAAGTATTTGGCCGTAGTGGGTCCCACGAGCACCCACGAAAAGTCGGCCACCTTGAGTCCGTCAAAGGGCAACAGATCTGCCATGATGCGCTCCTCTAACCGGCCTTGCCACCGGTTGCCAGATTTATTTCCTCAGCGCTCATTCCCAGCAACGTGTTCAGGACTTGGCCGTTATGCTCACCCAGCGCCGGGGCCCAACTCCTCACGCTCATGGGGGTTTTGGATAACCGTGCGACTAACCCCGGCGTGCGAGCGTCGATGCCGTTGGGCAAGGGCGCCTGCAACCAATAGTCACGCTCTTGCAATTGCTGGAATCCGGTCAGGTCTCCCATGTCGTTGACCGGAGCCAGGGCCACTCCTTCCCTTAATCCCCGCTCCAGTAGATGATTCTTGGTGTAATTCGCTACGTATTTCGTGATGGCCGACAGCACCGCTTCCGCGCTGTAGGAGACGGGCTGACCTTGCAGCAAACGGACATGGTAGGTGGGCCACTCTTCCGCGTCGATCCAACTTTCGGGAACCACCCCGTCCTCCACGAACCAGGGCACCATCACCACCAACGTAGGGCCACTAGGGATAAGCACGATATACCCGTCGGCACAGTCGAACACCACCGGAAGGTTTGCCTGTCCCAGTTGGAGCAGGCTGCCGGCACGTTGGTAGTCTCGCCCTTGAATCGCATGGGCGGAGATCCCCTGGAGCATGGTCGCAATCATTGCTGTCTGAGCGGAGATATCAACAAACTGGGCCTCTCCCGTCCGCAGCATCAAAGCATGGGCGATCAGCGCGGCTGTCGCGGCTTCTGACCCTGCGTGCAGCCAGACCTGCGGGACCGAGATACGGACTGGCGCCCGGTCAGGCACACCTTGGAGGCTCATGGGACCGCCCATGGCGGCGATGGTCAGGTCGCTTGCCGGATAATCGGCGTAGGGACCGTCCAAACCGTAGGCGGAGATGGCAACGTGGATGATCTTGGGGTTGATCTCTTTCAACACATCGAAGCCTAGTCCCAGGCTGTCCAATGTCGCGGGCTGGCCTGATTCGAATAAGAAATCCGCCTTTTCCACCAGGCCTTTTAGGGCGTTTTGGCCCGCCTCGGTCTCTAGGTCTAGGGTGATCCCCTGCTTGTTCCGGTTGAAGGCGAAGAAAGGCAGGCTGCGTTCATGTTCGGGACCGCCGTCGAGGAACGGCGGCTCGCCGCGGCCAGCCGAGCCGCCAGGTGGTTCCACCTTTATGACCGCTGCGCCCATGTCGCCCAACAGCATGCCGGCCAGGTCACCGTGGCCGCCGGTCAGGTCCAGCACTGTGTAAGGACTGAGCATCGTGATCACCTCAAAATCGGTGGGTCTAGCTTGAGATGGGCGATTATAGCATGGGGAAAAGCGCCTGACAGAGTCCATACATGCTGAAAACGAATCTAAATTTCATACATCGGCCTTCCAGGCGACCTTGCTATTGCCGGAAACCCCCAGGTATCATGAGCCTAACTCCAGGTTTCGGTCTGCATGGAAGCTGAGGAAGGCGCGATGCTCTACCGCACATACCGGTACTCGCAGTGGGACGGCACCCAGCGGATCTTCGAATTTGATGCCGACCAGTTGATGGACCTTCTCTCCGAGGACATCCTCAACCACGGCGATGTCATGCAGGCGCTGCGGGACATGTTGCGCCAGGGACTCCAGGACCGCGACGGTCAACAGATGCCCGGCCTCCGGGAACTGATGGAGCAGCTCAAGAACCAACGCCGCCAGCAGATGCAACAGCACAATATGGACTCGGTTGTTGACGACCTCAAAGAACGACTGGAAGAGATCGTCCAGACCGAGCGCGACGGCATCAAGCGCCGGTTGGATGAGGCCAGAGAACAGGTCGAGGCCCAGGCTGATTCCCAAGATGGCGAAGACCGGGCCCAGCAGGAAGGCCTGCTGGACCTACTCCAGAAGCGGGCCGACAACAACCGTGAGAAGCTGGACCAACTTCCCGAAAGCCCTGCCGGACAAATCAAAGAACTGCTGGAATACGATTTCATCGATCCCGAGGCCCGACAGAAGTTCCAAGACCTGCTGGACGCTCTGAAGAGCCAGATGGCCCAGAACATGGGTCAGCAGATGATGGACCAGGTCAAGGGCATGTCGGAAGAGGACATGGCCGCTACCCGCGAGATGATGCGCCAGCTCAACCGGATGATCAAGGACAAGCTGGCCGGCAATGAACCCGATTTCGACGGCTTCATGCAGCAGTTCGGGCAGATGTTTGGAGACAACCCGCCCAAGAGTTTCGACGAGCTGATGGAGCAGATGCAGCAGCAGCTAGCCCAGATGCAGTCAATGTTGGACAGCATGTCGCCCGAGGCCCGTCGCGAGATGGAAGATGCCCTGGCCCTGGCCCTGGACCCAGAGACCCAGCGGGAGATGGCCCAGTTCGCCTCCCTCATGGAACAGTTGATGCCCATGGACGACCTGCGCCGTCAGTATCCCTTCTTAGGGGATGACAGCCTGACCATGGAGCAGGCCATGGAGATGATGCGCGGCCTGCAGGAACTGGACCAGCTGGAGCAGTCCCTTCAAGAGGCGATGCGCACCGGAAACATGGACGACGTCGACCCCGACAAGCTGGCTGAACTGCTAGGCGACGAAGCCCGGAGGATCTATGACGAGCTGGACCGCCTGCGGAAGCTGCTCCAGGAGTCGGGATACGTGACCGGCGACGACAAGATGGACCTCACCGCCAGGGGCATCCGCCGTATCGGCCAGAAAGCACTGAAAGAGGTCTTCACCCACCTCAAGAAAGACCGCATGGGCAACCACATGATGGATGCCCGCGGCGCCAACGGCGACCTGCTGGGCGAGACCAAGCCCTACGAATTCGGAGACCCGTTCCAGGTCGACCTTCAAGCCACGGTGAAGAACGCGGTGCTCCGCGGCGGCCCCCAGGTCCCGGTGCGGCTCAGCCCGGAAGACTTCGAGGTCTTCCGTAACGAGCACATGACCCGGTCCGCCACCGTCCTTCTGCTGGACCAGAGCCGGTCCATGGGTCTGTTCAACAACTGGCAGGCGGCCAAGAAGGTCACACTGGCCCTGATGGCGTTGATGCGCAGCCAATACCCCAGGGACAGTCTCCACATCGTCGGGTTCTCTGATTACGCCCGTGAGATCAAAGAGGAAGATCTGGCCAAATGCACCTGGAACGCCTGGGTGTCAGGCACCAATCTCCACCACGCCTTGATGCTTTCCCGGAAGCTGCTCTCTAAAGAGAAGGGCGGCACCCGCCAGATTTTAGTTGTGACCGACGGCGAGCCTACTGCTCACCTGGAAGGCGACCGGTCGTTCTTCGCCTATCCGCCGAGCCACCGCACCGAGTTGGAGACCTTGAAAGAGGTGCGCCGGTGCACCCAAGAAGACATCCTGATCAATACGTTCATGCTGGAAAACAACTACCAGTTGGTCAACTTCGTGGAACGCATGACCCGCATCAACAGCGGCCGGGCTTTCTACAGCAGCGCCGCCAATCTGGGCGAATACCTCCTGGTCGACTACGTAACCAACCGCCGGAAGCGGGTCTCAGCCTAGGCTGATCTTTGAACTGGGCCGCTACCCTCTTATGCGATGGCGTTGGCTCTGTTAAGATAAATCACAATAGAATATTTGATGGGTCGTGCGGTCGGTCTGAACGAGACCCGGCCACACTTTTAAAGACAGTCCCGAGAGGCTGGCAAAGTAGAGCGTCCCGAATCTCCGCAGAGTGCGCCCCAAGCACTTTGTGTGAGTCGTTCACACCCTTGCCAGCAGATGGTAAGGGTTTTTTATTGGCTGGTGAATCACGGGGAATCTGGTCTAGGTAATGCGATGCCAGAACGACAGATAATGAACCAAGAGGATGTGCGCCGGGCCCTGACCAGGGTGGCTCACGAGATTCTCGAGCACAATCGGGGAGCGGAGGAACTAGTGATCGTGGGCATCCACACCAGGGGTGTCCATATTGCGCGCCGTATCGCCGCCAACCTGGCGGAGTTCGAGGGAATCGAAGTTCCGGTGGCCACCCTGGATGTCAGCCTTTACCGGGACGACAATCGGGTGCGCTCCCAGTCGCAGACTAAGCTCCAGCCCACCGACATACCAATGGGTATCCAGGGCAAGCGTGTGGTGCTGGTTGATGACGTTCTCTACACCGGCCGGACCATTCGCGCCGCCATGGACGCGTTGGTGGATTTTGGCCGGCCGCAGCAGATCCAGTTGGCCATCCTGCTGGACCGGGGCCACCGGGAGCTGCCCATCCGGGCCGACTACGTTGGCCAGAACCTGCCCACGGCCTTCAACGAACGCGTGAAGGTCCGCCTGATGGAGACTGACGGCGCCGACGAGGTCGCCCTGATACTAGAGGAGCTGGACGTGGAAGAAGAGTCGCCAGAAGAATCTAATAAAGAGCAAGAGGCTTAGGAATCACCGATATGAGCCTGTCTAGAACGATCGAAACCCCTGAGATCAGCGGCGCGCTTGAGCCAGAGCCTGCGCCGCGGAAGCATGTTTTGGACCTGGACGATTTCTCCCGGAAGGAGATCACCCAGGTCTTGGAATCCGCCCGTGGCATGAAAGAAGTGCTGGGCCGGGATATCAAAAAGGTCCCTGCACTGCGCGGCAAGGTAGTGGTGACTCTGTTCTACGAGGCCAGCACCCGCACCAGGATCTCCTTCGAAGAGGCCGGCAAGGTACTCAGCGCCGACGTTATCAACATGTCGGCCTCGGGCAGCAGCGCCGAGAAAGGCGAATCGCTGCTGAACACCGGCCTGACGATTCAGGCCATGGGCGTGGACACCATCGTGATCCGCCACCCCCATTCCGGCGCGTCCCATCTTCTGGCCCAACATCTAGATAAAGTCAGCATCATCAACGCCGGAGACGGCCTCCACGCCCACCCTACCCAGGCGCTGTTGGACCTGTACACGGTGCAAGATAAGCTGGGCGATTTGGAGGGCCTGAAGATCGTCATCGTCGGCGATGTGCTCCATAGCCGGGTAGCCCGTTCCGACATCTGGGGGTTCGCCAAGATGGGAGCCAAGGTTGTCCTCTCCGGCCCCGCCACCCTGATGCCGCCCGACCTGATGCGCTCCAGTGGAAGCATCGCGCGGTCGCCCTTCGCCTCCCTGGTCGAGGTGGACACCGACCTGGACCGGGCCATCGAAGGCGCCGATGTCGTCATGGCCCTGCGTTTGCAGCAGGAGCGGCAGAACGCAGGGTTCCTGCCGAGCATTCGAGAGTACATCCGGCGCTGGCAGGTCACCGACGCTCGATTGGAGCGGGCCAGACTCGGCGCCATGGTGATGCACCCCGGCCCCATGAATGAGGGCATCGAGATCAGCAACAGCATCGCCCACGGTGAAAGATCGGTGATCGAAGACCAGGTGACCAACGGGGTAGCCGTGCGCATGGCCCTGCTCTACCAGTTGACCATCGGGGCCGGACTAGAGTCTTAGACGATTGATCGTCAGTAATCACAAATCGGGAGAGGTGTGTGGAAACGGATAACATATTGATTCGCCACGCCAGGATAGTTGACCCCAGCCGTCAGTTGGACCGGGTGGGAGACCTTTTGATTGGCATCGGGGAGATCACCGCCGCTGGAAGGCTGGGACCCGACCGTATCCCAGACGGCTGCCGGGTCATTGACGGCACCGGTTTGGTGGCCAGTCCCGGCTTCATCGACCTGCATTGTCATCTTCGAGAGCCCGGCTTCGAGTACAAAGAGACCATCGCCGCCGGGTCCAAGGCCGCGGCCAAGGGCGGGTTCACCACCCTCTGCGCGATGCCCAACACCGACCCACCCATCGACAATGCCGCCGTGGTCGACTTCATCCATCAAAAGGCGCGCCAGGATTCGCTGGTGCGAATCCTGCCCATCGGTTGTGTCACCAAGGGGCGGAAAGGCCACGAGTTGGCGGAGATGGAGGAACTGGCCAGCGCCGGCGTGGTGGCCTTTAGCGACGACGGCGACCCGGTCTACGAGGCCAATCTGATGCGCCTGGCCCTGATCTATAGCTTGGACCTGGGCCTGCCCATCAGCAACCACTGCCAGGAGCGTTCTCTGTCCTGCAACGGAGTCATGGCCGAAGGTCCCGTGGCGACACACCTAGGCTTGGGCGGCATCCCGGCGGCGGCTGAAGAAACGATGATCGCCCGAGACATCGCTCTGGCCGAAGCCACCGGCGGTCGGCTACACGTGGCCCACCTCAGCACAGCGGGCAGCGTGCCATTGGTGCGAGAGGCCAAGGCCCGAGGGCTTTCAGTGACCGCCGAGGTCTGCCCCCACCACCTGACAACCACCGACCAATGGGTGCTGGGCCGCAAGGGCGAGCCGACAACCGCGGCCGGCGGACTTGCCTACGACACCAGCACCAAGGTCTATCCGCCATTACGAGGCCAACGGGATGTCGATGCCCTCATACAAGGCCTGGCCGACGGGGTCATCGACTGCGTGGCCACCGACCACGCGCCCCACGACCTCACCAGCAAACAGGTCACCTACCAGGAAGCGGCCTTCGGCATCAGTGTGCTGGAAACGGCTTTGGGGTCGCTGCTGCAATTGGTCCACTCCAAGAAGCTCAGCATGGGCGCCATGGTCGACCGGTTGACGACCGGACCGGCCAGGGTATTGGGCGAGACTTACTCTGACCTGGCTTCGCTGCAGCCCGGCACCGCCGCCGACATAGTGCTGTTCGACCCGGAGCAGGAATGGACGGTTGATACCGCAGAGTTTGAATCCAAAGGCAGAAACACGCCTCTGGAAGGGACGATGCTTAAAGGGCGGGTGGTGGCGACTTTCGCCGCGGGCAATATTATTTACCAGAGTGCGAGACTGAAATTCGAAGAGCCCCACGTCAAAGCTTAATTGGCTATATGCGGCAAAATCTTATTAACGGACGGGTGCGCTAAATTGGGCGAGCCAGCCTATCTGGTTTTGGAAGACGGCTCTATTCACGAGGGTGTTAGCTTTGGCGCCGGGGTCGAAGGCCTCGGAGAAGTGGTGTTCAACACCGGCATGACGGGTTATCAAGAGGTACTCACCGACCCGTCCTACGCCGGGCAATTGGTGACCCTGACTTATCCGTTGGTCGGCAACTACGGTATCAACCCCCAGGACTTTGAATCGTCTCGGATACAGGTGGCCGGACTGATCGTTAGGGAGAATTGCGACCTGCCCAGCCATGGGCGTAGCGACCGCACTCTGCATGAATTCCTGGCCAGCCAGGGCATTCCCGGCATCGCTGAAATCGACACCAGAGCGGTGACGCGGCGGCTGCGTTCTAAAGGCGTGATGCTGGGAGTGATCACCAGCGGAGAGCCGGACGCTGCATTGAGGCGGATACAAGACTCCCCGGCATACGGAGACAAGGACTACGTTGCAACTGTCACATCTCCGGAAGAATACGATTGGGATGGCGGGGACGAAGACCTACAAGACGCCAAACACCGGATCTTGGTCACCGACTGCGGCCTCAAGTACAACATTCTGAGGCAACTACGCCGCCGGGGCTGCCGGGTGACCGTGGTGCCGGCGGCCACTCCGGCTGAGGAATTACTGGCCATGAAGCCTTCTGGCGTCCTTTTTTCGCCCGGTCCCGGCGACCCCAAGCTGTTGGACTACGTAGTAGACAACACCCGCCAGGTTCTGGGGCGCGTTCCTGTGATGGGGATCTGTCTCGGGCACCAAATCATCGCCCGGGCCCTAGGCGCCGAAACTTTCAAACTAAAATTCGGCCACCGGGGCGGCAACCACCCCGTAAAAGACCTGTCCGACGGCCGCGTTTACATAACCGCTCAGAACCATGGTTATGCTGTGAGTCCCGAAAAATTACCCTCAGGCTTGGAAGTCTCACATATCAACTTAAATGACCAAACTGTGGAAGGATTTCGCCATAAAGACCTTCCCCTGTTTACCATACAATATCACTCCGAGGCTTCACCTGGACCCAGGGATAGCGAATATCTCTTCGACCAGTTCATCGAAATGGTCGAAGATTTTCACGGCTGAAGGCCAGCCAACCCCGACAAGGAAGCCAAAAAGATCAATTACCGGGTGTCATTGCGCCCATCGAATACAGGAGGATGCCACTGGTCCAACGGCGATCTACGAATAGGGCGATCTAGAAAAGCCCAACTACTTATTCCGACCCCGACAGGCGTGTTATTTTTTGGAGGATTATTAATGTCTTCATTCGCCATGTTTTTACTGGAGGGGGGTGTGGATGTGGCGGTGGCGGTTGATTTTGAACGGGTTGCCTCTTTACTAGAAGAGGAAACGGCCCAATATTCATGTGGTGAGTACATTTACAAGATCAGAGCAGGCAAAGGAACGCTGGGCCGGCGTTGGGACCTGGTGATTAACGCCATGGACCCAAATATGGAAGGCCAGCCCTTGTTTCCCTTGGGACGGATCGTGATTGAACCAGACGGCGACGGGATAGTGAACATCAAGGTCCCGCCCTGGACAGAACAAACTGTCCACGGAGAAGACGCCGCCGATTGGGACGGCAGACTCTTCGGTTCGTTCGTCTCTCAGTTATTGAATTCGTTGCATTCGCGGCAGTTGATAGACCTGCCGGGTGCGCTTCCTACTGGTTAATAGATAGGCTGGATAACCCATAGTCTGGGCAACCAGCAATAAAACCCGGCGCGGCCAAGTGGCTGGATATAGCCAAATGCCGTAGCCGGGTATAACATCGATAGGCACATATCTCAGACCCCAGATGGGGCCGTGGCCGCAGAGCACTGCGGAAAGGGTGGCTAACATACCAGACAAGCCAAAAAAGGTGCTCGTGATCGGTTCCGGCCCCATTGTTATCGGGCAAGCAGCCGAGTTCGATTACGCGGGCACCCAAGCTTGCAA
>Ga0208113_1000028_pt1 | contig 61573 bp, 56 predicted proteins | sample Knorr_S7_td_NADW_FD_185598 | JGI IMG/M metagenome (GOLD analysis project Ga0208113, IMG submission 185598) | Marine microbial communities from Southern Atlantic Ocean transect - Knorr_S7_td_NADW_ad_2505m_LV_A (SPAdes) (version 2) | ecosystem: Environmental > Aquatic > Marine > Oceanic | place...
CGGGTGCGGCGGTTGGCCGAAGAGAAGATCGCGCCCATCGCCGAAGAGGCGGATGAGTCGCCCACCGTGCATGCCGGGTTGATGGCCATCTTGGCCAACGAGGGGCTGTTCCAGTATTGCGTGCCCGAGGAGTACGGCGGGGTTGGGGTGAGGGTGATGGACCTGTGCATCATCCGCGAGGAACTGGCCCGCGTGTCGGTGCAAGCAGACACCAATTTCATCATGCAAGGACTGGGTAGCTACCCCATCACCCTGGGCGGTACCGACGAGCAGAAAGCCAAGTACCTGCCGCCCATCGCCCGGGGCGAGAGTATCGCGGCGTTCGCCCTGACCGAACCTCACGCCGGCTCCGATGTGCTCAGTATGAAGACGGAGGCCCATCTGGACGGCGACGACTGGATCCTGAACGGTGAGAAGAAGTTCATCAGCCAGGCAGGCGACGCCAGCACCTACACGGTCTTCGCCAAGACGGACCCCGACGAGGGTAGCCGAAGCCTATCGGCATTCATCGTTGAGGCCGGTATGGCGGGCTTCGACGACTCTAAACGCATGGACCTGATGGCGGCGCATCCCATCGGCGAGCCGCGGTGGAACGACTGCCACATCCCCCAAGACAACCTGATCGGGGAGCGGGGACGAGGTTTGCGACTGGCCCTGGGAACTCTGGACACGTTCCGCACAACTGTGGCGGCGGCGGCCATCGGCATGGGCCAGGCGGCCTACGAGGCGTCGTTGTCTTACGCCAAGAATCGTGAGATGTTCGGCCAGAACCTCTCTGATTTTCAGGCCACTCAGTTTAAGCTGGCCGACATGGCGGTGTCGCTAGACGCGGCGCGCCTGCTGGCCCACCGGGCGGCGTGGCTCAAGGACTCGGGTCAGGAGTCGATCATCAAAGAGGCGTCCTTCGCCAAGCTGTTCGGCACCGAGGCCGCCACTCGCATCATTAACGAGGCGGTGCAGATCCACGGCGGGGCTGGGTTGGAGAAGGGCAACCGGGTGGAACGGCTGTACCGCGAGGTACGCGCGCTGACCATCTATGAGGGCACGTCAGAGATACAGCGTCAGACTATAGCCCGGCAGTTGCTGCGCGAATAGAAAAGAACAGTAGACATGTCGTTCGTTAAAAAGAAACCGGGATGCAGTTGTCTTGGGTTTCCGGGATCGGGTCTTTGGCTCTTCTTTACGCTGATGTGGTTCTTCACTGAACCGGACGCCATTCCGACCGGCAAATGGGAGTTCGTCTGGCGCTTTCTGGCTGGGCCAATCAACTTTGCCTTCTGAGGGGAGTCGTCGGCACCGCAGCAGGCTGACGGGCATCGAAGATGATGGGCTTGAGTATGAAGCAGGCGCTACCAAGGGAGGAGCGATATGTTGGATGACCCCGACGTAGCATCAGCATTGGCCGGACTCGAAGAGCACCAGGTAATCTCTAGGATCTGGAGCGGAGATCACACCGTTTGGAAGCCAGACCCCACGGAGATAGCGGACCGTCTGGGATGGCTGACGGTCACCGACTTCATGCGCGATCAAGCTCCGATGCTGGAGGCATTTGCCCAAGAGGCCCGGGCCGCGGGGTACAAGCATCTCGTCCTGCTGGGAATGGGCGGCAGCAGCCTGGGTCCGGAGGTGCTACGCCACACCTTCAGCGGCGCTCCGGGTTACCCCGTTCTGATCGTGCTGGACTCGACTGTCCCCGCCTGGGTGCAGTCGGTTGCCGAGGCCATCGACCCAGCGCAGACACTTTTCCTCGTTTCGTCCAAATCAGGCTCAACCACCGAACCCAACATGTTCTACGCCTACTTCCGCAGCTTGGTGGAACAGGCGGTGGGGCCAGAGGCGGCAGGGCGGCACTTCATCGCCATAACCGACCCCGGCTCGTCATTGGCCAAGTTGGGCGAGGAGCAGGGGTTCCGGCGGGTTTTCTTGAACCTTACCGATCTTGGCGGTCGTTATTCGGTGCTGTCCTACTTCGGGCTCGTGCCGGCGGCGGTCTTTGGGCTCGATGTGGTGAAACTGATCGACCGGGCCGACCAGATGCGGGGAAAGACTCAACCGGGCGTAGCGGCCCACGATAACCCAGGCGCTTGGTTGGGAGCGGTGATGGGCGCCCTGTCCCAAAAAGGACGGGACAAACTTATCCTGGTCACGTCACCCGCCATCAGCAGCTTCGGTCTATGGGTGGAGCAGCTCATCGCTGAAAGCACTGGCAAGGAAGGGCTCGGGATCATCCCGGTGGCTGGGGAGCCAATGCTGTCACCTAAGCATTACGGGGATGACCGGCTCTTCGTGTACTTGAGACTGGAAGGCGACGACAACGCTGAGAACGACGAAGCCATCAACGAGATAGAAGTATCGGGGCAGCCGGTGGTGCGTCTTGAGCTGCGGGACATCTACGATGTTGGCGCCGAATTTTTCCGGTGGGAGATGGCCACGGCAGTTGCGGGGTCCATACTTGGGATAAACCCCTTCGATCAGCCCAACGTGCAGGCGGCCAAGGACATGACCGAAAGCGTGCTGGGCCAGTTCGAAAGCTCGGGGAAACTCCCGGCCATGGAAGACTCGGCCTCCATAAGCAAGTTGCTGGAGATGGCCGCTCCGGGTGACTATTTGGTGATCATGGCCTATGTCTTGCAAACGCCAGAAGTCGATCTGGCGTTGGATGCCCTGCGCCGCCGAGTGACGGAGCGGTACGGCATCGCAACGACGATGGGGTACGGGCCCCGGTTCCTGCACTCGACCGGCCAACTCCACAAAGGCGGCCCGGAATCGGGTCTGTTTCTCCAAATCACCGCGGAACACACTCAAGACCTGGATATTCCGGGTGCCCAATTCACCTTTGGTGTGCTGGCCGACTCTCAGGCGCTGGGGGACCTGCAAGCCTTGCGAGCCTCCGGACGCCGGTCTGTGCGCGTAGACGTCGGCTCCAACCTGGACCAAGGCATACGCAAGATGGCCGAGGACGTGGCATCACTGTAGGGGCACGGCATTGCCGTGCCCCTACACATTTTGGGCGTTCAGGTGAGACCTGGTGAAGTCTACTCGACGTCGATGAAGACAGTGGCGCTGTCGGTGGACGAGATTCGTTGCCCGACGACGGCCTGGTACTCCGGGGAGTTGTACCATTTCCGGGCTTGTTCGCTACTCTCGAACTCAAACAGGATCACGCCTTGGGGGCCCAACCGCCGTCGCCTGATTCGACGCCAGCGCTAACCCAGACCATCTTGCCGCCGTATTGCTCGATCGTCGGCATAGCAACCCCTTGATATGCTCCGAAAGCGGCTTCGTCTTTAACTCCGTTTACGACTCCCAAGAAATAACCTGGCATTGCTCTTTCCTGGCTTTCTAAGTGTGATGTGTGAGGATCCTACGCTGGGCTTGGATGCAGCTTACACCTCTAAAGGTGTGTCTTCCAGGTTGGCCCACTCTCCCATAGAACCGTCATAGTTCTTGGTGTTGGTGTAGCCGATCAATTGCATGACGAACAGACTGTTCGCCGCTCTGATTCCGCCCTGTCAATAAGTGTAGACATTCTTGTCGGGAGTGATACCGTGCTCTGTCAGTATGCGGCGAATCTCACCTGCCGGTTTGAACTCGTTGGTGGCTGAGTCCAGCAGGTTGAACCACTCCAGATGCACTGCTCCGGGAACGTGCCCGGCACGTTTGTTGCCCCGGCTGTTGCTGCCGTCCCATTCGCCGTCGCTGCGCACATCCCAGATCACCGAATCGCCGACTTCACAGGCCTGCTTCAGGTCGTCGGCCGTCGCCAATTTGGAGTCGTCGCGTTTGGGAGTAAAAGTAACTGACTTTGGAGCCGCCGGCCCGAAGTCGACCTTCCCACCGCTGGCGACCCAGGCCCGCCAGCCTCCGTTCAGTATCTTGACGTTAGTGTGGCCGTAGGTGTTCAGGGACCACCAAAGCCGGGCTGCGGTCAGGCTTCGGGAGTGGTCGTAGGCGATGACCAGGGTATCGTCGCCGATGCCCAAGCCCTCGCACATGGCCTTGAACTGTCCCGGCTGCATCAGGAACAACCGGCCTGAGTCCGGGTCTTTCTCGTAGTTGTCGGGCACCAAGACCGCGCCGGGTATGTGGCCCCGCGCGTAGGCGTGGTCAACCTCACAGTCGACGATCACCACGTTGGCGTCACCTTTGTGAGCGTCGACCCAGCCGGCGTCCACCAAAAATTCGGGGTGTGCGTATCCTTCAGCTGCCATGGCTCCTCCCGCCCGGTTCGGTCTCGAAATTCGGGCTAGCAAATTGTAGGTTATGTAGTTTGGGCGGTCAATACAGGTGCAGGCCCGTGCCCAGGCGTCAGTTACGAGGAGATACTTTCCTTGCCGCGATACTGTGAGGCAGCTAGAATAAGGCGACCCAATATAATTCCCAGCGGAGCATGTTGCCCGCTGCACCGGAGCCCCCACGATCCATGAAATTCGGTATGTTTGTGCTTCCTTCCTGGCCCCAGCGGGACCCATCCCACCAGGGCCGGCTTTACCACGAGATGATCGAACAGATCCAGTATGCAGAGGAGTTGGGATTCGAGTCCGTTTGGCTAGCTGAACACCACTTCACACGCTTCGGAATCGTTCCCTCGGCCCTGCCGCTGGCCACCTACGTGGCTGGTCAGACCAAGAATATCCGCATCGGGACCGGCGTGAGCGTGCTCAATTTCCACGATCCCGTCTTCATGGCCGAAGAAACAGCGATGATGGACCTGCTGAGCGACGGGCGCCTGGACTTTGGCATCGGCCGCGGCCAGGTGGTCTACGAGTACGCCAATTTCAAGGTGGACTATGAGACCAGGACCCAGCGCTTCAACGAGATTGTTGACATCATATTGGGCCTCTGGAGCACCCCAGGATTTACCTATCACGGCGACCACTATCAGGTGGACGACTTGACCATCGCGCCCACCCCAGTCCAGAGACCCCACCCGCCCATGTACCTGGCGGTCTCAAGGACGCCCGGCACCATCGACGATGCCGTATCCCGGGGCCTGCCCATGCTCACCAGCGCCAACACCCCCGACGAAGACGTGCTTGGCCTGCGGGACCTATACGCCGCCAGATGCGCTGAGGCCGGCGTAGAGCCCCAGTGGGCAGACATGCCCTTCTTCCGGGTTACCTACGTTGCGGAAGACCAGAAAACGGCGGAGAAAGACCCCCAAGAGGCCATGGACTGGGTCGCCGACCTCAACGGATACCGCCGCACCCTTAAGGGAGGCAGCGAGATTTACGCCGACCTCGACCACTGGGTAAAAACCAGGCCCGAAGACCCGCCCAGCTATGAGTCGCGGCTGAGATCCACGGCTTATTTCGGCACACCCGACCGGGTGGTTGAGGGAATCGAAAACCTGCGCGACCAACACAACGTCCAGTACTATACGGCCCACTTCTCTTATGGCAGCATGGAGCACGAGAAAGTAATGCGCTCGATGAAATTGTTTGCTGACGAGGTAATGCCGAAGTTTCGGTAGCCGACAGCTGAGGAGCTAACCATGGTCCAGCAAGGACAGATCGACCATCTTCTTCAGGAGACCGGCCAGATCATGCCGCCTCCTTCTTTGGTAGAACAGGCATATCTCCAGGACTATGACGCGGCCTACAAAGATTCGGTGGAGAATCCGGATTCCTTCTGGGAAGAGGTGGCCAAGGAACTGGACTGGTTCAAGCCATGGGATTCGGTCTTTGAATGGACCTACCCCACGTTTAAGTGGTTCCTAGGCGCCAAGTGCAACATCACCTACAACGCTCTGGACCGGCACCTGACCAACGGCAACAAGAACAAGGCAGCCTTCATCTTCCTAGGCGAGGACGGTTCGGAACGCGTCTTCACCTACGGCCGCTTGGCCCAGATGGTCAACCGGTTCGCCAACGGCCTGAAATCCCTGGGCGTGAAGAAGGGCGACCGGGTGGTCGTATACATGCCCCTTTCGCCGGAAGGAGCTATCGCCATGCTGGCCTGCGCCCGCATTGGCGCCGTGCACAGTGTGGTCTACGCCGGCTTCAGCGTGGGTTCGCTGCGGGGAAGGATCACGGACGCCCAGGCCAAGGTGGTGATCACCGCCGACGTTGGCTACCGGCGCGGCAACGAGGTCGACCTGAAGGGCATCACCGACGAGACCGTTAAAGACCTGGACCTGGTGGAACACGTGGTTGTCTGGAGCCGCAAGGGCGCTCCCGAGAACCCGGGACCCAAGGACGTGGATTTCGACCAGTTGATGGCTGAGAGCAGCATCCACTGTCCGGCCGAGGAGATGGACTCAGAGGACCCGCTGTACATCCTCTACACCAGCGGCACCACCGGCGCACCCAAGGGCGTCCTCCACGTCCACGGCGGCTACATGGTGGGCACCTACTACCACTTCAAGACCTTCTGGGACGTCAAAGACGACGACGTCTTCTGGTGCACCTCAGACATCGGCTGGGTCGTGGGGCACAGTTACATCGTCTATGCGCCGTTGGTAGCAGGGGCCACCACGGTGTTCCGCGAGGGGGCCATCGACCATCCCAACCCCGGTGTGTTCTACGAGATCATTGAGAAGTACGGCGTGAACGTGATGTTCACCGCGCCCACGCTGCTACGCATGCTGATGCGCTACGGTGAGGAATACGCACTGAAGTATGACCTGACGTCGCTTCGGTTCCTTACCTGCGCCGGGGAACCACTGAACCCCGAGGCCCTGAAGTGGACCTACGAGTTCATCTGTGGCAACGGGAAGTGGGGCCACATCGTGGACAACTGGTGGCAGACCGAGACCGGCGGCCCCTGCCTGGGCACCTCGGCCACCATGCCGGTAAAACCGGGACGGGTTGGCCGGGCGCTGCCTGGGGCCGAGCTAGATATCGTGGACCGTGAGGGACAGCCGATCACCGAGCCGGATGTGGGCGGACTGTTGGTGATCACCAGGCCCTTCCCCCACTTCTACCGAACGGTATACGGCGACCCGGAACGCCAGGCCCAGGACTGGAACACCATCCCCGGTGTCTACCTAACCGGAGACGTGGCCCTGCGGGATGCCGAAGGCTACTACATGGTTGTGGGACGGGCCGACGATGTGTTGAACGTGGCCGGCCACCGCATCGGCTCGGCTGAGGTCGAGAGCGCCTTGGTCTCCCACGCCGCGGTGGCGGAGGCGGCGGTCATCGGCAAGCCCGACGAACTGCGCGGCGAGGTCATCAAGGCCTTCGTGACCCTGCGCATGGGCCAGGAACCCTCGGATGAGATGGCAGCGGCCCTGAAACTCCACGTCCGCGAAGAACTGGGCCCCATAGCGGTCCCCGCCGAAATTGACTTCATGCCCACCCTCCCCAAGACCCGCTCCGGCAAGATCATGCGCCGCCTACTAAAAGCCAACGAGCTGGGGATAGACCCGGGGGATATCACGACTCTGGAAGAGTAGGGGGATTTCGGGTGAAGATCAGTTTCTATCTCCCCCTTTCGTAAAGGGGGACTAAGGGGGATTTTGCCTCACCCCCAAATGGTAAACTGGTTCTACCCCTCGCCCGCGCCCAACCCGCCGGGCTAGAACCTAAAAACAGCAGAGCCAACCGCGCTGCTCTGCATATAGGTGGATCCCATGATGCACCGCGTCGTGCCGGGAAAGCCGGTAGACAAGAGAAACTCCCTGGGCCTCCCTCCTCCGTCCAGTCCCATGTTAGGCCGGACGGTGCGGCTCTTCCGTCCCTACCGTTTCCAGGTGATTGCGGTAGCGGTGCTGATACTCCTCACCGCCAGCATCGGCGTGATCAACCCGCTGCTCATCAGGACCGTGTTCGACGACGGCCTATTTCCGGCGTCGGGCGGCCCGGACATGCATCTCCTTTGGACCTTGGCGGCAATCATGTCCTCCATCGCCATCGCCAACGGCCTGATGGGAGTGCTCCAGACCTACATGACCAACCACGTGGGTCAGAGCGTGATGCGCGACCTGCGGGACGCGGTCTACGCCCACCTTCAGGGCATGTCCCTGGGGTTCTTCACCAGCACCCGCACCGGAGAGATCCAGTCCCGCATCTCCAATGACGTTGGCGGGATCCAGTCGGTGGTTACCAGCACGCTGACCGACACACTCTCCAACACCGTCATCTTCCTGAGCACTCTGGTCGCCATGTTGATCCTGTCCTGGCAACTGACCATCGTGGCGGTGGCGACGGTGCCCTTCTTCTTCGCGTTGACCAGGTTCGTCGGCAAGAAACGGCGGGCGGTCACGTCCGAAGCCCAACGATCCATGGCCGAGGTCACGGCCATCACCCAGGAAACGCTGTCGGTGTCAGGTATCATGCTGGCCAAGTTGTTCGGGCGGCAGTCCCAGGAGATGGCCAATTTCCACCGTCACAACCAGGAGCAGTCCGACCTGGCAGTGCGGCAGCAGATGATCGGCCATTCATTCTTCGCCGTTGTGATGACCTTTTTGTCCATCTCGCCGGCGTTCATCTACCTGCTGGCGGGCTATCTGATGTCGGGCAGCGGTCCGTCTTTGGTCTCGGCCGGGACCATCATCGCCTTCACCACCTTGCAGAGCCGTTTGTACTTCCCCGTTGGGAGGCTGCTGCAGGTGTCAGTAGAGTTGCAGTCGTCGATGGCCTTATTCGAGCGCATCTACGGCTACCTCGACCTGAAGCAAGATATTCAAGATGCCCCGGACGCGGGTCCGTTGGACCTAACTCGGGTTTCCGGCGGGATCAAGTTTGACTCGGTGCGGGTCAACTACTCCCGGTCGTACGGTGAACCCGAGCCTGAAGAAGGCACGCAGGCAGCGGAAGAAGAGTCCCGGATGTGGGCTCTGGATGGGGTGAGCCTGGATATACCGCCAGGCCAACTGGCCGCGTTCGTCGGCCCCAGCGGAGCGGGAAAGACAACTCTAGCCTATCTGGTCCCACGGCTCTACGACGTGACCGAGGGCTCGGTGTCCATCGATGGCACGGACGTAAGGAATATCAGGCAGGTGGACCTGGCTGCGGTCATCGGCTTCGTTACTCAAGATAGTTACCTGTTCCACGACACAATGGAGAAGAACCTGCTTTATGCCCGGCCCGAGGCCACTAGGGACGAGATGATTGCCGCGGCCAAGGCAGCCTTCATCCACGACCGGATCGCGGAGATGCCCGAGGGATATGACACCGTGGTGGGAGAACGGGGATTCAGGCTGTCGGGCGGCGAGAGACAGCGGCTGTCCATCGCCAGGGTGATCCTGCACCAGCCCCGGGTGCTGATTCTGGACGAGGCTACATCGGCGTTGGACACGGCCAGTGAGCGTTACGTCCAGGCGGCGTTACAACCGCTGATGCGTGACCGCACCACCATGGTCATTGCCCACCGGTTGTCGACCATCATCGCGGCCGATGTGATCTACGTGGTGGACCGAGGCCGGATCGTGGAGCATGGCCCTCACAACGAGTTGCTGGCCCAGGGCGGTCTGTACGCCAACCTCTACCGGGGGCAGTACGGCGGAGGGCGCATCGAGGCCTACTGCGAAGACGGCGTGATCTTCAGTGACGGCAGTATCGGCACCGCCGAGCGGCCCGAGCCGGCGCTGGCGGGCAGCGGCCAAGACGCCCCCAGGCGCACCGGGCGCGATGACGAGCGGTTGCCTTGGGAGGAGTAGGACTCGGGTGGTCCTTACGCTGAAGGTTGGCTGCGGCGCGTCCATGGTTCGACGGGCTCACCACGAACGGATGGCTTGTTAATTGAGGATTTGAAAGTCTAAGACGCATCAGCCCCGTTCGTCCTGAGCCCGTCGAAGGGCCTCTTCTCATAGGTGATGGTCAATCATGGAGCGTTGTTTCAGCTACCGCGCCGCGTAGTTCTTCTCTATGGTCAGGCGGGCTTCTTCGGGGGAGATGTTGTTGGCTACGGCGCAGGGGCTGGTCTCTTCCATGATGGCGTCGATGTCACCCGAGAGCACGTGTTTCTTGTGCAGGTCTTCGTGCTCGATGCCCAGGGCCCGGCCCACCAAGGTCAGGTAGTGCTCCACCTTCACCGGATAGTCAGCCTCATAGCGGCACATGTGGCGCTGGCAGCCGTGGTAAAGGGTGGCGAAGGTATCGGCGCCCTGCTCGATGGCTTTCTCAACGAACCCAATCGCCATGCCTTCCCACGCCTCGTCTCCCATCTTCTCTCGCACCGCGGGGGTGCAATGGCGGCCGAAGCGGGCGTCGGTGCCTACGTCGATCAGAGTTACGCCTGGTAGCTTGGATAGAAGAAAATGGGCGCTTCTGGCTTCGGTGTCCGATTGATCCCGGCCTGTGTGGTAATGCATGGCCACGGTGGTCTCCCGCTGGGGCTTGAAGTCCAGTTCATCGATATGGTCCACCAGGAATTCGGCGACGTGGTTGAAGTCGAAGCTCTTGCCCCGCATGTCCATGATGTCGTCATAGAAGTAGATGCAAGACGGGCACCACATGACCACCTGTTTCGGGTCGAACTTCTGGAAGTTGGCGGCGGTGGTGGCTGCCACCGAGCGGGCCGCATCCTCGTCGCCCCGTTGGTAGTGCTGTATGCCGCAGCAATATGTCTTTCCGCCGACCGCCGCGTAGCTCACTCCCATCAGTTTGAAGATGTCGGTGACCGTCTGGATCATGTGGGTAGTGCGGAGGACGTTGCAGCCCAGGTAGAGAACGACGTCCGACTGCTTTACGTTGTCGGGGGGCGTGGACAGGAGCCATTCCCGGTCTTCGGGCTTGGTCTGCAACGCATGGACCACGTCGATGTCCCGGTAGTATTTCGAGTAGAAACCCCGGTCTTTCCTTTCCTGAGCCATGATTCGCTCCTGTTTTCCCTAGTAGCCTACGGCGCAGCCGTCTTTTCTGGGTTCTGAGCCGCCTCGCAGGACCCCGGTGTCCGGGTCGCGCTGGATGATCTGCGCCCCGCCGATGGACACCCTGTTGTAACCGGTGATCTGACCTACGTTGTGGCCCTGTGACTGGAGGTCTCGGGCTATCGACGGGTCCAAGCCCTCTTCCAAAAGGACATTGTTGTTGCCTACCATGAACCGTAGAGCATTGATGGCCTGCTGCGGGTCCATGTCGTGATCCACCATGTTGCTGATCAATTGCAGGTGACCCTGGGGCTGCATGAAGGCTCCCATCATACCGTAAGACAGATGCAGCTCGTCGCCGATGGTGGCCATACCGGGAATGATGGTGTTGTACGGCCGTTTGTGGGGGGCCAGATGGTTGGCGTGGTTGGGGTCCAGGGAGAAAAGCGAGGCCCGGTTGTGCAGGACGATGCCGGTGCCGGGAACAACCATCCCAGACCCGAAGTTGGAGAATACGCTGTTGATGAAGGAACAGGCGTTGCCCTGGCCGTCGACCACGCTGATGTAGACCGTGTCGGAGCCGTTCAGCACCTGGCCGTAGGGCACGGTGGCCATCGCCGTCTTGGAGTTCATCAGAGCCCGGCGGGTGGCGGCGAATTCTTTTGACGTAAGTTCGCTGATGGGCACGTTTGATTTGCGCGGGTCAGCAACGTATTGGAAGGCGTCGGCAAACCCCAACCGCATGGATTCGATCAAGTGGTGGTAGGCGTCCGGCGACTGGGCGCCCATGCCCCTGATGTCGAACCCCTCGGCTATGTTCAAAGCCCCCAGGGCCGCGATGCCCTGTCCGTTGGGCGGGCACTCCCAGCAGGTGACGCCTCGGTAGTCGGTGGAGATCGGCTCGTCCCAATCGGATGTGTGAGTGGCCATATCTTCCGCGTTGAGCCAACCGCCGTGCTCCTGAACGAAAGCCGAAGTCTTCTCGGCGATGGGCCCCTTGTAGAATGCCTCGGAACCGCCTTCAGCGATGGCCCTAAGGGTGGCGGCCAACGTCGGCAGCTTCACAAAATCGCCTTGAGAAGGGGTGCCGCCGTTGGGTAGCATCTCGGTGCCGGACGGGAAGGCTGACAACTTGCCCAGTTGTTGCTGCCACTGGAAAGAGATGATGTCTGAGACGGGAAAGCCATTCTCGGCATAGTCTATGGCCGGACCCAGCAACTTGCTAAGAGGCATGGTGCCGCAGGAATCCAACAGAGTTTCCCATCCGTGGACCGTGCCTGGCGTGGCTACTGAGTACACCCCTGTGTCCGGCATGGCGCGGAGGCCCTTTTCGGTGAGTTCTTCGATGTTGGAGGCGGCGGGAGCGCGGCCGCTGCCGTTCAGGGCACGTACACTCTTTTCCTTGTTGTCCCACACCAGAGCGAACATGTCCCCGCCCACTCCGGTGGACATTGGCTCCACCACGTTCAGTGCAGCGGCGGCGGCGATGGCGGCGTCAACAGCGTTGCCTCCCTCCATCAGGATGCGCAGGCCGGTTGTGGCCGCTAGAGGTTGACTGGTGGCGACCATTCCGTTGGTGGCCAAGATGCTGGACCGCCTTGAGTCGAAAAACATGCCTTCTGGTGTCTCCGTTGGCGCCAGGCGAAAGTCTGATCACGTATGAACAGGGATGTTCAAGGATTGTACCATAGGCACAGTCCGTGCCTGTGCACAAGGCCTGTGTTAATATAGCCTCGGCCCGGATTTCGGGCATGAATGACCCATCTCCGTGTACGTCTCGAATCATGCTAACAGCGAGACTGAAACGGTGAAACCTTTACTCTCTCAGGAGGATTACTTATGGCAGCAGAAATAGGACAAAAAGCTCCGGATTTCGAATTATTCGACGCCAATAAACAGCCCACGAAACTAAGCGATTCCAAGGGCAAAAACGTTGTGTTGGCCTTTTATCCGGGAGCGTTTACCGGGGTGTGCACGACTGAGATGTGCACTTTCCGTGACCGATTCGACTCCTTCAATTCCATGAATGCCCAGGTCTTTGGCATCAGCGTGGATGTATTTTTCTCTCAGAAAGTGTTTTCCGACACGAACAACCTGAACTTTCCCCTGCTCAGCGACTACACCCGCGAGACCGTCAACGCCTACGGCATCGCCCTGCCTAATTTCGCGGGGATGGAAGGCTACACCGCATCGCAACGTGCCGTGTTCGTCATCGACAAAGAGGGCGTGATCAGGTTCAAGTGGGTGGGCGAAAACCCTGGTGTCGAGCCTGACTACGACGAAATACAACGACAGGTGGACCAACTCAATTAACGAGTCTGCTCCTCGGTCCCGCCCTTAAAGCGCCGGAGACTCTGACATGACAACCTACGTACTGGTTCACGGCGCCTGGCACGGCGGCTGGTGCTGGAAGAAGACCGCACCGCTGCTACGGGGTGCCGGGGCTGAGGTGTTCACGCCCACGCTGACAGGCATGGGCGAACGGGCCCACCTGAACGACCGGCTCGACCCGGCCCAGATCACGCTGGACGTACATATCCAAGACATCGTCCAACTGATGCGTTATGAAGGGCTCGAAGATGTGGTCTTGGTTGGCCATGCCTACGCCGGGATGGTCATTACCGGGGTTGCTGAGGTGTGTCCCGAGCGCATCGCCCACATGGTCTACTTAAACGGAGTCATACCATCGGACGGCGAGTCCATGGCAGACCAGCTCATACCGGTACGTGGCGAAGAGTTTGCCGCGTGGGTGCGCGATCAGATCGAAAACGGCGATGGATTCCTGCCAGCCCCGGCTTCAGTTGAGGAAGTGGGCCGCCGTTGGGGTATCACCGACCCGGAGGACCTGGCCTGGGTCGGGGCCAACGTTACACCCCAGCCAGCGGCGGCCATGGCCAGCCCCGTCCGCATGGGCAACCCCAAGGCGGCGAAGATCCCCAAGAACTTTGTCGGCGGCGGTGAATCGGGGTTCGACTCGGTAGCCGATCGTGCCAGACAAGCCGGATGGGGGGTTTATCCCGTGGACTCCGGACATGACACCATGATCACCCACGCCAGTGAGTTGGCGGACATCCTGATCCAGATCGGCAGCGAATAACTAGGAGAAGTCGGAAATGGACTCATCGCAGATCAAGGCCCTGGTATTCGACGTATTCGGGACCGTCGTGGACTGGCATTCCTCGGTTACCCGCCACGCCGAGATCTTCGGCAAGGTCAACGGCGTAACCGCTGACTGGGTCGACTTCGCCGAAAGCTGGCGGGCAAAGTATCGCCCGTTCATGGACAAGGTGCGCTCCGGTGAACTGCCATGGACCGAACTGGACACGCTGCACCGGATGGGTCTCGAGGAACTGCTGAACGACTTCGGTATCACCGGGATAAGCGAAGAGGCCAAAGCTGACCTAAATCTGGCCTGGCATCGTTTGGACCCGTGGCCGGACTCGCCCCCCGGACTGCAGCGGTTGAAGTCCCGGTTCATCCTGGCAACCATGTCCAACGGCAACATCGCGATGATGGTCGACATGGCCAAATACGCCGGGCTGCCCTGGGACACCATCCTGGGCGCCGAACTGGCCCACGCTTACAAGCCCGACGCCAAGACATATCTGACCGGCGTTGAGTTGCTCCATCTCAAGCCGGAGCAGGTCATGATGGTGGCGGCCCACCAAAGCGATCTACTGGCCGCCGCGAAACAGGGACTTAGGACCGCGTTCGTGAAGCGCCCCCTGGAGCGCGGTGTCAACGGCAAGGTAGATACGACGCCAGACCCGTCCTTCGACTATGTCTGTGACGATTTCCGGGACCTGGCGAGGCAACTGGGCGTTTAACGATCGATCAAGGAGTGACCATGGCCCGCTACGGTGTACGATTGGAGAACGACCCAAACCTATCCCCGCAAGACTATCAAGAACTGTCGTCTCAGGCCGAGAAGAACGGTTTTGAGGCCGTATGGGTGCCCGAGGGTGGCGGCCGGGACTCCCTGACTTCGTTGGCGACGATCGCCATGAAGACCGACACCGTGAAGCTTGGCACCGGGATACTGCCAATCTTCGCCCGCACTCCGACCAACACCGCCATGAGTGCCGCTGGGATGGCCGCGGTCTCAGATGGGCGGTTCCTGTTGGGACTGGGTGTCGGGCATGCGCCCACGGTTGAGAGCCGTGACGGCATTCCCTTCAAGCAGCCCATGACCCGCATGCGGGAGACCATCCAGATCATCAAGGCGCTGCTGTCGGGAGGAGAGGTCAACTTCACCGGCAAGCAGTTCAAGATAACCGGCGCATCTATGGGAGCGGCGACGCCCAAGACCAAGGTGCCCATCTACATAGCAGCGTTGGGCCCTCAGATGTTGGAGATGGTTGGCGAACTGGCCGACGGCGTGCTGATGAACTGGACCGCCGTGGACTATCTGGGAGAAGCAATTGGGCACATCAAGCGCGGCGCCGAGAAAGCGGGCCGCGACCCTAACGAGATCGACATCGCCGGCTATGTCCGGGTGGCAGTCGGCGACAACCTGACTGAATCGCGTGATTCGCTGCGCCGTCAGGTGGCCCGCTACGCCAGCAACCCCTTCTACCGGAACTTCTTCGCCCAGACCGGGTTCGACAAGGAGATGTCCGCCGCCGCGGCCGCCCTGGCTGACGGTAACCTGGACAAAGCCGCCGATTCTATCACTGAGGAGATGCAAGACCAAGTTGCGATCGTCGGCACGGTTGAAGAATGCCGGGCCGCCCTGGAGAAACGCCGCGCCGCCGGCCTGCAACTACCGGTCATCGCCCCCTTCGCCGTTGGCGACAACATGGCGTCGCATAGGCACGTGATTGAGGCGATGGCGCCAGCGAAATCCCCTTAATCCGATTAGGGCTCAAACCTTCCCCTTTCGTAAAGGGGGACTGAGGGGGATTTTGTCCCTCCGCCAACCCGGCATCACCCGTAAGAACCAACCCCCTACCCCACCGGTTCCAGCCCACAAACGTCCGCCACCAACTCGTAGGAGTGCACGCGGTCGGCCAGGCTGTGGGTGATGGTGACTACGCTCAGGTCCGGTGTTTGGTACATCTCGGCCAGGTCATCTAGCCCCTTTTTGACCTGCTGCGGGTCGCCGTCCACGCAGACGTTCTGGTACTGCTGGACGAAGGCCGCTTCGTCCGCCCGGTAGATGTATTTGGCCGCATCTTCGGGGGAAGGGATACCGTTGGCACGTCCCGTGATGTTGAAGAGCCGGGACAGATTGCGGCTGGCCGAGATTCGCTTCGCTTCTTCCTCGGTTTCAGCGCAGACCACGTGAATGCCCACATTGATCTTGGGCTCGGGGAAATGCTCCGATGGCTGGAAGTTCTGCACGTAGTTCGCAACTATGGCGGGTCCCTCTTCCACGTTGATGCCGAAGAAATGGGCGTAGGCGAAGGGGAGCCCCAATTGAGCGGCCATGTTGGCGCTCTCGTAACGTGAGCCCAGGAGCCAGACGTCCGGGACCTCGGGTTCCCCCGGTCCGGCGCTGATGCTCGAGAAAAAATGGCCCTCTTCCAGGTCGTTGTTCAGAAAACCCAGCAGGTCAACAACTTGCCGGGGGAAATGGCGGATCTCACTTGGCTGGCCGGGGAATGACAGAGCGGCCGCGGTGATCTGGTCGCTGCCCGGCGCCCGGCCGATGCCCAGGTCGATGCGGCCGGGGTAGAGCGCGCCCAACATGCGGAAGTTCTCGGCGACTTTCAGGGCGCTGTAGTGAGAGAGCATGACCCCGCCGCTGCCCACGCGGATGGTGTTGGTGTGGGCGGCCACCTGGCCGATGAGTATCTCCGGGCTGGTCCCGGCGAAATTGGGCAGGCTGTGGTGTTCGGCCAGCCAGTACCGTCGGTAACCCATCTTCTCCACTTCCACCGCCAGTGCGATGGTGTCGCGCAGCGCCTGGCCCGCCGACTCGCCGGTCCGCACCGGCGATTGGTCCACGACGCTCAGTTCAAGTTTCTGACTCAAATAAAGACCTCAGTTAAAAACCCTAGGTTGGCAATCCAGGTGTCGTCCGGCCGCGATGGCAGGAACGCCCGGAGCCTGGCTTTTACAAGTATACAAGCTGTTGCTACGAATCGCCGGTGAAATTGACCGGAGATCCTATTGCGCGGCCTTTTGGCGCGTCATATAATTTCTGCTGGATGAAGACATGGAAGTGGATTTTAAGCCGTTCTCCGGGCTGGAAAGCCTGGGGAACGGCTTTTTTTTGCGCCATGGCGTTTCTAGTCGCATGCGGGGCCGAGACAACCGACATCGACGGCTCCAGCACCGTCTTTCCAATCACTGAAGCGATGGTCGAGGACTGGGGAGATTCCATCGGTGGATCGGCCCGGTTGGTCATTGGCATCTCCGGTACCGGCGGTGGATTCAAGAAGTTTTGTAGTGGCGATACAGACATCAATGATGCCTCTAGGCCGATCAAGGCCAGCGAGGTAGAGAGATGCGCCGAGAATGGCGTGGAGTTCATCGAACTCCCCGTGGCAATCGACGGTCTGACCGTGGGCGTGAACCCGGACAACGATTTCGTCCAGTGCTTGACCCTGGAGGAACTCCACACCATGTGGGCTCCGGAATCGGAGGGCGAGATCAAGCGTTGGAATCAGGTGCGCTCATCCTGGCCCGATGAGAGGTTGCAGCTTTATGGGCCCGGCGTGGATTCCGGAACATTCGATTACTTCACGGAGACGGTTAACGGAGAAGCCCAGTCCTCCCGGGGGGACTTTACCTCCAGCGAACGGGACAATGTATTGGTGGTGGGGATAGCCGGGGACCGCGGTAGCTTGGGTTACTTCGGGTATTCGTACTTCGTAGAGAACCAAGATATCCTGAAGATGGTGGCCATCGACAGCGGAAACGGTTGTGTATTTCCTACTGACGAGACCATAAATAACGGCACTTACGCGCCGCTGTCCAGGCCCCTGTTCATCTATGTCAGCAAAGAATCTTGGGCGGAGCAGGACGTGAAAAACTTCGTCAGTTATTACGTGAGTTACGAACGAGCCGGCCTGCTGCGGGACCTGGGGTTCGTGCCGTTTCCCGAGCAAGTGCACGACTTGGTGTTGGACCGGTTCCAGCGGGGACTGGTTGGGACGATCTTTGGGGGTGAGCGCCCTCAGGAAGGGACTGTTGAAGAGATACTTTCCGCTAACCAGTGACAGGACTGTATGAAAAAACGCCGTCAGCCTTCGGACCAGAGGAGCGCTCATACCATTGGCTAGAAACGTCGTGAGCCCGCCTTTGGGTCAGGGGACACGGAACGCCTGGAAGCGCAAGTTTCTGGAGCGGGGCATCGCCATCCTCCTGTTCCTGTCCAGCTTCCTGTCCATCCTGATCACCGTCGGGATCGTCGCGGTACTGCTCTTCGAGGCGATCACCTTCTTCGCCGATGTTTCATTCTGGGAATTCATCACCGGCACACGCTGGACACCGCTCTTCTCCTCCAAGCAGTTCGGTGTGTTGGCGTTGGTGGCCGGCACCACTTTGACGGCTGTGATGGCGATGGCAGTGGCATTGCCCTTGGGTCTGTTGAGCGCCATCTACCTCAGTGAATATTCGCCTGACAAGGTTCGCCGAGTGGTCAAGCCCATACTGGAGGTCCTGGCCGGGATACCAACGGTGGTGTACGGATATTTCGCCTTGTTGTTCGTAACGCCCATACTGCGGTCGATCTCCGGTGACATAGCGGTGTTCAATGCCCTTAGCGCGTCCATCGTCATGGGAATAATGATCCTTCCGATGGTGTCCAGTCTCAGCGAAGACGCCATGCGCTCGGTGCCCAGGACACTCCGAGAAGGCGCCTACGCGCTCGGTTCAACAAAACTTGAGGTCTCCACACTGGTGGTGGTGCCTGCCGCCCTTTCGGGTATCGTGTCGGCGTTCATCCTGGCGGTTTCCAGGGCCATCGGCGAGACGATGATAGTCACCATTGCCGCCGGGCAGAACCCGAGCTTCACCTTGAACCCCTTTGTTCCAATCGAGACCATGACCGCCTACATCGTTCAGGTCAGCCAGGGTGATGCGCCGGCCGGGTCCATCGAATTCAAGACGATCTTCGCAGTGGCTCTGTTGCTGTTCGCCATAACCTTGGTCATGAACTTATTGAGCCAATACGTGGTTAGCCGCTTCCGCGAGGAGTACGAATAGTGGCGGTGATCTCCCAGGCCGAATTTCAGCGAAGAAGGGCCCGCCGCAAGTGGATGGGCCGGGCCTTCCACGCCATGTGTCTGCTGTCTGTTTGCATCGCTCTTGGGATGCTGGCGGTGCTGTTGGTCTATCTGCTGATTCAAGGGATAACCGGCATCAGTTGGAGCTTCCTGACCAGCTTCGCTTCGCGCCACCCCGAGCAGGCCGGGATCAAGGCCGCGATCTTGGGCAGCATCTACGTGGTGATCGTGGCCGGTGTGGTCTCGTTCACTCTGGGAGTGGCCACGGCGATATACCTGGAGGAATACGCCGCACGCAGCAAGTTCGCCCGGATCGCCAAGATCAACATCGCCAACTTGGCCGGTGTGCCGTCCATCGTCTACGGCATCTTGGGGTTACAGATATTCGTGCATAGCCTTCACCTCGGCAAAAGCGTGCTGGCCGGTGGGTTTACTCTGGCGTTATTGGTCTTGCCCATCGTGATCGTGGCGGCCGGGGAGGCCGTCCGCGCCGTGCCTCCGTCATTCCGGGAGGGTTCCTACGCGTTGGGCGCCACCCGCTGGCAGGTAATCTGGCACATCGTTTTCCCGCTGGCCTTTCCCGGCATACTGACCGGGGTGATCCTGGCCGTCAGCCGGGCAATCGGTGAGACTGCTCCGCTCATCGCCATGGGCGCTCTCACCTTTGTGCCCTTCACTCCGGATAGTCCGCTGAGCCGGTTCACCGTGCTTCCGATCCAGATATTCAACTGGACCTCGCGTCCACAGGAAGGATTCCAGGAGGCCGCCGCAGCCGGTATAATCGTGCTGCTGGTCATACTCCTGGTGATGAACGCGGGGGCAGTGATACTCCGCAACCGTTTCCAGAACAAGTGGGACTGATCACGACCGCGATCCCAAACGGTTTAGTCGAACTGCTGAAAGGATCAGAGAAAGATTGCAAAACCAGGAACCCATCCTTCAGACACGCGGGCTGAGCGTCTATTACGACACGAAAAAGGCGGTTACGGACGTGGACTTGGACGTCGCCCGGAACCGGATCACCGCCATCATCGGACCGTCTGGCTGCGGCAAGAGCACTCTACTTCGTTGCTTCAACCGGATGAACGACCTGATTCCCTCGGCGAGGGTAGAGGGGCAAGTTTTGTTCGACGGTCTGGACCTCTACGGCCACGACGTTGATCCCACCGAGATTCGCTACGAGATCGGAATGGTGTTCCAGCGGCCCAACCCATTCCCGAAGTCCATCTACGACAACGTGGCATTCGGTCCGCGCATCAACGGGTTCGACGGTAGTATCGATGAAGTAGTTGAAAAATCATTGGTTCGCGCGGCCCTCTGGGATGAGGTGAAAGACCGGCTGAAAGCCAGCGCGCTATCGCTCTCCGGAGGCCAGCAGCAGCGGCTCTGCATCGCCCGGGCTTTGGCGGTGGAGCCAAGAGTCATTTTAATGGACGAGCCCTGCTCGGCCTTGGATCCCATAGCCGCGCTAGCCATCGAAGAGCTGATGCGTGAGTTGTCCGAGGACTATTCGATCATCATCGTGACCCACAACATGCAACAGGCGGCCCGCGTTTCCCACTACACCGCGTTCTTGATGGTGGAGGAGGCGAGGGTGGGCTTCTTGGTGGAATTTGGCGAGAGCCGCCAGATATTTACCAACCCTGAGGACGAACGGACCGAAGCTTACATAACCGGCAGGTTCGGATAGGCTGGGGAGGCGTTATGGTCAGAGCTGATTTTGATAGACGTTTGGAAGATCTTGAGGCCGAGCTTTTGGGCCTGGGCGAGATGGTGGAAAAAGCTATCTTGAAGTCGATGGATGCACTCAAGCGCCGGGACTTGGCCATCGCCTACGAGGTGGTGGCGGAGGATGACCTCATAGACGAAAAGCGCTTCGAGTTGGAAGAGAAATGCATCAACTTGATTGCCACACAGCAGCCCCTGGCAATCGACCTTCGGACCCTGCTGGCCGTTCTGCACATCGCGGTGGAACTGGAGCGTATGGGTGACTATGCAGAGGGCATCGGCAAGATCTGTATGATCATCGGCGATGACGAACCGGCTGAGACGCCTCAGAAGTTGGATCAGATGGCCAGCATGGGACTGGCTATGCTGCAGCGCAGTCTGAAGTCTTTGATGGACCGGGACACGGACCTGGCCAACGATGTCTGGGACTCGGATGACGAAGTGGACGCACTCTATGCCAGCGTCTGCCACGATATATTTGTGGAGATGGGGCAGAATCCCAAGAGCATCGAGGCCGCAACCCACTTCCTTTGGGTGGCCCACGACCTCGAACGGATCGCAGACCGGGCGACGAACATCGCCGAGCGGGTGATATTCGTGGTCACAGGCCGCATCGGACGCTACAAACCGCCTGAATCTACCGGATAACCGCCCTGGCACACCCTAGGACCCGTGCCTACGCACGCCCAAAATACCGCCTACCCGTTAGCGGTTATGTATTGTATAATCGTGGTTGACGCTTGAGCGTGAACGCAGTCTGGGATTCTCCCAGGAAAAGTAACAACGACTGATACCATGGTAATTGGCTTTCATGCAAGACAAGTACCAAAAAGAGATCGAAGAGATCCTGAAGAATGCGGGCGAAGTCGCGCCCGATGAGTCCGGCCGGGAGGTTGAAAAACCCTTGGAGGACCGCCCCAGGGCTGTGCGCCAGGCAGATGAAGCCAGTAAACCCCAGCCCTATCAAACGCCCAAAGGGCGCTGGCCTTCCATAACACCAGGCAAGATTCTGATGACGGGCCTGGTCGTTTTCATCATCACCGCCCTGCTGCAGATATGGGTTTTGATCTGGGTTGGACTGGCCCTGTTGGTCCTTGGATACCTGCTCTTTTTTATCACGCCCAGGAACGTTTCGATAGAGAAAAGATGGCGGGGAGAGTCCATTGAGGACAAACCGGAGTCCGTCTGGAACTGGTTCAGCCGCTGGATGAAGAGTTAAACCCGGGAGGGTGACAGGCGTTGGAAAAAGGCCAAGCCAAGTGGGGGCAGGTTTCTAACCTGCCCTTTTACTTTGCTTCCGTGGTTGTCTGATCGAAGAGGCGTTTGGCGGGGCTATGCGCGGAGGTGACTGCCGGTGCGAGTTTGGCAGACGAGCACCAGGGCGGGTTGGAAACTCGTCCCTACGGGACAGGTGGACCGGTAGCGGTTGAAACCGGCTCCCCGAGGCTAATCTGTTTTGACATAGTCTGGGCTCAGGCGCTCCGCTAATGCCAAGATCAGATTGCCCATGTGAGGGTGGTCTGGCTCAACGTCCACCCTGAATCCAACCTCGAGCATTCGCTCGGTGCAGACCGGCCCCACCGAGCCGAGGACCAAAAGACCCTTATCCAAAGCCTTTCGCAAGGGCTCCTCTCTCCCGGCCTGGGCGGCGATGGACAACAGATTGTCAACCTGTATCCGGCTGGTGAACGCCAGGGCGTCGATCAGGCCGCCATCCAGCGCGTCGATCAGACCCAGTACCGGCGTTGCGTCTTCCGCCAACCCCCAGGTGTACAAAGAGACCTCGCGCGCGGTGGCGCCGCGTTCTTCTAGAGTCTGCATCAGCAGGCTGTTAGGCCCACCGTAAGCCTGTACCGCCACGTCTTTGCCCCTAAGGTCCAGTTCCTCAATGGCGGTAAGTAGGTCCGCGGACGTGAACGGCTCCGGTGGCATGTGGTCGATGTGGACCTTGTATCGGCGCAGAACGGCGGCGGGCTTGGGGCTGCGGGCTATCACGGTCATGGCGGCCAGGGCTTCCAGCGTTTTTGACTCTCTGCCTTGGGACGCCGCGCTGTCGAAGAGGGCCTTGGTGCCGACTCCGGTCTGGAAGACCATCACCTGCAACCTTCCGGCGCAGATATCGGCCACCAACTGAATGACCTCTGGGGTGTCGCCCAGGTGAACTTCCTGCAGCACCGGAGCCGGGTAGGGAATCCCGCCGTTACGCTCAATCAAGGCCCCCATCTCAGAGAGCATGCGGGCCTCAACGTAAGCGATGGTTTTTCCTGCGAGGGAAGAAGAGACCAAATCAGTAACGCCCTAGACGGCGCACTCGCCCTCGCCCCGTTCCAACTTGTACAGGTTGGTGCGTTCCCAGTCGACGTACATGTCCGATCCGGGAGCGGCATCTGCCACGGCTAGCTGGGCCTTTTCAGCAACCTCAGTCAACTCTTCCAGTCCGACGCGGTCCAAGAACTGGTTGAACTTCTCGCCGTCGTTGCGGTTGTCCTTGTAGTAGTTGACAACGTGTTTCAGAACGCCCGGGACTGACTTGGCCGGAACCTTGACTCTGGGGATCCGCGTTCCGATGCGGGAGTCCTGCACGTTGACGTCTCCGTAGTTTCCGCCCAAGAACATCTCGTAGGCGGGTATCTGCTCGCCGTCGGCGCCCTTGGTGGCCGCTCCGTGGAAGCCGATGTTGGCGATGTGATGTAGGCCGCAGCCGTTGGGGCAGCCGCTCATCTTGATGCGGATGTCATTAACGCCCTCATCTTGGAGCAGCCCGTCCCAGCTCTCGATCTCTTGTTTCAGAGCGCCGGCCAAGCCCATGGAAGACGTGATGCCCAGTTTGCAGCTATCGGTGCCGGGGCATGAGACCACGTTGCTGATGGAATGGGCATTGGCTTCCGCCAGGCCGATCTCGGTCAGCGCGTCCCACACGTCGTGGAGCATGTGCTCCGGTATGAACCGCAGGGCCAGGTTCTGTTCCTGGCTGGTGCGGGCCCTGCCGCCGGTGTACTTGCGCATGATGTCTGCCAGGCCGTGGAACTGGCTCGCTGAAATGTTTCCGCGTTCGGGCTTCACGTGCACGACGTAATAGCCTTCCTGCTTCTGGGCTTCAACGTTGGTCTTGCGCCACTCGGCGTAGTCGCCGCCGCCGTTGCTACCGTTGGCCGAATTGGCGGCCAACGCGGGAGGGGTCTCCCGCATCATCTCTTCGACGTTCATGAACGGCTTGGGGTCGACCGAGCCGATGTTCTCCAATTCGGCCTCGACCAAGGTCTTAAACTCGTCCAGGCCGATTCGGTCGATCAAGACCTTCAGCCGGGCCATCATGCGGTTCTTGCGCAGCATGTCGGCGTTGTTGAAGACCGTGAAGATCGCCAGGGCCAGCCGGAGGAAATCCTCTTCAGGTAGGAATTCGTAGAGGGGTTTGGCCAGCCGGGGCATGATGGACGTTCCGCCGCCGACAAACACTTTGAAGCCGCGCTTTTCGACGCCGTCCTCGACCCTGATCTGAGAGACATAGGTCAGGTCCTGGATGGCAGCCGCGACATGGTCGTGGTCGTCGCAGCCGGTGAAGGCGCTCTTGAACTTGCGGGGAAACGCCTGGGTCAGCGGGTGCCGTACCGCAAACCGCACGAACGCGGCCAGGTAAGGCGTGGGGTCGAAGATCTCTGACGCGCACACCCCGGATGTGGGTGCGCCTACTACGTTGCGTACGACGTTGCCGCAGGCCTCGCGGGTGCTCAGACCGGCCGCGCCCAGTAATCTCAAGGCGTCGGGGCACTGGTCCAGAGGGATGTGGTGGAACTGGAAGTTCTCCCTGGTGGTGATGTGGCCCTTGCCCAGGGGTGCATATTCCGTGGTGAAATCGCCCAGAGCGTCCATGGCTTCCGTGGTGATGATGCCGCCGGGAATCTTGACCCGGATCATCTGAACGTCGACCTGGCGCTGGCCGTAAACACCCTGCTTCAAACGGAAGGGTGTGAACTCCGTGTTTTCCCGTTCACCGGCCACGAACGCCGCCGACTCCTCCTCCAACCGCACGATCTCGTCTTCCATGAAGGGAATGATGCTGTGAGAATTCTTGGCAAGCTCCAAGCTCTCTGCGTAGATGGTCTCCGGGGTGGTTGCTTGTCCGGTCGAGGTATGGCTCGTCAACTTGATTCGTCCTCCAGAATTTTGGGCAAATAAAAAACCCACCAGTCGGATTCACGTGGTGGGTTCAAGGGTTCCTAATTGAGTTGTTATCTAACGCAGAAGGTTACCTGTTCCCTATGTAACAGATACAGGTGCAACAAGAGGCGCAGGGGTTACCGTTCACCTTCAACATTGATGTAGAGTCTACTCTCGTGAAAAATAGCTGTCAACAGGCACGCACGAAGGCCCGAGATAATGCCGGGATCCTGACCGATGAAACACAGCGGTAAATGCACAGTATGTTAATGCAACTACGATGCCTGTATAGTCATCAAAGTCGGGATATCGAACTGCGGGAGCAGATAAACCATGAAATCGACGGCTGATGTTGTGATGATCGGTGGCGGCGTGATCGGCGCTAGTATCTTGTTCAACTTGGGTCGGCTGGGCGTGACTGACACCCTGCTTCTGGAAAAGGACGTGCTCGGCTCAGGCTCTACAGGACGTTCGCAGGCCATCTGCCGGATGCATTATTCCAATCCGGTGACCGCCACCATGGCGTGGGAAAGCCTGGGGATCTTCACAAACTTCGATGAGGCTGTGGGCGGAGAGTCGGGGTTCGTCGAAACGGGATATCTGGTAGTGGTGAGCCAGGAAGATGGCGCCGGTCTGGCGCACAACGTGACGATGCAATACGGGCTGGGCATCGACACCATGCGTGTAACCGTCAAGGACCTGGAAGAGATAGCGCCCATGGTTTCGGTGACCGAAGGCGAGTTTATGGCTTGGGAGCCCCAGTCGGGCTACGCCGACACTTATATGGTCACCACTTCGTACGCGAAACGGGCACGCGAAATGGGGGCCGAGATCGTGCTCCGGAACCCGGCTACTGCGATCGAAATCTCAGGCGGGCGGGTGAAAGCTGTGGTCACCGCCGAGGGCCGGGTGGAAACCCCTGTGGCCGTGGTCGCCGCAGGCCCATGGTCCAAGGAAGTGTTGGGCCAGATCGGCGTGGACGTCCCATTGGTCCCGGTGCGCCATCAGGTTGCCTCCATCACACGTCCGGTGGACAAGTTGCCTCTGCATCCCACGGTTGGAGACATCGCCCAGTCTTTCTCGTTCCGGCCCGACGGCAGCTCATTGACCATGATGGGTTTTGGCGACGATGAAGAAGTTGGGGTTGAGACCTACAATCAGGGCGTGGACATGGACGTGATGGCCGACGCCATGGGCCGGCTGACGCGCCGGATACCGGCCATGTCGGAAGCCTATTACCGGGGCGGATGGTCCGGCTTGTTCACCACCACTCCCGATTGGCACCCGATCTTGGACGCGGTACCGGGGATAGACGGCCTATACTGCGCCGTGGGATTCAGTGGCCACGGGTTCAAGTTGTCACCCATGATCGGCGTCACCATGGCGGAACTGATTGTCGAAGGCGCCGCTAGGACGGTGGATATCTCACCCCTAAGGTTCAGCCGCTTCGAAGAAGGCGACCTGCTGGGGTCCAGCTACCGCTACCGGGTCCTAGCTTAACCGCCGTCACCGGCCTAGCCAGTTTTTGGAATAGAAGTGTTTCATTTCGTTAAGCGGCTTTTTTTATTGTCGGTTGTTACTCTGGTGTTGCTCGGCGCGGTCCAAGGTAGCGACAGCCCCTCTCCCAGCGACGTTGCGGTGTCGCCGCATAAATACAGCCTGTTTCGTTGGGAGGTGGACCATTTCCTGGACAAGTGGGTGAACAAGCTCCAGGAGATCCTGCCCTGGAACTCGGAACCCTCCCGGGAGGCCAGCATCGCCCAGGCCCAAGAATTCTTCGGTCTGATCGCGGAGATTCGGGAGTTGGAACGCGAGTCAGCGGATGATAATGCGGCTCGGATTGAAGTACTGCGGCTGCGGCGAAGCGACATGCAGACCGATGTGGAAGAGACCGTGGAGTCGGAGATCAGCGCCATATTGGTTGAGGAGGGCTTCTCGTCCCGGATCGGGGTCATCTTCCCGCCGGTGGACACCGTTTTCGCGGCATCGCCTGGGGCGTTGATAATCTCGCCTCGGGACCGAATCTCCCAGATAGATTCCACTCTCCTGAACCCGGGTATACCCGGCAATGTGCGGAACGAGTTGGAAGAACTTATCTTCCGGGAAGTCGGGGTGTCGGCGTTGGTGGTCAGCACCGGGGGCGTGGCCACCTACCCCAGTGTTGTTTCGGCCACCGGCACTCTCCACGACGCTTTGGTGATCTCGGCCCATGAGTGGCTGCATCACTGGTTCTTCTTTCAGCCCCTGGGCCAGCACTTCTGGGACAACGGCGACATGACCACCCTGAATGAGACTGCGGCGTCCATCGGCGGAGAGCTGATCGGCGACCGGGCCTTTACCGCAATGACCGGGGTGATAGTCGATCGCGGAAACGAATCAGGGTCCAAGCCGCCAGATCCGGAGGCATTCGACTTCAACGCAGCGATGCGTGAGACCCGGCTCGAGGCCGAGGCGCTGCTGGCTGACGGCAAGATCGAAGAGGCTGAATCCTATATGGAGGAGCGGCGGCAGTTCATCGATGACAACGGCATCTTCATCCGCAAGATTAACCAGGCATTCTTCGCCTTCCACGGTTCCTACGCCACCGGCGCGGCGTCCCTCAGTCCCATCGGAGACTTGCTAGAGGAACTGCGTGACGGTTCGGATTCGGTGGAGGAATTCCTGAAGACCGTGGCGGAATTTGGCGAGGTCGATGATCTACCGGAGTATTTGGGCGTGGCCGCGCCTTAGCCCCCCAAAAGCTTCTGGGGGCGGTTCCTGAGGACGTCTTCCGCTTGGGAGATGATTTCCCGGAGGATGTAGGACGCCGGTTCGATGGAGCGGATGAGTCCTGATGCGGCGCCGGCCCGGACGGGGGCGGTGGTGGCGTCGCCGGCGGCGGTGGCGGTGGCGATGTCTTCACTCAGTTCGCTCTGGTGGGCCATCATCTCTGCTTCTTGGCCGTGCCACCGGTCGGTGAAGGTGTTGCTGATTACCCGGTCCCCAATTACTTCCAGGTCGAACGGAGCGTCCGAGACCAGGTCGTAGACCTTGGTCAGTACCGTATCGTCGGCATCGGCCAGAATCACTTGGCCCTTGGCCCATTCGGGACCGGCCCACTCCAGACTGGCGACGAACCGTGTGCCCATCCAGGCCCCTTCGGCCCCCAACATCAGAGCTGCGGCGAGACCTGGGCCGTCGGCGATCCCTCCAGCAGCAACCACGGGAATGTCCCCTGCGATCTTCACCACCGCGCGGACGAACGACAGCGTTCCCAGATAGCTGGTGTGCCCGCCGGCCTCGTTCCCCTGAGCGATGATTACATCGGCGCCGGCGTTTACCGCCTTCTTGGCGTTGGCCAGGGTCTGCACCTGGGCGAAGACCTTGACCCCGCTGCCCTTAGCTTGGTTGATCAGATCAGTTGGGTCGACGAAGGAATGGCTGATGGCCGTGACTTTCGCGTCCAAAGCGGATTGGATGGACTTTTCCAGTCCGGGCGCAGAAGAGATGAACCCCACTCCAAAGGGCGATGACGTTTTCTCTCTCACGGCTTGGATCTGTTCTTTGAGCCAGGACGGGTCTGGGTCCAGGTTGGAGCCAATCATGCCGAACGCGCCGGACTTTGAGACCGCCGTGGCCAGTTCGGCGGACGCAGTCCCGGACATGGGGGCGTTGATTATGGGAAAGTCTATGCCGAGTAGCGTGCAGAGTCTTGTGGTTAACATCGTGGTTCTCCGGTGGTTGGTTGAGGCGGGTTGTGGCCCTCACCCTAACCCTCTCCCGCCCTTCCGCGGAAGGGCGGGAGAGGGAACTTTTTGGCTTGGCGTGGACTTAGCTTATACCCATGGGGACCGTTTGGAGCGGTCTTTCTGGGAGGTGGCGGCGGAGAGGCCCTGGCGTTCCAGGGAGTCGGTGAGCATGCGCCTGAATACTCGTCGGTCTCCGGCGCTGACCACCGCCTGCTCGTGGGACTCGGAGATGGCCACGGGGTAGCCCTGGCCGCGCTGGCATTGGTCATATACCAGAGAGTGGGTCAGGGAGAGCAGCGTCTCGTTCTTGGCTACCCATTTGGGGACCTCGACCCGGCCGATCTCCTCGCCGGCGTTCACGTAGAAGAAGTAGACCTTGTTGGGCTCGTCGTAGGACTCCCTGGAGACGGACGAGTTGGTCTTGTAGACCGGAGAGCGCCAGCCGGGCTCCAGCAGGCGTTGGAACAGGTCCCGGTCCAAGAAGTCGTTGGCGCCGTTGCATGGCTGCTGGGTGGAACGGCGGTTGTTGCACGACTGCGTGCAGACCGATACATCATGGGGACAGAGGGAGCAGCGCACGGCGTTCACGGCCTCGGTGCTCCGTGGGTAGGACACGTAGGCGGCTAGGGCGACGGGACGGGTCTCGGCCAGCTTTTCCAGGCGTTTCATGGCGGGAAGCAGACCTTCGTTGATGATGGCGTCGCTCACGTAGGGACGGTAGGCCTGTCCGGAGAGGCCCCAAAGCACCAACGAGCCGTCCACCAACGCCAGGACCGGCAGGCCGGGCGGGCATTGTTCGACCGTGTTGGCCAGGGTCTCCAGCTCCTTCACCGTGCGCACCAGGCCCAGGAGTGGGCCGCTGATCATCTCCTCTCCCGTCGAGTTTTTTGGGTCCGAGATGTAGAGTTCTTCAGGCATGGTGGCTAAACGAGGGTGGCTGAATAGAGTGGCGTCGGGCTGGCTGCCGTAGGTCAGCACGCATCCGCCGAAGTTCAACAGGTAGCAAGCAACTGGCAGGTGACGGTCGACATCTATATGAGAGCCGTCAACGGCTGCGACAACCCAGTCGGTGGGCGGGTCGGCAGGCGGGTAGGCGCCCAGCAGAGACTCTTCGACTTCGGCGGCCAAGTAGGGGCGTTGTTTGGTGTCGGCGGTCATTTTGGAGGCGGTGTCGGGGTCGATACCGGCCGCCGAGTTCATCAGGGCTGTCAGGCGTTCCTCACGGGCCTTGCTGGCGCCACGCACCGACCGGGTGAGTTGGTCCAGTTGAAGGACCGTTTGTCCCATATCCAGTCCCAATCCAGACCTACCTTACCGGCTTGCCGGGCTTTCTAAGAGTGCTTTGCCGCCGGTTTCTTTGACTCAAGGAACGCCTACCTCAAAACTCGTTCGTCGCCCGTGCGGCGCGTGATCTGCTGCTGGTCCATGTGTTCCAGCAGGGGAAGGATGTATTTTCGGCTGGTGTTGAACATCGTCCGAGCTTCGGCCACCGTGATGTTGCCCTGGTCCTTTAGGTGCTGGACGATGCGCTCGGTCATCTCGCGGTAGGCCGAGGCGTCAAAGATGACTCCGTCAGTTACCCGAACTACTTTGCCTTGGTCGATCAGCACCCCGAGCAACTCGGGGCTGACTCTCTGGTCGCTGGGTGGAGAATAGGGGTCTTTCTGCAGGGAATTCAAGTAGGCGGACGCCTCCTCTTCCATCTTTGGGGTCAGGGTGATCTCATGATCCGGCAGGCGCAGAGACTGGCGTTCGTCAACTACTATCTGTTCTTCGACCAGACGGGCCAACGCCCGTTGATAGACCGGCTGTGACAGATTCAGGCGGCTTCGGATCTCCTGGGCGGGAACGCCGTGCCGCAGCGGGTACTGGGTGTGGTAGAGCTGCAAGGCCGAGGCGACTTTGCTCTTGAGTATGCCCCATCCCTGGGCAGAATAGACCACGGCGTCGGCGTCACCGCCGAATTCGCCTAGACTGACCAGATGGCCTTCCCCAGTGAGTTGAGAGACCCTTTCAGTTACTTCCTCCTGGGAAAGGTTGGTCCGCTGTGAGAGGGTCGTCATATCGCAGGGGCCCCACTGTTCGGCGACGCTAATGATTATGTCGCCGCCGGTGCCCTGGTCCAGGGTCATAAGCCGGTCTATCACATCGTCGTCGAACCGGCGGTAGCGGCGCCGGGGATTGGGGTCGACGATCTGGCCGCCGCCCAATGTGTCTTCCGAAGACCGGATCACGAAGAAATCGCCCTTGACCACTGGCAGCGGGTCGGCCAATAGCAACTGGACCCAGCCTTCCTGTCCAGCAGTCAACCGGTCGGCGTCAAGGAGCCGAACCCGCGCCGATGCTTCGCTGGTGAACAGGTGGAAGGTGACGCCCTGGTTGTGTTTCAGAGGATTGGGAGCGTTCTTGACCATGCGCAGGCGGGCATCCAGACGGTAGGTGGGCTTGAGCCAACCGGGGATGGTCAGAATCTCGCCGCGCTCGACTTCGTCCTTGGACAGGCCGGATAGGTTCACCGCCAGCCGCACGCCGGGGTCGGTGGCGTCCACCTTGGTCTTGTGGCTCTGGAGACCTCTGACCCTGGCCCGCTGCCCCGACCCTGCCAGTTCGATCTCCTGTCCCACGGTCAGTGTTCCATCTATGAGGGTGCCGGTGACCACAGTTCCAAAGCCGGAGATGGTGAAGCAGCGATCTATGGGGAGGCGGGGCCGTCCCAGATCCTGCCTGGCGTCGGTTTCATCCAAGATGCTGTCCATGGTGGCTTTCAGTTCTTCCAGGCCGTCGCCGGTGTAGGCGGAGACGCCGACCATGGGGCAGCCCTCGAAGGACGTGCCTTGCAGGGTGTCTTCCACCTCGGCTTTGACCAACTCCACCAGCTCTTCGTCCACCAGATCGGTCTTGGTGACCACCACCAGGCCGCGGGTGATCTGAAGGATGTCGAGGATGGCCAGGTGCTCCCTGGTCTGGGGCATCACGCTTTCGTCGGCGGCCACGATCAGCAGGGCCAAGTCGATTGCGCCCACGCCGGCCAGCATGTTCTTGATGAACCTTTCGTGGCCAGGCACGTCAACGATGCTGACCTCCCGTCCGCTGGGCAGCGCCATCCAGGCGAACCCCAGGTCGATGGTCATCTCCCGGGCCTTCTCTTCGGGGAAGCGGTCGGGGTCGATGCCGGTCAGCGCCTTAACCAGCGTGGACTTGCCGTGGTCCACATGGCCTGCGGTGCCTATGACGTACATGGCGGAACGCCTTTTTTATTACTACCAATCACAGGACTGACACCTTATTCGGTTTTTCAATCCTCGTGGCTTCGCAGGGTGATTAACGTTTTCGATCGTATCCAAATAGTCGTGAAAGGATTTACACTCCCAATCATAGGCCTCAATATCACGGTCGGTATGTTTGTATTTGAAATATTTGTAGGGCCTATTTCTGAGGCGGTTGTATAGGCTGGTGTCGGATCGGCCTACGTAACGAACTGGACCGCGAATCGTCTTGTAGAATAGATAGACTCCAGGTCGGTCATCGACATTGCTCCAGAAGACATCATCGACTCTACTTAATCGGTTAAGTCGGAATTCGGCCAATGGAATGTTCCCTTCAGTGTCAACTTAGAAGCCGCTGGAAATGGTGTGGCTTCAGAATAGCACCCGAGCCACTAGCGGCAAAGCGTCCACTGACAATCGCCTACTCCAAGAACCTGGTAAAAGCCTGGTTGGCGACTAGATAGCTTCGACCGGTCAGCTTCAGACAATCGCCATCTTGTTCCAGAAGCCCCAATTGGATGCACTCTGTAATCGCCATTTGAAACTTCTCAGCCAAGTCTACTCCGGCGCGGGCGGAGGCTTCGGAAAGGTGCAGGCCGTCCAGTAGCCGGAGGCCCAGGAACATGGTCTCGGAGCTCGTGGTCTCTTGGCTAAGATGCTCCCAGCCGCCCAGGGTCGAAACTCCCTGCAGCACGGCTTCGATCAACTCATCTGCTCGTTTCACTCCCGCGTCGGCCCAGGCGGCGGCTTTGCTGTTGTAGTCCCGCGGCGATAGGACGGTCCAGAATCGGTAGTCCCCCAGACGGGAATGAGCGCCGGGGCCTACGCCCAGGTATGGGCCGTTCTCCCAGTAGACCACGTTGTGTTCGCAGGCCCGGCCCGGCAGTGACCAATTGGAAATCTCATAGTGGTGGTAACCCGCAGACGCCAGAGACTCGCGGGCATACTGATACATGTCGGCGGCCAGGTCAGGGTCGGGCTCGGGGATCTTGCCTTCTTCTGCCCAGCGGTGCATCGGTGTTCCTTCTTCCAAGGTCAGGGCATAGAGGGAGATATGCTCCGGGGCGAGCCCGGCCAGTGAGTCGAGCGTTCGTCGCCATTGGCCCATGGACTGGTTGGGCAGGCCGTACATCAGGTCCAGGTTCACGTTGTCAAAACCGGCTTGGCGGGCGGCCTCGAACGCCTGGACCGCCTCGGACGCCTGGTGGCGGCGGCCCAGCAGGTTGAGCAGGTCATTATCCAGGCTCTGCACTCCGATGCTGAGACGGTTGACACCCTGGGCGAGGATGCCGGCGCAGGCCGCTTCGTCCAAGTCTCCGGGGTTGGCCTCGATGGTGATCTCCGCGGCCGAATCGACCTTGAATGATTTTTGGATGGACGCGAGAATCTTTTCGATGTAACCCGGAGGCAGGTAAGAAGGAGTTCCCCCGCCGAAGAAGACCGACTTAACGGCTGAGTGCGCCAGGGTCTCTCCCCAACATTCGATCTCAGTCGTGAGTGCCGGGAGAAATGGCTCGATCAGATTCTCGATGCCCTGGTAGGTGTTGAAATCGCAGTAAGGGCACTTGGTCTTGCAGAACGGAACGTGGACATAGAGTCCCATTCTTGAGGCGGGAACGATCGCTTGGGAGTTACTCGTCGTCAATCAACCGACTCGATCCGTCGACCACTTTCTCGGGGTCCTTGTCTTCCGGACGCTCGGATTCTTTCACCCGGTCCATATGCTCGTCGACGATCCAAGGAGGCGCACCTTTCGTCAGAACGAGCAGCGCCAGGCCCAAGATGAAAAGGTCGTCGAACCGACCTAGTATGGGGACGCGGTCTGGAATCAAGTCCAATGGAGACACCGCATAGAGGATCGCCAGGGGCACCAGGGCGCGCAGAAAGATGGAAACCCGCTTATCGAAGGTTAGACGCCAAACCAAGCGGGCAAACTTGATCAATCTTGGGACCAAGCGGGGAGCTAGGAAATATAAGAGGGGAAACGCAAGTCTGTATAACATGGCCGCACTCGAAGCGAGTATTCTCTCCCGTTAAATTATATGCCAAGGTGTGTTAACTTGAAACTGACCGGTTCACATAACTGTAATACGCACCATCTGAGCATCTGGCCTTATGGATGGCGCGTTACTGTAGATGATGGAGGGGTGAGCATGCCCACTGCGAAACGTCCCCAGACCGTCGGAGCTCTCCGCAAGTGTAAATACGAAGTGATTCCCGTCCGCGAAGAGATGCGGAAGAACCTGATCGCCAAGATTCGCGCCGAGGAGATAGTCTTTCCCGGTATCGTCGGATTCGAGCAGACGGTCATTCCTCAATTGGAGAATGCCATCCTGGCCGGACAGGACTTCATCCTGCTGGGCGAGCGTGGGCAGGCCAAGTCCCGCATCATCCGGAGCCTGACCAACCTGTTGGACGAAGCGATCCCCAAGATTGCCGACTGCGAGATCAATGACAATCCCTATGAACCGATCTGCCGGGCCTGCCGGGACAAGGTGGCGGAGTTGGGCGACAAGACTCCGCTGGAGTGGATCTCGAGAGAGGAACGATATTCGGAAAAATTGGCAACCCCCGATATCTCGATAGCTGACCTCATCGGCGAGATCGACCCCATCAAGGTCGCCGAGGGTCATTACCTGTCCGACGAATTGGTGATTCATTACGGATTGGTGCCCAGGACTAATCGCGGCATCTTCTGTATCAATGAGCTCCCCGACTTAGCGGAAAGGATCCAGGTGGGGCTGTTCAACCTGATGGAAGAGCGGGACGTGCAGATCAAGGGTTACCGTGTGAGGTTGCCCCTGGACGTGTTCGTGGTGTCGACGGCCAACCCCGAAGACTACACCAACCGCGGCCGCATCGTGACCCCGCTGAAAGACCGCTACGGCTCCCAGATCCACACCCATTACCCTCTGGACCCGAAAGACGAGATCGCCATCATGGACCAGGAGCGCACCCGGTTCCCCGAAGAGGACAAACTCCTGATACCGGACTACATGAAAGAGGTCTTGGCGGAGATTACGACTCAGGCACGGCTCAGCAGTGAGATCAATCAACGCTCCGGTGTGAGCGTCCGGGTCTCTATCTCAAATTTCGAGACCATGTTGGGCAACGCCGTGCGCCGCGCCATCAGGAACGGCGAAGAATGGGCCTGCCCGCGGGTCAGTGACCTGTCCTTCATCGTGGCGTCGTTCGCCGGGAAGATCGAGCTCGAGACCTTTGAAGAGGGACGCGAGACGCGCCTGACCGACGACCTTACCCGACGCGCCGTTTTGCGGACCTTTGGCAGCTACTTCGAAGTCGAAGAGCTAGAACCGGTGGTCACCGCCTTCGACCTGGGCAACCGCGCCGAGACCGGCAGCGACCTTCCGGCGGCCGGTTACCCGGCCATGGTTGAGAATATCGCCGGATTGGCCAAGGCGGTCAGGAAGTTGACGAAAGACAAGCGGGCCGAGGCCATCGCCTCCGCCGCGGAATTCATACTGGAAGGCCTGCACCTCAGCCGGAAGCTGAACTGCGACCGGTCAGGGGAAGCAGCGATCTACAAGCGGTAGCAACCTCCCAGCACGGTCAAAGGCACCGCCGCATGACCGTTCCGGCTTGCCCGAATATACAGCCAAAGCGTATAATTAGAACAAATGTTTGGGTTTGTACTGATTTAATCACTGGGTGTACAGGGAGGGGCAATGGCCGGCGCCGACGTTCAAGAGATCCACTGCAAGACGCTGCTCAATAAGATCGATGTTCCCCGGTTTCCGTTCCGGTGGACCATGAACCCGTATCGTGGCTGCCGCCACGCCTGCACCTATTGTTACGCCCGGCCTACCCACGAATTTTGGGGTCTGGACTCAGGACGGGACTTCGAGACCCGAGTCTTCGCCAAGGTAAATGCCCCCGGGGTGTTGCGCCAGGAACTGAAACGCCCCAGTTGGCGCCGGGAAGCCATCGCCATCGGCACTGCCTCCGACCCCTATGAGCCCGCCGAGGCCGAATACGAGATCACCCGCCGGCTGCTCCATGTTCTGAGGGACTTTCAAAACCCAGCGTCCATCACCACCAAGGGTGTCTTGGTGCGCCGGGACGTAGACATACTGGCGGAACTGAGCCAGGTGGCCGATGTCCACGTCAACTTCAGTATCGGCACCATCAATGAGAAGGTGTGGAAGATGATGGAGCCTGGGACCCCGAATCCCATGTCCAGGCTTGAAGCCATGCAGTATCTGGTGGAGAACGGTATTTCCGCCGGCGTGATGATGGCGCCGTTGCTGCCGGGAATCACCGACGATGAAGCGAACATCCAGGCGGTGGTGGAAGCTGCCCACGAGCATGATGCCCAATATCTGGGAGCCAACGTGCTGTTCCTGAAGCCGGGCTCAAAAGAGTGGTTCATGCCCATGTTGCGGGAGGCCTACCCGCACCTGACCCCAGGGTACAACCGGCTGTACCACAATACCTACGCGCCCAAGGAGTACACCAAGAGCGTTATGGACACGGTGGACCGGGTGCGGCGGCAGTGGAATCTTCCCGACCGGGCTACGGCCCAAGAAAACATGACGCCCAGAGGCCAGCTTCAGTTGGCCTTTACGGCCTAAATTCGGGTTAGTACCGGGAGACGTTGATCTCCACCAGCTTGCCGGTCACCAAGAAGATCACGCGCTCGGCGATATTGGTGGCCCGGTCGGCGATACGTTCCAGGTCGTGAGCAACCCAGAGCAGGTAGGTAGCCCGTTGGATCGTGTCCGGGTCTTGAATCATGAATAGAAGCAGCTCCCGGTACACCTGGTCGTAGAGATCGTCTACTTCGTCATCGGCCTGACACACTGCATTGGCCTTTACCATGTCCCGGTTCAGTAGCGAATCGATGCTGTCGTTCAGCATGGTGGTTGCTTTCTCGGCCATGCGGGGAATGTCTATGAGGGGCTTCAGGGGTGGCGCGTCGCCCATCGAAATGCTGATCTTGGCGATTCCCTCGGCGTAGTCGCCCATCCGCTCCAGTTCCACCACGATGTGCAGCAATGCGATGATGGCCCGCAGGTCTCCGGCCACGGGCTGCTGAGTGGCGATCATGTCGGCGCAGCGTTCTTCGATTTCGAACCGCTTGTGGTCGATGTAGTCGTCGTCGTTGATGACTTCTTGAGAAGCGACCAAGTCACGCCGTTTCAGCGCATCCACCGCCCGGTTGATGGACTTGGCCACGATCTGGCCCAGCGTTTCCACTTCTTGTTGAAGCTGATTTAGTTTTAGGTCGAAATCTTCTCGTGGCATGATATTCCTCCCATTTGGTCCGGGATGGGAAAATCGGTATGGCCCCGGCTAACAGCCGGCTGGTCTGATTATAGCTATTCTAGACCTTTTTCCAGAACGGCTCGCGGGTTCGTTGTTGGTCCAATAGAGAAACATCCAGCAGCTCTGGGTGGGCGCCCGGCGGGGCCAGCTTTGGCGTCTCGTACCCAAGGCGCTCGAATACTTCAGGATTGGTGTAATAACCGTTGTAGGTCTGTAGGGTCAGCTGGTCGAAGAAGGCGGGATCAGCCGCCTCGATGGACCTTAGCAATTCGTCTTTAGCGGTATCGGGCAGGCCCTCGAAACCGGTGAAAGAGTCCTGTCCGGCGGCCACGGCTATCTGAGCCAAACCCTGATTGAAAAGACGGGTCAAGCTGGGGGAGGCGGCGGCTGTCTCCTCGATAAAAGCGGTTATCCCCAGGTCTCCCGCGCCTGGCATTTTGTCGTTAGAGGGGATGATTCGGTTGATCACGCCGGCCAGCAACGACCGTTGGGCCGGAGAGAAAATCTGTTTTGCTTCGCTCAATCTTGACTCCAGTTCCGTCCCGTTAATTGGAACACCGTTTGCACCGCTGGGTCCGGCCTACGCATCAGAGTTGGAAACGAATGGGCGTCGGGAAGTGTGACTAGGATACTCTGCGCGTCTGAGCGCAGTCAATTTGGGGGATGGACTCGAAGGCGGCCAATCCCGCCCCAAGGGTTGAGTTTTGTCAGATTCGGTTGATGGACTGCTTCTGGCCGGAGTATCATTGCGCTATAGATCGGCCGGGCAAAACATCCCGCCATTGGATAGATTTAGGCCTACCCCGAACCTCGTTCGGGACGGCTTTTCACCGGACAGGTAATGGTCCGAAAAAACCCCTTCTTCAGGATTCTCGGCGCGGTCGTCTTCTTTTTCGAGGGCCGTAACGGAGGCGTGATCAAGTCCGTGGCCGATGGCCGCCGTGAACAGAGGTTCTGGCTGGCAACCCAGTACTTCAGTTGGCGTAAGTTCTGGAACTTGATTCGCGTTGAGGTCCAGGTCAGGTTCGGCCGCCGCCTTGTCTGGGGGTCTCCCTACGAGTGGGAGATCGACACCACCAACATCTGCCAACTGAAATGTCCCCTGTGCCACACCGGCAAAGGCACAATTCACCGGGACCAGGGCGTGATGGACTTTGGCTTGTTCACCAGTGTCGTAGACCAGATAAAGCATTCATGCATGTGGCTCACGCTTTACAGTTGGGGCGAGCCCTTCCTTAACCTTCGGATCCATGAATATATCGAGTATGCCCACAAGCAAAAGATCGCGACGATCATCAGTTCCAACCTGAACAAACCCCTAACCCCTGAGATGGCTGAGCAGGTGATCAGGTCGGGTCTGGACGTGTTGATCGTGTCATTGGACGGAGTGACCCAAGATGTTTACGAGATCTACCGGGTAACCGGCCATCTGGACCGGGTGTTGGATAATCTGCGGCTTTTGGACCAGAAGAAGCGCGAATTGGGCTCGTCGACCCCCCATATCGAATGGCAGTTCATCGTCATGCGGCAGAACGAACACCAATTGGATGAGGCTAGGGCGTTGGCTGACGAGTTGGGAGTAAACGCACTGGTGTTCAAGAAAGTGGACTTTCCCCATGGTGAAGACGACCTCGATCTGGCCGAAAAATGGCTACCCCGCCAGCACCCCGAGTACTTGAGGGAAGACCCATTCTTCAAACCGTACGCAGAGGACGGCCGGCTCTGTTGGCGCCCCTGGCGGTCTGCGGTGGTCAACTGGGACGGCGGGTTTGCTCCGTGCTGCTATCTCACCGACAAGACACAGGATTTCGGGGACCTGAACCAATCTTCAGTAAAAGAGATCTGGAACAACGATAAATACAAGGTGGCCCGGGCGCTGTACCAAAAGAACTTCGTTCCCGGAGAGTGGATCGGTTGCTTGGACTGCAGCGTTTACCAAGGAAGCAAGGTGGCGCGCCGTCGAGGGCCGGTGGACCTGCAACCTGAGCCGGTGGTGCTTCAGATCAACGGCGCCAAGTCCGTCAACGGAGACGGGGCAAGGCCCGAAAACGGACTGAGTGGCCCAGAGGTCGTCACTGTTTCCCAGAATGGGCGAGGCCAAGGACCAGCGGCCAAAACCGAAGAACCAGTCTAAAACCCGCCACGCCAGGGTATGGAAAAATCGATGATTTTCTGGCAAAATTCGTTTAAATATAGACCGTATAAATTGCGCTGGGCGATTGGAACCGCAACTGAAACTTCTTCGCTAGAAGCGCATCAAAACTAGATGAGTCACGAGTGCTGGGCGGCGTGGATGCTCCACCGGACCTGAATGCAAGCGGTCATCGTTAGAGCCTGATAATGGCTACAATCAAATATCAATTCCCCCAATTCCCCCTCTCCAGAATCTGGCTCCCTCACCTAAGGGAGATCGGTTTAGTTGTCGGTGCGTACTTCGTCTACATGTACAGTCGCGCGCTGGTTTTTTCGGATTTCCAAGGCACAGCCCTCGCCAACGCCTACCGGGTGATTGGTTTTGAAAAGAACCTCGGCTTCTTCTGGGAACCGGTATGGCAGTCCTGGACCATAGAAAGCGCCAGGTCATTGGTCATCTTTTTCAATTGGGTCTATATAGTCACCTTTTTCCCCATCGTCCTGGTGGCATCTATTGTCTTGTATTTCACCAACCGGGACCGCTACAAGTACTACCGGAACGTCGTCCTTCTCAGCTTTTTGATCGCTCTGGTGGGGTTCATGCTGTTTCCGCTGGCGCCGCCTCGGATGATCGCTGATCATTTCGTGGATACCATCAACATCTTCGGCCCGGCCGGCTACGCCAGCCGCGAGTTCGCCAACTACTACAATGCCTATGCATCTATGCCCAGCCTTCATTTCAGTTGGACCGTGATGTTTGGCATCATCTTTCTCCGGACCAACAACAATATGCTCAAGGTATTCGGCGTTATCTATCCGACAATGACCCTGTTCGCCATCACCATCACCGGGAACCACTTCATCATGGACGCAATCGGTGGCGGACTGCTGATCATGGCTTCATTCTTGGCTATGGAGCTTGGTTTCCGCAGATGGTTCTTCATTCCCGTTGTTGTATCCTGGACGCGTGCGAAGTTTGGGCCTGCTGCGAGGACAGTTGGTGAGATGGGAAACTAGCTGTCGGACAGTCATCAACGGCCGGCTACACTGGTTTCGGAGAACCCATTTCCAACGTCGGACCATCAAGGCTGCCTGTGAGCAGTCCTCGCTCCGCCAGTCCGGCATGAAGCCTCGGTGATCTCCGCCATTCGAAACAAGCGCGCCGCTATCAGCGAAATCTCTCTGTATGTCGGCGCGTATATCGTCTATCTGGTCACCAAGGGACTGATCCACTCAGACACCCGGGCAGTGGGTCTGGTCAACGGTGAGAAAGTAGTGTCGCTCCAGCGGGACTTGGGGCTTCTCTGGGAGCCGGGCTGGCAGTCTTGGGCTTTGGAGAACGTGAAAGCTCTGGTGGTGACGCTGAACTGGGTGTACATCATCACCTATTGGCCGGTGATCCTCACCGCAGCGTTGGTCCTGTACCTTAAGGACCGCCAGGGTTACAACTTCTACCGGACCGTCGTCTTCATCAACCTGGGCGGGGCGTTGTTAACTTTCATGATCTTTCCGGTAGCCTCGCCGTTCGCCATACCCAGCGTCGAATTAACGGATTCCATCCAGGAATTCGGCCCCAAATTCTACGGCAGCGACGGAATGGCCTCGTATTACAACATTTCCGCTGCCATGCCGAGCCTGCACTTCAGCTGGACGGTTATCCTTGGGGTGCTGTTTTGGCGGTCGTTCCCAGGCTGGTACCGGGTCGTAGGTCTGTTGTACCCGGTCATGACTTTCTTCGCAATCACGCTCACCGGAAACCACTTCATCTTGGACGCCATGGCCGGTGCGGTGCTGGCGGGGTTGTCGTTCAGCGTGGCCCTGCTGCTGCGGGCAGCACAGCCCCGGCTATTTGGCTTCTAGGCTAGCGGCGCTTGCCCCATTCGGGGTGCTGAAAAGTTGGCAGTTTCAGCCGGTCGATGGGCCGGTCTGCCGCGACAACCGGCTCGGGTTCCGGTTCTTTCACGGCGGGGGCGCGGTAGGCTTGTCCCAGAACGCGGTCAGGTCCCAAGCTGCTTAGATGTTGCGCCAGAGATTCCAGGCTGTTCAGGTTGTGGACCGGCAGGAAATCGTCCACGAACGGCAGCGCGGCCTTCATTCCCTGGGTCAGGGGCTGATAGCTGGGCGAGCCTAGTAGAGGGTTCAACCAGACCAGACGGTGGCAACTACGTTGCAACCGGGAGGTCTCCTTGGCCAGCAATTCCGGGTCGCCCCGGTCCCAGCCGTCGGAGATGATCAAAACAACGGCCTGGCCCCGGAGGACCCGCCGCAGCCATCGGTAATTAAAGGTCTTTACCGCGTCGCCGATGCGCGTCCCGCCGGCCCAATCAGGCACCGATTTCGAGACTTCATCGATTGCCTGATCGATGCTCCGGTATTTCAAGTTCCGGGTGATGCGGGTCAGCCGTGTGGCGAACAAGAAGGCTTCCAGTTGGTCGAAGCCCCCGGCGCCAAGGCCACCGGCGATAGTATGGATGAACTGGAGGAGCATCCGGGTGTAACGCTCCATGGAGCCGCTGACATCGCAGATGAGCACCAAAGAGCGGGGCTTGTCCTTGCGGGACCGGTGGGCCAGTTCTAAGAATTCTCCGCCGTATCTGAGACTGCGGCGCATGGTGCGGCGCAGGTCCAACGGGCCGGACTTCCCAGACGCCAGCCGTCGGGAGCGGCGTTTGCCAAGGTCCCAGGTCAGGCTGGCCATCATTTGGCGGGCATCGGCCATCTCCCCTAATGTGAACTCGGAGAAGTCCTTTTCACGGAACACCTCAACCGCGCTGTAGGCGCGGCTCAGGTCCACGTTCTGTACGGAATCGTCGTCGGGCTCGCCTTCGAACGTACCGGCGCCCCCGGGTTCATCGTCGCGGCCTGTGCTCACCTGGGGCTTTCGGAACCGCTTCTGTTCGCCCAGGGAGCGCAGGTCCATGGTGGTTGTGCGGTCTGAAGGCTTACGCCAGAACACCTGGAATGCCTCATCGAAAATCGGTAGGTCCTGCTTGCGGTGCACCAGGATGCTGCGGGCGGCCTGGAAGAATTCGCCGCGCTTGCCGATGGACACGTAGTCTGTCGCGCGGACCAGGTCCAGCATGTTGCCCGAGCCAATCTCCAACCCCACCCGGCGCAGCATCTCGCCGAAGAGAGTCAAGCTGTGCAGGATATGGCCGTCGGGGCCTGCATCATTGGGGATGATCGGTATAGGGCCGGGCATCGTCAACTAAGTTACCCTCGGCGGCGGCCGCCACGGCGTGGCCCGCGGTTCTTGGAACGTTCCAACATCGCCCGCACGGGCTCGCCTTTGACGGTCTCGATATCGTCTTGGTACTTGAGCATCATGCCCAGCGTGTCGTCGATCACCGCCGGGTCAAGTTCGGTCTGGTTCAAGGCCAGCAGGGCTGATAGCCAGTCCAGGGTTTCGGACACGCCCGGAATCTTGAACAGCTCGGTCTCCCGCATCTCCTGGATGAAAGCGGTGACCTGCTCGGCCAGCTTCCTGGGGGCATCGGGGATCCTGGCGGTGATTATCTGAAGTTCCTTCTGGTAGTCGGGATAATCGACCCAATGGTAGAGGCAGCGCCGCTTCAGGGCGTCGTGGACCTCCCTAGTGCGGTTCGAGGTGATGATGACGATGGGCGGGTGGGCGGCCTTGTAGGTGCCCAACTCGGGGATGGTGATCTGGTAGTCGGCCAAGAGCTCCAGCAAGAACCCCTCGAATTCCTCATCGGAGCGGTCGAGTTCGTCGATCAGGAGCACTGGTGGTCTGTCCTCCGCCTCGTCGATGGCCTGGAGCAGCGGGCGCTTGATCAGGAAGTTCTCGCTGAATAAGTCGGCATTGGCGGCTTCCCGGTCGACGTTGCCCGCCGCCTCCATCAGGCGAATCTCCAGTACCTGACGTGTGTGGTTCCACTCGTAGACCGCCTGATTTATGTCCAGTCCTTCGTAGCACTGCAGGCGAATCAACTTGGTACCCAGTCCGTTGGCCAGGGCGCGTGCGATCTCGGTCTTGCCAACACCGGCCTCCCCCTCCAGGAACAGAGGTCTTTGCAGCTTCATCGCCAGGAATATGGGCACTGCCAACGCCCGGTCTGAGATGTAGACCTGGCTCCGCAGTAATTCCTGGACGGCTTCGATGGACTCGGGAGCTTGGTACTCTCCGGAGGTATCCCCGGGAGTGTCTTTTGGTTTCTTGGCGGTATTTCTAGGGTTTTTCCCGGTGGTGGTCAATGGATTCACTGTCTCCCGCAGATCGCATGTGAGGCCTGGTCAGGCACGGGCAATAATTGTATCCCAAAGGCGTTGAGCGCACCACCAAGATTAGTCCAGCGGCGGCACATAGATCGACTGGAAGAAACGCCTGACTAGGTGGCCCAGGCGAGTCCAGTGGTCGTTCAGAGATTGCAGTTCGTCCGGTGTCAGTTCGTTGTAGGTCTTTTCGAGTTCTGGGAAGTTCCAGACGGTGAAGGCCCAGAATTCCGGGACCAGGCCCGGTTGGCGGGCCTGGGCTATCTCACCGGTGGCCCCGAGAAGCTCCCAGGAGGCCAATAGCCTGCCCTTATAGGCGATGGCCAGCGCCTCGGCCCATGATGCGCTCCTATCGGCCCCTGTGTACGGCTCCATGAGCTCCAACAGCCGATCGGCCCGCTGCGAGTCGTCCACCTCTTGGCCTGCGAACCTGCGGGTATGGCGGCTCTCCCAGGCAGGTCCCAAAACCGGGACGACCAGACCGCCATCTGAGGCAATTGCCAGCATGGAACCTGCCTCGGACCACTTCACGGCTTTTTCACGGGCGATGGCCTCATGGGTGTCGCCGTCTTCGTTTGGCGACGCTGTAACACCAAGTTCGTTGGGGGTGACCGGGTGGAACGGAAGGCTGTCCAGCAACGACCGGAAGGCGCTCTGCTTGTCACCGTTCCCGGTGGCTAGCAAGATGGGCTTTGCTCCACGTGGTTCCGGCGTTGCCATCTTAACGCAGGGCTAGAGGATGCGGGCTACGGCCCTGGTGGCGGCGCCGTCTCCCCCTTTGAGTTTCAGGGGCAGGGCCCAGAGCTCAAACTCCTTGCCCACCAGCTTGTCCAGGTTGATCAAGTTCTCGATGAGGGGAATGTTCTGGCCCAAAAGCAGGCGGTGGACTGGAAAATCTTTTATCGTCGACAGGGGCGTTTCTGGGTGTTTGTCGATGGGGAAGTCCACTGCCACGGCGTTGGCGCCGCACTCGGCTAGGTACCCGGCACCCTCGGTGCTGAGATACGGGCCGTGTCCGTAGAAACGAGGCCCGCCGGACTCGGCTTCCGCCCACCCGGTGAACAGGACTACGATCTTGCCTTTGACGGAGGCCGAGTTGGCGCCGGCGTCCGTGAGTTCCGAGACCGACAACGGCGTTTGCCTCTTAGCCACGGACCGGAGGTCTAGCAGGAGGGCCGGGCCGGCGTACTTCTCCAGCGGCATGTTCTCGATCGTCGTCGCGCCGTCAACGAAATGGAACGGGGCGTCGACGTGAGTGCCGATATGGGTCGCCAAGCACAGCTTCTGGTTGGAGCGGGCGTGGGTGGCGTGAGTCTGGATGGACTCGGTCTCCACCCCCACCAATCCGGGCACCAGACTGATACGTTCGCTGCCCAGCGTCAGGGTCAAGTCGATGAGTTCAGCCATGCCGGTTACCCCCAAATGACTCGGTTCGCCCGCTAGTCGGAGTCCAATTGTTCGATAAGAGCCGCCCGCACCGCTCGTTCCGCGATCTGCGGCGTGGTCTTGGCCTCCGGCGGCAGGCCGTCTTCCCAGTCCGGAATCAGGACTCTTGCGCTGGACTCCATGCTGTAGATCACCAGCACGCCGGAGAAGCTGAAGAACATGGAAAGCACCAACGCCGGGTTGAACGAACCTGTGACGAAGATGGCCAGCCCACCCAAGATAGTGGCGATGGCGTGGCCCGAAAGCGCGCCCATCATCTCAAATCCATAGAGGGTTGCCAATGGGCCCGTTCCGAAGTACTGGCGGTTCACCACGAGGTAGGCGGACATCTCGCCCCCGAATCCCAGCCCGAATAGGGCAGCGAACAGATAGAAAGTCCAAGCGTCTTGCGCCCAGAACAGCACCAGGACCGTGAGGCCCTGGACGAACAAGGCGGTCATCATCACGGGCTTGGCGCCCATGCGTTCCGCCAAGATCGGGGCCATGAACCGGCCCACGATACTGAAGACAGATATGAGCGCCAGTATGAACGACGCTGCAGTCAGGCTGACTCCCTGTTCGATGGCCAAAGGGATGGAGTAGATTAATACGATGCCGTGACCGGCGCAGCCTAAACCGTGAATCGTGGGTAGGTTCCAGAACGCTCTGGTCCGGCGCATGGCTTTGTTGAAAACTTTCAACCGCAACCGGTCGATGTCTTTTCCGCGAACGATTTCCGCGGGGTCGCCGGCATTTGCTCCGAATGCAGTGACTCCGGCATCCGCGGGCTTGGAGCGGTAGAAAAGGGTCAAAAAGACCATCATCCCGCCGCCAGCCAGGCCGATGTAGGTAAATGTTTGCTGCCAGCCGACTGCGTTCAGGAGGTTTGCGATGCCGGGCGCGACGGCGGCGGCGCCGATACCGCCTGAGGCCCAAAGAAGTCCTGTAGCTAAGCCCAGGCGTTGTTTGAACCAGCCGTTGACCGAGGCCAATAGCGGCACCATGGACAGTGATTGGGTGACGGACAGCATGACACCGAAGTAAAGGAAGAATTGCCAGAGATGGGTCACGGTGCCGATCAAGACCATGCTGGTTGCGTAGAGGACCCCGCAGGCGAACATCAGAGGACGGGCGCCGTAGCGGTCTCCGAGCATGCCGGTTATGGGCGCGGCCAGCGCTCCAAAGAGGTAGTAGGAGGCCAATGCGGCCCCGATCAGGCCCATGTTCCAGCCGAAACCGCCGTCTGGATCGTTCAGAGGCGCGACCATGATTCCGGCCGCCATGCTGATGGATTGGCCGACGATCTGGGCGATGGCTAGGATGGCTAGTATGGTCCAGGCCCGGTGGATTCCTTTTGGGGTGCGAGTGATTGCAGGGGTAGGGGGGGTGGTGACCGCCATGGTATTGGTATTACCGAGGGAACCGGACGGACCGTGGGGTCTGCCCGGTCTCCTGATGTCCTTATTTATTTATCGCAGTGATCGGGTCTGGCCTAGTGCAGGGGGCAAGCCCTCAAGAATGCGCTGCCCCACCAGGTGTCTCCGGCGGCCTCATTATCGCCCAGTCGCGCGATCTGATACGGACCCGAGTCGGTTTCCTGAAGGTTGGCGCCGCTAAGGGTCGGCGTTGTGCCTGGCAGGCCAAATGCCAAGGTACGCTGGCCCACGTCGGCCGATACAGCCCACGCCCCGAAGAAAATGATCAGGGCGATGACTACGGCCAGCACGACCGAGAACGTGAGCGGAACCGGGATTCGTCTTGAAGTTGTCACTCTGTCATTTGTTTCCAGTAATACGGTTCCCCTAAAGATTCCCCCAGATGATCAGGCCGTCCTAGTCCCGGACTTCAACCTCGAATGGGAAGACCATGTTGTTGCCGTAGCCCCGGCCGTCCCAAGGATTCGGGAACTCCATTGGCTGGGTGTCGCCCAGCACGTTGGTGGCGCGGCACATGATGGTGTATTTACCTGGAGCCTTGGGCTTCCAGGTGTGCTCCCACCGGTACCACGAGTAGGCTTCCCGGTCGTGGAGCTTTTCCACTGGGTCCCAGGTCTCGCCGCCGTCGGTGCTGATCTCAACTTCTTCGATGTCTTCTTCACCGGACCAAGCGGCGCCGGCCAGGTTGTAGCCGCTGGTGGGGATGATCTCTCCCGGCACCGGGTTGGTGATGATGGACTTCACCCGCAGCTTGGTGTAGTAGCGGTACGGCTCGGGGTTGCCGGGCTCGTTCATTGTCATGTACCGCTCGGTCATGTAGAAGCCTTTGAACTCGTGGTCCAGCACGTGGATGCCCACCAGCCACTTGACCGAGTTCATGCCGTACCAGCCGGAGACCAAGAGACGCAACGGGAAGCCGTGGTCCTTGGGTAGGGGATCGCCGTTCATCTCATAGGCCAAGATGGTGTCTTCGTGGAGGGCCTTGGACATGGGCAGACTGCGTTCGTAGGTTACTTCGGAGGGATCGCTCACCACTTCGTCGGGACCGTGGTCGGCGCCTTCGAACATTACCTCAACCGCCGAGTCCTTAACCCCGGCCAATTCCAAGACGTCTTTGAGCGAGACTCCGGCCCACTCGGCGTTGCCCATGATTCCGTGGCCCTTGATCTGCTCCATGACGGAGCTGATGCGCAGCGCCTTGGTGTAGTAATCGGGCACGGGACTGTTGCCGCAGCACTCAAAAGTCACTTGGAAACGCTTCTGAGGAAGTTTCTTGAGGTCTTCGAAAGACAAAGAGATGGTCCGTTCAACCTCACCGTCTATCTTCAATTGGAAGGTATTGATGTCGATCTCGGGACTTTCTGTCCAGTGATTGCGGATGTAGTAGAGATCGTTGGGGACGATGTTCTCCTGCAAGGCCTGCGGTGGTGCGGCCCAAGTGCGAAGGCCGGCGTTCGTCGGAATGATCTGCGGTTCTGCTTTGGTGCCAATCTGTGGCAGGGCCATGTGGGCTCCTCCTCAAAGATGTTCCTGTTCTTCTTATTCCAGGTGGTCCGTCTCCAGCTCTGCTGACGGATACGTGATTAACAGTAAAGCCGGGGTCCAAAGATGGTGTATCAGCTTGTGGGGCACGCCCGGCGGGGCCAACAGAGTGGTGCCCGCCCGGACCGTCCGGATCTCGTCGCCGAGGATTATCTGTATCGCGCCGGACGTTACCTGGATGGAAACATCCACCGGATGCGTGTGCATCCGCCCTTCATAGCCGGGTGAGATCTCCACTTCCTTCACGGTCAATGATACCGCACCCAGGTCTTTGGATACCAGATACCGTTCCCGCACCCGTTCCATGGCGGGGGCCAGTCGGATAGTGGCATGGTCGATTATTGGCATGGGTTACTCCACCGTTACGGGATATCCTTTGATTTTATGGTTCGCCGGCTATTCGACGGTGACCGGGTACCCAACAATCGCGCTGAAGTTCTTGCGCATGTTGTTGTATCGAGGCTCGCGGGATTGTACCCGGCCCACTTCGTCGGTTGCGCGGGACATGATGTTGTGTTTGCCGGCTTTGTCCGCGTCCCAGCGATAGGACCACCGCACCCACATGAACCGGTCGCGGGGCTGTTCGATGTGGGCTGAGCGCCAGGTGTCTCCGCCGTCGACGCTGACATCGACCTCGGAGATGGCGCCGGCACCGCTCCAGGCGTAGCCGCGGAGCATGTGTACGCCCTTGGTCATCTTTTCGGTGTCGTCGTTGGGCTGGGTTACGATGGACTTGACCCCCAGGGTGGTGATGAGTTCTTTGTTGGGGTCCTCGGGCGAGTTGCCGTAATAGTAGAACTGGTAGTGGTACCAGCAATCGGGCATGTGGTCCAAGATCTCGAGATCGGTGATCCATTTCACCGACCAGTTGCCGGACCAGCCGGGCACCAGCAGACGGACCGGCGCTCCGTGGAGATGCTCCAGGAGTTGGCCGTTCTGCGCCCAGGCCAAGATGGTGTCGGGATGGAGGGCTTTCTGCATCGGAAGGCCCTTGTCGTAGTAGAAAGGCTTGGTGCCCTCAGCGGCGCTGGCGGGTACGCCCTCGTCGTTGCCGATGGCCCGCACGTAGAGAGACTTATCGTCGAGACCGGCGGCATTCAGCACGGCGGCCAGCGGGACTCCCGTCCATTCGCTGGCGCTGAGGATCATGCATTCCTGCGTACGGGAGGGCTTAGGGCCCTCGTCCTTGAAATACTCGAAGAAAGTGGCGTCGCTACCGGAGCATTCCATGACTGTGCGGACGCTGCGTCCGGGGAACCGGCGGAGTTGGTCGAAATTTAAGGTGAGTTCGTTCTTGACCTGGCCGTGAATCTTCAACTCCCATTGGTCTGTCGGCACCACCGGCGGCACGTCGAAATGCTGCACGGTGTAATGCAGGTCTGTAGGAGTGATCAGTCCTTCGAGGTCCATCACCGGAGTGCGGATGCGGACTGTCCGGCCTTCGTCGTCCATGAGGGTGACCGGATTCAGGTCCTTGGTCGGCCAACCGTGCCAGTTGCCGGTCTTGTTGGCGGTGGCGGGATCCGAGCCGATCGCCTCGTCCATTCTTAGAAAGTCGGGGATCGCTCCTAGATCTTGTCTCGTCGCCATCGAGTTTCTCCTCAGGTACTGATTCTTGGCTTGTGGTCTTCGTGATCAGAATTCCAGGGCCGCCTTAATCGGCGGCGTATTTCTCTCCCAGGGCGGTCTCCCACCTCAGGTAATTCATCATCTCGCCGTAGCTTCGGGACACGCCCAGGTAGTTTATGTCGGATGGTGGACGGACGATGCCGGTCAACCCCTGCTCAACCGGAAGTCCGGCCCGTTTCCAAGCGGCCATCCCGCCGTCCAGCGCCGTGACGCTGGTGTAGCCCATGCTTTGGAGCGTGGCCGCGGCCAAAGTTGAGCCACGCCCGTCCCGGCAGGTGACGGTGATGGACGCGCCCTTGTCTGGAGCTGCATCCACGACCTCGACTTCGAGCCAACTGCGGGTTATCCACTTGGCGCCCGGGGTGTGACCTTGGGAGAAGTCTTCACTGGTGTCTACAAACAGGACTAGGTCGGGTTTGTTAGCGTCCAATTCTTGCGGAGAGACCTTTTTCACGGAAGCTTCGACGGCTTCCATTCCGGCGAGGCTGGACGTCGGGAACCCTGACTCGAGGGTCTGCCCCGCGGCCTGCCAGGCCGGAGCTCCGCCGTTCACTGCGAAGACATTTTCGTGGCCAAGTTGCCGGTAGAGAGAGGCGATAACGGTGGCCCTGGCCTTGCCGTCGCAGCAGAAGACGTAGGTGGCGTTCCTGACCACGGCGATATCGTCGGACCGCTGCACTGCCTGTCCGCCAGGGAACCAACGGAAGCCGGGAATGTGGCCGGCTTTGTATTCATCTTCGGTGCGGACGTCAATCAAGTAGACCGACTCCTTTTCCTGTTTGGCCAGCACTTCTTGAAGGCCAGAAATATCCAGATATTTGACGCCGTCTTCGCTGGCCAGCCGCGCGGCGTATTCCTCGGCGGCGGCCTGGCTTTCTTCGGAAACTTCGGGGAGTTCCAGGCGGTCTCCGCCGTATTCAAGTTCATAGCCGGCCAGCAGCCAGCCGGAGGTGCCGTTCTTCAGTCCAACTGCCTCAACGCCCATGCGTTGCAGGACCCGGGTGCCCATGATGCTGCGGGTACGTCCGGCGCAGTTGATGACCACGGTGGTGCCTGGTTCCAGGTCCTTCTTGATGTCGGTGATCCGTAGGGCCAGCTCTCCGCCGGGCATACTGCGTCCGCCGGGGATGCAGAAGTTGTGGTATTCCTCGGGGGTCCGGGTATCCAAGATGACCAGCTTATCGCCGTTTTCAATCCGCTGGTGCAGGTCGTCTGCGGTGATCTCGGGCACATGGTGCACCACTTCCTGCATCTCGCCGAAGTCCTTGCTGGGGACGTTCACGCCCCATTCCGTGGGCAGGTCGTTGCTGGCCCAGCGGTTGGTGCCGCCTTCCAAGAAAAAAACGTCGGTATAGCCCAGATTATCCAGGGTTGCGGCGGCCAATTGGGCGCGGCGTCCGTCGTCGTCGCAGACGACTACCCGCGTCCCTTTGAACGGCACGGAACTTTCGATGATGTATTCGATGCGCCTGCGAGGTATCAGGGCAGCGCCGGGGATGTGCGTGGCGTTGTACTCGCCCGACTCCCGGACGTCGATCAGCGCGAAGGGAGATTTCCCGTCCAGCAGTTCTTTCAGGTCACGGGAGGAAATTTTCTGGGCCATCGATGTTCACTCCGGTCTTTTTAGATTGTGTGAACGGCCGGCGTATGCCGTTCCAGCAGGAGCGCCAGTCTCACGGATTGCCGCACATTTCCCAACCCATAATTCACGAGAGATTTTTGGCCGAAAGTCTCTAGCAGTTGTCCCATTTGGTTGTGCGGAAATTCGTTATCTTGCCTGTTTCGAGGTTGAAGCTGCTGCGCTCCAGTCCACGGAGATCGGTGCCGTAGACGTGAATCTCCACCGCCGCCCGGTCGCTGTGGTTGTCCATCTGGTGAATCTCGTCTTCTATGGGGACGAGAAGGGTGATCTCCCCGGGTTTGCAGGTAGCGGCGCGGTCTTTCTCCAGCTTGGCGTAGCCGTCCACATCATGGTCGTCAACGCGGCGGTACCTGGTTTCGGTGATGCCAGTCTCTAAGATTCCAATCATGCCCCAAGTACGGTGGTCATGGGGGCCAAGGTGGTCTCCGGCGCCCCAGACAACTGCGGTGACCTGCAGGCCGCTTTCACCTTGATAGAGCATCCGTGAGGCGTGGTTGGGGCGGGGTCCGCTCCCCAGGGGAAGCCTGAATTCCATGGGAATGGAATCGGGGTTTCCGACGAGCCGTTCTAGCCAAGCCGACCCTTTGTCGAAGATCTGCTGGTTGCCGGGCTGGCTCGCCAGCAGAGATTCCATGTCGTGGGTGAAATCTTCCAGGGAATACTTGACGGTGTTCACGATGCTAAATCCTTCCGTGTGAGAGCCGAGCCCCAACAGCCTGGAGCGGTGAAAGTCCGGTTGTCCCGAGTCTTCAACAGACTGAATTATGATTGCACGGTGAAGCCAACGTCAACCAGGCACATTTTATGCGAAATATCCATTAAACGATAATATAGGTCATCCCAGCCCAAATCCCTGTGTGCAAAATGTCACCTGAGGGCGCATTTGGATATTCGTGAACTGATAAGTTTTTACCACACCGCCCGTCTGAGCAGTGTATCCCAAGCAGCGCGTCTGTCGGACCTAGGACAGCCGACGGTTACAGCTCACCTACAACGGTTGGAGCAGGACATCGGGGCAACCCTGTTCGACCGAAACCGGCGGCCCATCAAACTCACGCCCCAGGGCCACAAGCTGGATGAGTTGACTGGCACTCTGGTTTTGTCTGTGGAACGGGGCCTGACCTCGTTGAATAATTAGATGAGTGGTTCGGACCGATTGGGCTCTTTCAGTATCGGCTCGTATCCCGACCTTGCGCTCCACTATCTGCCTCCAGTGCTATCGGAGTACCGGTCGCGTTATCCGGATGCCCATATTAAAGTGGTAGCCCGGCCGTACCAGGTTATTATGGACGCACTTGAGGCCGGGGAAGTGGCTATGGCGCTGGCGCATGCCCCTGGTGACGAGGGTAAAGACATCTCATTCGTGCACCTGTTTGACGCGCCATTCAATCTATTGGCCCCGATCGCCCATCCGATATTGGATGATCCCGCCATCAGTCTTGAAACCATCGCAGAATGGCCCTTGATCTTGTTGAGCCTGGACAGCTATGCTCGTAGGTATTTCGAGAACGCGGTGAACGAGAAAGGGCTCCGCTTGCAGGTGGGCTTGGAGATGGACCACAGCGAATTGGTGCGGCGCTACGTTGAGACTGGTATGGGGGTGGCGCACGATCGCCATGCTGTTCGATTCCGAACAAAAAAGCAACATCAAGCTTGGGGCGCTCGACCTGAGCCATATCTTTCCACCGGTCAGATCGGCTTGGCAGTAAAGGCGAGTCATGAACGGTCTGCCGCTTCGTGGGAGTTCATAGAGGACCTAAAAGCCGCGGCGATCGGTGCCCGGATGAGGTCTGACCGGGAAGGCCGGGCTGCATCCTGAATGGGCGCACACCACGAGGGATGAACGAGTGCTAGAATCAACCTACGGCCCGGTTTAGGCTAGCTACAAGACGCGGTAGAGAGGCATAGTCAGCTGAAGACTTCGTGCTGGTAGACTCGGTCCGAGAACGAATCGAGCGCCGTTGGCGCAACTTTTAGGCTTGCTGATCTGATTAACTGATGGAAGAAGAGGAACCCCAAGGACCGTCCTACCCCAAGCCTTGGTATTACCGGCCGGAATTCATGATTCCCATGTTTATCTTCTGGCCTTCGGGGGCGATTCTGGCCATACGGTCGCCATGGAACTCCAACGTGATGCTCGGTGGTGTGGCCTGGGCGTTCATATTCGTTTTCGGAATTCTGGGCGTCAGGTGGTTGAACGACGGCGTATATCAGCCAATCATGACGTTCTACGTCCCCGGGGTCTTGCTCACGATAATCACCCAGGTCCAATGGGCCGCCTACCGCAAGAAGATGGCCGAAGATGAAAAGCCTTCCGGTGAACCATCTGAAGAGATTGAAGAAACCAGCCCGCCGCGCCCCTCGGCCCGCAGACGCAGAAGAAACCCGAGGACAGGTCGAACTAGAAACTGACCGATGCCGCGGCGTTAGCCAGCGAGACGCCGTCCTGGGACTCCACGGTCACCCGGCAATCCACTGCCCGAATTCCACCCGTCTCCGACTTGCCTGCCACCGTGCCGCACACGCTCACTGTGTCGCCGGGCGAGAACTCGGTCAAGATCTCTGTTTCGATGGTCGTCTTTTCGTGATTGACGTTGTCCGGCGGAAAGGCTTTGAACAGCAGTTCTTTGACGTAGGCAGTCAATTTTTCGGTGCTGATAGGGTCCTCTCGAGGAGCCTCTTCGCCGTCTTGAACAGGAGGCCGGAACTCGAATTTGACCAGAATCGGAAGGTCGTCTCCCACTGAAATGCTGGCGTAGTCGGTCGTTTGGGCCCAGAGGGTGGGCATGGGGCGTGCTCCTAAATCGAATCCGGCGAAACCTGTATAGGCTAAGGCTATGATACACTGATTTTTGAGCCTGCTCGAAGCTAATTACGTGAATTCGGACTGAAACAGCGGGAGGAACATTTCCATGGCGGAAAATGAGGAACCGTTCCGGCGAGGAATGGTGGTCATGGCCCATCCGGACGACGCCGAGTGGAGCTGTGCGGGAACAGTGGCCAAGTGGTGTGCGGAGGGCTGGGAAGTCGTCTTCGTACTATGCACTGACGGTAGCAAGGGCAGCTCTGACCCAGAAATGACCAGCGAAAAGCTGGTGAAGATAAGAGAGGAAGAACAGCGGAATTCGGGGATGGTCCTCGGATTGAAGGATGTGGTCTTTCTCGGTTACCCCGACTCATACCTGGAGCCAACCCTGGAACTGCGTAAGGATATCGTCCGGGAGATACGCCGCTACCAGCCCGACGTAGTGGTCGTCGGCAGTCCGGCCCGGGATACTGAGCGGGGATATTACGTCTCGCATCCAGACCATCTGGCGGCCGGTGAAGCTGCTTTGTCAGCGATCTTCCCGGCCGCCCGAGACCGGTTGACCTTTCCGGAATTGCTGGAAGAAGGCTTGGAACCCCATAAAGTGCGGGAAGTCTGGGTAGCCGACGGCGGCGATAACTCAGACAATTTCGTCGATGTTGAACCATTCTTGGACGCGGCGATAAACGCCCTTAAGTGCCACAAGTCGCAGGTTGACCAAGAGCACGCAGGGGACTGGTTCCGCCAAGGCCGGATCAGCACCGGCAAGAAAGTTGGCATGGCCTACGCCGAGGGATTCAAGCGGATACCGTTCGGGTAGGGGCCATCTGACAATCCGGCATGGAACGCAGGTAGGGGCGGGTTTCTAACCTGCCCTTTTTCTCTACCAGAACCTTTGTCGAAACTAATCGGAATACCGGAAAATGCCGTCCCTGGAACCCCGGAACAAGCACAAAAATCTCTAACCAGTACCAGGGCGGGTTGGAAACCCACCCCTACGGAATCGGGAGGCCTTAGGAAAGTTTGTGGGCTACTACTTTGTAGCCGGCGGTGTTGGTGGCGGGCCGCTCGGGGTGTTTGTCCAGGTAATCCACCTGCTCGCTGGTGAACTCGATGTCCTTGAAGCCGGCCCGCACCAGCCGGTCGCGGTACACGTCAACGTGCTCCGCGCCCGCCGTGCAGGAGACCCAGTCTTCTGGCGTCGACACGCTGGGGCCTTCGTTGGTCAACGCCATGACGTCGGATAGATGGATCCGGCCGCCGGGCGACAGCACCCGGTAGCTCTCGGTGAACACGGCGTCCTTGTCGGGGGACAGGCACACCACGCAGTTGGAGATGATCACGTCGACGCTGGAGTCGGGGATCGGCATCTTCTCCATCTCGCCCTGTACGAAGTCGACGTTCTCGATGCCCAGTTTGGCCTTGTTGGCCCTCGCCAGTTCCAGCATGGACGGAGTCATGTCCAGCCCGGTGACTTTTCCGGTCTCGCCGACCTGTTGGGCAGCCAGGAAGCAGTCGATGCCGCCGCCCGAGCCCAGGTCCAGTACCCGTTCTCCGGGCCGCAGACCCGCCAGGGCCGTGGGGTTTCCGCAACCGGCGGAGGCGGCGATGGACTCCATGGGCAGGCCGGACAGTTGGCCCTCGTTGTAGAGTAGCATCGCGTGGTCCAGGTCTTCGACTCCACAGCAGGCGCCGTCGGTGGAACAGCCGCAGCCGTCTGACTCGGTATGGGTTAGTTCGGCCGGAGTCAAGTTGATCACCCGCTCCGCCCGGGCGCCGTAGCGCTCCCTCACTAATTCTTTTATCTGTTCTTGTTCAGTGGACATCTTCTCGTCCTCCCTGATCTATATTTGTCGCCGGGTATCTATCTGCCCTGAGGCAGTGCTTGTTCTATGCAGTCTTCGACGGTCGGGACCATCCGCTGCCAGACACGGGCGGCGGCCCTGAACGCCTCTTCGCCAGAGGTGGTCAGCCAGCACACGCGGCGTTGGCGCCCTTGGTGGACTTCCATTCGGCAGTCAACGTAGCCGCCGTCTTGGAGCTCTTTCATGGTCGAATAGACCATGGCTTCAGTGGGTTCGCAGCAACCTTGGCAGGCTTCCTTGATGGCCTGGTTGATGCCGTAGCCGTGGACCGGGCCTTTGGCCAGTTGGGCCAAGAGCAAGAACCGGCACAGACTCCGTTTTACCAGGTTCTCCCAGTACGCCTCGGTCTGCATTGTGGATTGCTTGGTTTCCAGTTTTATGGTGGTCATTCTACTGCGCCTTACCTGTTCTTGCCTTCTCGAGATTCTATCGGCGGCATGATACTAATCTAGGAATACTAAACCTACTTTAATACTATAGCTTGTTGAGTACGCTAAGCGAGCCGTTCTCTGTTGTCAACACTTCTCTCGCAAACTCGGCAAAATCGAAGCTAGATTGTGATAGAATCGGGCCTCTCAGTCAACCGGAACGGCCGTCTACAAGGACCGAAATGAAGATTACCAAATCACTGGTACAGGTACTCCACGCACCGGCCGACGAACGGCTTGTGGATGTGCAGCCGTTGTCCGGAGGCATGCGCGCTTTCGTGACCGTCAAGATGATGACCGACGAAGGAATCGAGGGCATTGGCCTGACCTTCGCCCCTGCTCTAGGACTGAGCCCGTTGGCGCCGGCGCTGAAGTCGGCGGTGGACGCTCTGTGTGGCCTGGCGGAAGGCCAAGACCCCATGGAGATCGAGGCAGTGATGCAGGGCCTGCGAGAGAAGACCGGAGGTTCTGGCCCCGGTGGGATCTTGACTTTGGCCATGGCTGCGGTGGACATGGCGCTTTGGGACATAAAAGGCAAGGCGCTGGACCAGTCGGTGTGTTCCCTGCTGGGCGGCTACCGCAAGCGGGTACCCACCTACGCGAGCGGTGCGCTGATGCGTCCCATGAACCTGGAACAACTGGCTGAGATCGGTCCAGCGCTGGTGGAGAAAGGGTTTAAGCAGATGAAGTCGCAGATGGGAGCCGAGGACACGCCGGCCAAAGAGGTCCTGCGTATGCGTACCCTGCGGGAGGCAGTGGGCGATGACATCGACATCATGTGCGACATCAACCAACTCTGGAACGTGAACCAGGCCATCACCATCGGAAGCCGGGTCGAGGAATACAACCTGTTCTGGCTGGAAGACGTTGTGGCCCACGACGACTACCAGGGTCTGGCCCGAGTGGCCGACTCCCTAAACACCCCCATTGCGGCGGGGGAGTACGTCTATGGGATAAACCCGTTCCGGCAGCTTATCGAGAACCGGTCGATAGACATCGTGATGATCGACCTGTTGCGGGTGGGCGGCATCACAGAGTGGCGTAAGGTCGCTGGTATGGCCGAGGCGTTCAACCTGCCGGTGGTCAGTCACCTGGTCCCGGAGATACACATCCAACTGATGGGCGCCATCCCCAACGGTCTTACAGTTGAGTACATGCCCTGGACGCTTAAGTTGTTCGAGGAGACTCCTAAGTTCGTTGACGGGTGCCTGGAAGTGCCCGACGAGCCGGGCCTGGGCCTGAAGTTCGACGAAGACATTTTGAAGCAGTACGCGGTCTAGGAACACGTCCCTGCTGTCATCCTCGAGCGAAGCGAAGGATCCACCAAAGCGCATGTGGCAGTCAAACATCTGAAGAGCAGGCTGGTAGGCTATAAGGAAATTGGCGGATTTTTCGCCGCTGCTGCTGGCTCAGAATGACAGAACGGGAAACCAGGCTCAGAATGAAGTAATCGGAGAAAGGCATCTAGCTACTGGAATACGAAGGAGAAACAATGGTTGCACAGATCCGCACATACACGATCAATAAGGGAATGATGGACTCCTGGTTGGAGTTGTTCGACAAGGAGATCAGGCCAGTCCACGAGAGCCTGGGAATACCCATCGTGGCCACTTACGTCAGCGCCGACCGCACGGACTTTGTTTGGGTGAGGACCTTCGCCACTGCGGACGAGATCCCGGAAAAAGAGAAGGCCTACTTCGCGTCACCGGGACGCAAGGCTCTGGGCGACAAGCCAACCAGCCACATCGCCAAGATGGAAGTGAAGTTGGTGGAAGAAGTGCTGGAGACCGCGAAAGCGGCTTAGTTAGCTATCAGTCACGGGGACCGGGATGCATAAACGTTGCATCCAATTCTGGAACCAAGCGTCTAATTACAGGTAGATTCAGCGAAAAATGCTGCCGGCTGAGTACTGAAAGCTGCCGGCTAAATTGAGGAGAGAAACCATGGACCAGATGCGCAGCTATACGATCAACAAGGGAATGATGGAGTCTTGGGTGAAATTGTTCGAGTCCGGTATCAAGCCGGCCCATGAGGCCGTGGGCATGCCGGTCGTGGCCACTTGGGTCAACATGGACCATAACCAATTCATCTGGGTCCGCCGGTTCCCCGAGGGCGCCGACATCCCCGCCAAAGAAGACGAGTTCCGCAACTCTGACGGATTCAAGTCTTTAGGGACCCAGCCGGGCGACCACATCGCAAAGATGGACGTCCAGAACCTCGAGCTAGGTAAGCTAGCAGCTTAAGGGCCTTTGTTTCAGCGGTCAGCTAATAGGGAATTAGCTGACCGCTAATCGCTTTTAGGTGACCGCTTCCTTGCGCATCAGGACGTGGACTATGTCCGCTTCCAGGAATTCTTCCCCGCGCTCGACGTAGCCGTGGGCGGAGTAGAAATCTTTGACGTACACCTGGGCGTTTAGGATATAAGTTGTTACGCCCTGAGCGGTGGCCTCATCTTCCAGAAATTGCAGTAGACGGCCCCCGATTCCCTGGCGTCGGAATTCGATGTCGACGGCCATGCGGCCGATGCGGGCCGCGCTGTCCTCGTCGCGGTAGAACACTCTGCCAGTGGCCACCACTTCATCATCGTGCCCCTCGCGATTAGATATAACGATGGCGTGGGTGGCTGTGGCATCGGTCTCGTCCAGCTCATCTTCCATGGGTACCTGTTGTTCGCCCACGAACACCCGGAACCGCACGCCTAACGCGCCCTCCATCTCGGCCTCAGTCTCCACAAGTTTTATTGTCAGGTCGTCCAATTGTTCCTCTGTCCTATGTTCTTTCCGAAGATCACTCGGCAGTAAGAGCCTTCCAGACCATTGGAATGGTCCAGAAGCGGGCGCGAATCTCCGGTTTTCCACAATGGTCGGCGATGTAATTTATCAGCTATTTTAATTGCTCTAGCAGTCGATAGCACGGACCTGGCGCGGTCCCTTACAGCCGGCCAGTCCTGGCTGGCAATCGCCTCTTCGGCTTCATTCAGGAGACGATCGATCTGTCTTTGCATCCGTTCGCTGGGCATGATGGATGCATACTAATACTGGGGCGGCAGGCCTGTCCATAATCGCCCGATACCCCTCTATGAGATTGTTATTTCCCAACCGCAAACCAGCTACCGTTCCTCCGGACCGCAGTTGGCTATACCAATCGCTGAGATTCCTCGCCCCGCTCGGAATGACAGAGCTCCCAAGAAGGCGGTGCCCCGAAATGGGAGCGCCTCGGAGTGACAGTACAATCAATATTGTCATTCTGAGCCAGCAGCAGCGGCGAAGAATCTGCCGATTGGCTCGGAGCAAGAAGGGCGGCTGCGCAAAGGTTCGGTCGGTGGGGTCGAGTATGGCAGATCCTTCGCTTCTCTCAGGATGGCAGTTGCGGCAGGCAATAGTGGCGCGTCCAAGTACTCAATTTCCCCAAGCCCATAAAAAACAAAGCCCCCTGAATAAGGGAGCTTTGTCTGTTGAAAACCCGAAAGCTGACTGCTGAAAGCCTACCCGTACATTATGACGCCGCGGCCAATCTCGCCCTTGTCCATATCGCCGTAAGCCTCGTTGATCTGGTCCAGGGAATAGTGGCGGACCACTAGGTCGTCCAGGTTCAGTTTGCCGGCCAGGTACATGTCCACCAGCTTCGGCATATCCACGCTGGCGTGGGTGGAGCCGTAGTAGGTGCCACGCATGGTCTTTTCGTTACGGACCATGTCCACCGCGTTGATGCCGGCCTCAGCGCCCACCGGGGCGATGCCGACGATGGTCACGACGCCCTTCTTGCCGGCCATGTCGTAGGCGGCCTTGGTGGTGTCGGCCGAGCCGAAGACCTCGAAGGTATAGTCGGCGCCCTTGCCGTCGGTCAGCTCCCTGACCTGGGCAACCGGGTCCTTGTCCGAGGCGTTGACCGTGTGGGTCGCGCCGAACTTCAGGGCGAACTCGAGCTGGGCCTCGCTGATGTCCACGGCGATGATCTTGCTGGCGTTGACCAGGGCCGCGCCCATGATCACGTTCAGGCCCACGCCGCCGCAGCCGATGACGGCCACGGTGCTGCCGGGCTGGACGTTGGCGCTGGAGGTCACGGCACCGACGCCGGTGGGGACGCAGCAGCCGATGAGGGCAGCTACATCCATGCCGATGTTGGATTCGATGGGCACCACGGCGGCCTCCGGGACGACCGTGTGCTCGGCGAATAAGGCGGTCTTGCCAAAGTGATGGACTCGAGTGTCGCCTTTGTGCAGACGCGTGGTGCCATCGAACATGAAGGCGCCAGCGGCGGCGTGCGCGTCGCACAGCTGGGAGTTGCCGGTGATGCAGCTCTTACAGCGGCCGCAAGAAGAGACGAACGAAAGGATGACCTGCTGTCCGGGCCGGACCGAGGTCACGCCGGGGCCGACAGCTTCGACGGTGCCTGCGCCTTCATGGCCTAAGACTATAGGAAGAGCGGTGGGGGCGTCGCCGTGCATATAGTGGCGGTCGCTGCGGCAGATGCCGGCTGCGCCGACCTTGACCAGGACCTCCCCGGCTTTGGGGTCGTCCAGATCCAAGTCTTCAATGATCAAAGAGTTCTTTTGTTCGTACAGTACGGCGGCCTTAACCATAGGAAAGCGCCTCCTCAGCGTCTAATTCTTCTCATCGTGAGAGCGGAGGTATCATCGCGGAATGGTGGGGGTGGTGTCAAATGGGGGAGGGTGAGTTGAGAAAGTACATCAACAAAATGGGTTAAAACCCGTTGTCTAACCAAACGCCTTTATTGCTGCGTTTCATGCCTGCCAAGGACCTGCCCAGTTCGAGCTAACTCCGAATTACCCCGCCCTCCATATCTCCTCCGAGCACACCCGCGTTACCCAGCCGGACATCCAGGCTGAGTGGCGACCTCCCCCGCCGGCCACGACTACCACGATATCGTCTGGCGATGCGCAGATTGGGACCAGGGTGTTGGGGTTTGTTTGGTCGATCCAGTTGGGCCAGACCCGGTTGCCGTAGTGGGCCAGGTCTTTGAGTTGGTGGATGGGCATCCGGGCGTTGGCGTAGATGTACTCCCGGACGTCGGCCTTGGAAAGGCCCGACCCGGCGATCTCGTTGGCGTGTTCGGGGCAGAGCACCAAAACGATCTGGGAGCGGGTGCCCAGGTGGTAGTAGCCGGGGATGCCCACGCCGCGCATGTTGGCCGTGATGGTCCGAAGGACTTCTAGGCCGGTGCCCACGGTGCTCTCCATGACGTTGTAGACGCCCAGGATGGCGGCGATGGTCACCGTGCTGGCTTCCGGCTTGTAACCCAGCTCCACGTGCCGGGGCTCCCAGGGGCTTTGGTCTTCGTTCTCGCTGAAACAGAAGCTGTAGCGGTAGGGCGTGGA
>Ga0208113_1000031_pt1 | contig 59515 bp, 55 predicted proteins | sample Knorr_S7_td_NADW_FD_185598 | JGI IMG/M metagenome (GOLD analysis project Ga0208113, IMG submission 185598) | Marine microbial communities from Southern Atlantic Ocean transect - Knorr_S7_td_NADW_ad_2505m_LV_A (SPAdes) (version 2) | ecosystem: Environmental > Aquatic > Marine > Oceanic | place...
GGACCTGGGTCTCTCCCGGTTCGCAGGCGGGGCCATCCATCAGAACGTGGCCCACAGTGACATCACGTTGAACATCCGCTCGGTGGCCGGGAAACGCCTAGGCCGGGCCACCACCAACGACCTCAGCGACTCCGGAGTTCAAAAAGCGGTCGAATCGGCCCATCAGAACGCCCTGTTGATGCCTGAAGACCCCGCCTTTGCCGGCCTACCTGATCCGTCTCCGGCGGTTAAAGTCGCCAGTTGGGACGAGGCCACGGCCCTCTGCAGCCCCGAAACCAGGGCGTCAATAGTCCGGGATGTCTGCCTGCAAGGCAAAGTACACGCCCTGAACGTTTCTGGCGCCTGCCGTACCGGAGTGCACGAGACAGCGGTGGTCAGTAGCCGGGGCGCGAGGGCCTACCACGCCGGTACCTTCGCCGGACTGATCATCAATACCATGAGCGGCAGCTCAGCTGGCTGGGCCAAGGGCGGCGGATGGCGTCTCTCGGATATGGACACCGAGGCGCTGGGCAGGGAGGCCGTCTCCAAGGCGGTGGACGGCCGGGACCCGGTGGCCGTCGAGCCGGGCCGCTATCCCGTGGTGCTAGACACCTATGCCGTCGACGACATCCTTGAGGCCCTGAGCCTCTACGGTATGGGCGCCCAGGCAGTTCAGGAGGGGCGTAGCTGGATGAACGATCTGATCGGAACTCAGGCCATGAGCCCCGATGTAACGGTTTGGGACGACGGCTCGGCTCCCAGCGGCTGGCCGGTCCCCTTCGACGCCGAGGGCATGCCCCGCCGCCGGGTGGACATCATCACCAGAGGGGTGGTGAATACCCCGGTCCACAATTCCTACACCGCCGGAAAGGATGGCGCCGTTTCCACCGGCCACCAGGCGTATTTCACCGGCGGGCCCATCGCCAGCAACCTGTTCATGCAGGAAGGGACCTCTGGGCTCCAGGAACTCATCGGCTCCACGGAGCGGGGCATCTACATCACGAGGTTCTTCTACACCCGTCTGGCCCACTCCAAGGGCTGCGTCATGACAGGCATGACAAGGGACGGTACGTTCATGATCGAGAACGGCCAGATCACCCACCCGGTGAAGGACCTGCGGTTCACTCAATCCTACGTAGAGGCCTTGGCCGGAGTCGAACTCGTCGGCAGTGAGTCCAAACTGGTGCTGAACGAGGTAGGTTTCGCAACCAGAGTGCCCGCCCTGAAACTGAGCAGTTTCAATTTCACCGGCGTGACTGTTTAGCGGGCAAAACATGATTCGCGAATGCGTTGACGCCGACTTCGAAGCGGTCTACGAGATCATCAACGATGCCGCCCAGGCCTACCGGGGGATCATTCCGCCCGACCGTTGGCATGAGCCGTATATGCCCAGGGAAGATCTGCGGGAGGAGATCTCGGCTGGGGTGGCGTTTCTGGGCTACGAGCAGGACGGGGAGTTGGCCGGTGTGATGGGCACCCAGGACATCCAAGACGTGACCCTGATCCGCCACGCCTACGTCCGCACTGCGTTACGGAGCCGGGGCATCGGCGCGGCGCTGTTGGCGGGCATCATGGACGCGGCAACCCGGCCGGTGCTGATCGGCACCTGGGCCGACGCAGTCTGGGCGGTGCGGTTCTACGAACGCCACGGTTTCAAAGTGGTCTCTCCCCAACAGAAAGAGGTACTACTTCGGAAGTATTGGACCGTGCCAGATCGTCAGATCGAGACCTCGGTCGTGCTGGCCGACCAAGCATGGTTCGCCACCTGACGCCAATTCGGATATTATGTCAGCCTATTCATCACTAGACCAGCCTTTAACCCGACCCATCAAGGAGTAACTGGCCATGAAAGCAGCCGTGTTGCATGAAGTGAACCAACCGTTGCAGATTGAAGAGGTCGATATCGCATCCCCCGGACCCAGAGAAGTGCTGGTGCGGACCCGGGCGTCGGGCGTTTGTCACAGCGACCTCCATTTCGTGGAGGGGCTCTACACCACAACCATGCCAGTGCTTCTGGGCCATGAAGCCGCGGGAACGGTGGAGGCCGTGGGCAGCCAGGTGGACTACGTTTCCCACGGCGACCGGGTTATCTGCTGTCTGTCGGTCTTCTGCGGCCAATGCGAGCGCTGCACCACCGGCCGGCCAGTGCTCTGCTCACGGACCGGATTGGTCCGCGGGCCAGACGAGACGCCGCGCCTGAGCCAGGGCGGTAAACCCGTAACCCAGTTCGCCAACCTGGGAGCCTACGCCGAAATGATGCTGGTGCACGAGAATTCACTGGTGAAGATCGAGCAGGACATTGGTTTCGAGCAGATGGCCCTCATCGGCTGCGGCGCGACCACGGGCCTGGGCGCGGCAATGAACACCGCCAAGGTGGAGCCCGGCAGCACCGTGGCGGTCATCGGCTGCGGCGGTGTGGGGCTGAACGCCATCCAGGGCGCCCGGTTGGGCGGAGCGCTGCGCATCATCGCCATCGACGCAGTGGAGGACAAGCTGACGCTGGCCCGCGAGTTCGGGGCCACCGACGTGATTGACGCGTCCAGCGGCGACGTTGAGAAGCGGGTCAAGGACATGACCGGCGGTGGCGTGGACTATTCCTTCGAGGCCATCGGCAAGAAGGAAACGGCTGAGCTGTCCTTTGAGTTGTTGCGTGCCGGGGGCACCGCCACGATCATCGGCATGATTCCCCAGGGCACCAAGATCGAACTGGACGGCTCTGCTTTCCTGCGGGAGCGCCGCATCCAGGGAAGCAGCATGGGCTCCAACCACTTCCGGGTGGACATGCCCCGCTACATAGATTTCTACCTGCAGGGCCGCCTCAAGCTGGACGAACTGGTCACCAAACGCCTAAAGCTGGAAGACATCAACGAAGCCTTCGGGTACATGAAAGAAGGGTCGGTTGCGCGTAGCGTGATGATGTTCGATTAGGCAATCGGCGTCTCAGGAAAAGAAAGGTGGTGACGCTGAACGATTTCTACGATGTCCAAAAGCTCCCCTATCCCAACCATCGGAAAGCCATTGTGCTCAGCGGCGGCGTGCAGCTTTTTTCTGGCCTCTCCTCTCACGTAGAGACCTGAATCAACCAACAGGAACGGCATCCCCAGGTTAAGCGCCGCCTCTAAGTCGTGGCTAGAATCGCCGACGTATAGAGCGCAGTCGACCTGGCCGCCCAGACAGTCCACTGACTTGATCAAGATCTCTGGGTCTGGCTTACCTTTGGTCACGTCATCTATCGTCAAGACAACGTCAAAATACGGTCCGATGCCGTGAAATTCCAGCACGCTGTCGACCACTGCCCGGCTGCTCATCGTGGCCACGGCCAACTTGTACTTGCTGTCCTTTAACGACACAATTAGCTCTTTCACGCCGGGCAGCAAGAGTGTTTCGCTGATGAGCTCCAACTGCAACCCCGCCCTCAACCGGACCGCAGATTCCAGGGCCTGGCCTGCTTGGCCGGAGCCCAGGTCCCGCTCCAAAAAATGGCTCAGCAACTTGCGGGCGCCCCCGCCGAACACCTCTCTCAGTTCGGCGGCCGTCACCTGGACGCCGAACTGAGACAACGCCTCGATGGTGGCCCCCAATGCGGCCGGTTGACTATCCACCAAAGTCCCGTCCAAGTCGAAAATAACGGTGTCGGTCTTGTTGGGTATCACTCTACGAATTCACTCCAGGGCCCAGACCCCTCTCCCATGTTCTTACTGCACATCCGTCCGGAAAATCTTGCATCTTTTGTTTTTCACCCGGCTATTACTTTATCCGGTTCCGAACTCGCTTGAATCCCCCAATCCCGACTTGCCTGAATCCTGTCATTTCTGCTTAGGCCGGAAGGAAGGTAAGTGGCCCGGCCTACCCAATCTTCGGAAAAACTTGCCCCGTCAGCAGCCGCAGACACTTTGACTGCAGTTCGTGGGGTATCTGGCGACCGAAGTTGATCTCGTAGACGATCTGGGTTAGGTGGAGTTCTTCGATGAGTTGCTGCAAGCGGTCTACGACCCGGTCCGGGGTACCGTAGACCACTTTGTCGCGGAGCCAGTCGTCGTAGGTCATGTTGGCGAGTTGTTCCGACTCAGCCTGCCAGTTACCCGTGGTGCCCTCCCTGGATGCGCTGACCGCCACTCTTTGGGCCAAGCCCGTCATAGACGTAAGTGCGCTTTCTCTGGGCTCGCTGTAGGCTTTCTCCTCGGTTTCTGAGACGTAGACCGGCACCCTCAGACCCACTTCCCCCTCGCCGGCATGCCCGGCGTCTTGCCAGGCCTTCAGGTACGCCTCGATATGCGGCGCCAGGTCAGACAGAGCAAAAGCGCGTGACGGATTGATGAATATCGGATAGCCCATGCGTCCGATGATTGGGAAGGTCTCCGCCGAGGTAACGCCTACCCGAATCGGGGGATGGGGCCTCTGGACCGGCCTGGGTTTTAGCTTTATTCCCTCACAGTGATAATGGTCGCCCTCGAAAGAAAACTCTTCTCCGGTCCAGGCCTTAAGAATGATTTCGAGGTATTCTTCGAACCGCGTCCGGCTCTCCGGATAAGGCGAGTTGAAGGCGTCGTGGTGCTCTGGGAACGTGCCCCGGCCCACTCCGAACTCAACCCGGCCGTTGCTGATGTGGTCCAGGGTTGCAACCTCTTCGGCGACCTTGAGAGGGTTGGCCAAGGGCAGCAGGTAGACCCCGAACCCGATGCGCATCCGTTCGGTACGAGCGGCCACCGCCGTGGCGACGGTTATCGGCGACGACAGCACGCTGAAAGGGATGAAGTGGTACTCAGGCAGCCAGACCGAATCGACGCCCAGGCTTTCCGCTTCGTCGATCAGGCTGAAGCCCTGTTGGAACACCTTAGCCTCGTCGGCGTTTTCTTGCCCGGAGAATTCCAGAAACAATCCAAAATCCATGGCGCCTCCTCAGACTGGACGGTCCCTAAGATTGCCTAGCCAGCCAGGTCGGGCCGGTTGGGCAGGAGCATCAGCGTGGTGAGCATGGTGGTTACCAGCTTCTCTTCGCCGTCTTCGATGGCCACCACGTCCCCTTTGCAGACGGTAACGCTGGCGCCGGGCCGCACCACTTCCCCCCGGGCCACAAACCGCTCTCCTTTGGCCGGAGCGATGAAGTTGACCTTGTATTCGACGGTCAGGACAGCGGTGTCGGGCGCGCTGAGACTGAAAGCCGCATACCCGCAGGCGCTATCCAAGATCGCGGTGGTGATGCCGCCGTGGATGAAACCGTGTTGCTGGGACAGATCGGCCCGGTAGGGCATCTCGATCTCCACTTCCCCGGGATTCACCCGGCCCAATACCGCGCCCAGGGTATGCATGGTCGTTTGGCGGCTGAAGCTGTTCCGGACCCTGGCTTCAAAGTCCGGGTCTCTGGGCTCGAATTTAGGCATTGGTCATGTGCTCCGATATTTCGATGGTCCCCCTCGTCATTCCGAGGACGGCTGGAATCCAGAAAGACGTTTTCAAACGCTTGCCGGTGGATTTGGCGCCATGTCAGTCAAAAGTCCTGAGTGGATTCGGGTTTTCTCCAGAATGACGGGGCGAGGCAGTCAAACCTGTCACTGCAACCTGTATTTTTGACATGCGCGTGCGGGTTAAAAACCCGCGTCTACGGTTGTCGTAGATAGCGCTCCACATCATGAATTTGCCTTCAGAGCGGCATCTCTGGATTCCGTCCTTCCGGGGAAGGGCCGGAATGATGGGATGGGGCTGGGCCGCTTTAGAATTTTAGGCCGGTGGCTCCTTTGAAGCGGCGCATGGCTTCTATGTGGTCTCCGGCGGTCTTCAGGCCGGCCTGGCGGTTCTCGATGGAAAGATAGCCAGCGCCCAGTTCCTGCCACGCCTTGGCTTCGTCAACCCAGTCTTCGGGCTGCCTGCCTCCGGTGCGGAGACGTCCGTCCAGACCTAGGGCATCGGGGTCCCGTCCCATCTCCCGCATGAACCCATGCGTCTTTTCTACGACGGCACGGCCCGTTTCGTCGGGACTGAAGTTGGGGCACCACCCGTCGGCCAGCCTGGCAACACGCTTTAGCACGGAGTCCGGTGGCATGGGACTTTGGGAGCTGCCCGCGCCCAGCCAGATGGGAATGGGACGTTGGACGGGCAGTGGATTCAGGCCGGCGTGGCTGATGTTGTGCCACTTTCCGTGGAAGTCCACCACGTCTTGAGTCCAGAGGGCCCGCATCACCTCGATCTGCTCGGCGCTGCGCGCTCCCCGGTTGTGGAAGTCCTCACCCAGGGCTTCGTATTCGACCGTGTTCCAGCCCACGCCGATGCCGAGCCTCAGCCGACCACCTGAGAGCACGTCCACCTCGGCCGCCTGCTTGGCCACGAGCACCGTTTGGCGCTGGGGCAAAATCAGTATGCCGGTGGCGAGGCCGACCCGTTCGGTGATGCCCGCAAGGTAACCCATCAGAGTCAGCGTTTCGTGCACCACCGACCTGTGGTTGTAGGTGCGCAGGGCGGGAAAATCGTGGTGGGCAGGGTCTGCGCCAAGCACATGGTCGGCGATGAAGATGTAGGCATAACCCATCTCCTCGGCAGCCTGGGCGAAGTCCTTGATGGCCAGCGGGTCTGGCTCAATCTCCGTCTGGGGAAAAATCACTCCAACTTCCAATTCTCACTCCTAGAAATCTCTATATTCTTGAGCAGGCATTCACTTGCTGGGGCTTCGTAGCCAAAATATCGAGGCCAACAGCCCTCCGACCACCGCCATCGCCAGCAATAATGGCTGCCAGATCTCCACCAGCACTATGGCGACGATGAATCCAATGGCCAATACGGTGGCGGTGATGCCCAACAGAATCAGGGTGGTCGCCAATAACGTGATCCTAATCTTTTCCAGGCGGGCGGCAAAGGTCCCGCTGGTGCGGGCGTACTCTCGTACCCCCAGGGCCACCAACCCAATCAGGATGACCGCTATCCAGATGCCTACTTCGCCCAATGCGTCCTTCGCTCGCCCCTATGCCCCGGCCATCAGAGGTGGTGCATCTCTGGGATGACTTCTTCGCCCACCAAACTGATATGCTCCAGCGCCTCAGCCTGGGACATCTGTGGGTAAAACAACCGGATTATGACGTCGGTGAAGCCCATATCTTTGTATTCCTCGATCTGCTCCAGGCACTCTTCCGGGCTCCCCAGCACAAATGTCTCGTCCATCAGGGTTTCCAGGTCTCCTGTCACCTTCCTCGCCAGCTCGTCGTCGGAGCCGTGGAGGCCCTGCTCGGCGTAAACCTTGTACTTCGTTTCGAACCCGGTCCTCGCTTTCCTGATGGCTTCCTCATGGGTCCCAGCACAGAAGAACTCCCTCACGATCACCATGTCCGCGGGCTGCTCGTAGCCGCTTCTTTCCAACGTCTCATGGTACAGGTCTATCTGTTTCCGGATGGACTCGTTGCCCTGGGCCGGACCCACATAGAGTATATCTCCGGAACGGCCAACGCGGCGGATAGCCGGGTCGCTCATGGCTGCCTGCCAGACCTTGGGTCCGGGCTGCTGGTATGGCTTGGCCGTGGGTTTGGCGCCGGTCACCTGGTAATACTTGCCGTGGTGGGTCACCTCGTCTTCGGTCCATAACCTACGTATGAGTTGCATCGACTCCGTGATGCGGCCGCCTCGTTCCGACATTTTGATGCCGAACGCCTCGCATTCTTCCACGCGGTAGCCAAGGCCGATGCCCAACACGAAACGCCCCTCGGAGATGTGGTCTAGGGTCGCAGCCTGTTCCGCGACTTCAACAGGATTCAACAGAGGTAGCAGCAGGACCGACGTGGCCAGCGTCATGTTGCCAGGTTCGGCGGCCATGCGGGCCAGTACGGTCCACGGCTGGAAGTGCTGGAAAGGGTCGATCAGGAAGTGGTGGCCGAAGCAGTAGGCGTCGAAACCGGCGTCACGGACGGCTCTGAACTGGGATAAGTGGTCCTGCCACTGCTGTTGATGGTCCACGGTATCCCGCAGTACGACATGTCCAACCTGATAACCGGCCCGCATTGGGGTCCTCCAGTATTTTCGAATCTTTCGGAGTAAGGTCTGGCGAGTCGAGCCTTGCAGCCCATTGTCACCCCGAGTGCAGCGAGGGGTCTCTTTGTTCCTTGGCCGTGCGGCTCCACTGGCAACGATATTCCTCTCCTTCTACGGAAAGATCGGAATGACAGTATTTGGGGATGGGCTTGCAACCCAAAGCTAGCTGTCCTCTGTTTACTGGCGGAGGTATTTGACCAGACGGTGGCCTTCCACGTTCTGGTTCACGTAGAGGTCGCCGTGGGAATCCACCCAGACGGCGTGGGCCCCGTTGCCCCAGCCGGCGTCGAGGGGGCTATCCCAGGTGCCGATGATGTCGCCGTCGATGCTGAGGATGCTCATGAATCCATCAAGTTCAGGGACGTAAAAAACGTTGTCCTTGTCGACGTAGATGTCGCACGGCCGCGCCAGACCGGTCCATTGGTCAAGATACTTGCCGTCGGCGTCGAATATCTGGATACGATTATTCTCCCGGTCGGCCACGAACACCCGGCCGTCGGTGTGCACCCAGACGCCGTGGGGCACGTGGAACTCGCCCGGCCCGGTCTTGCCAGGCTCGCCCCAAGAGAAAAGCAGCTTGCCGTCGGACGTGAACTTATGGACGCGGGCATTACCGTAGCCGTCGGAGATATACAGGTCGCCCGCTGCGTCCAGAGCGATGTCGCTGGGCCGGTTGAAGGGGCCTGCCGCCTGCTTGGCCGGCTCGCTGTAGTCACCCGACCAGCCGGTGTCCGAGGGCTTGTCCCACTCGCCAAGAGTCATCAGTAGATTGCCGTCTGGCCGATACTTAAGCACGACGTGGCTGTTCTTGACCGGCATGTAGAGGTTGTCTTCGCCGTCGATGAACATGCCGTGGGCATCGGGCAATTGGCCCTCGCCCCAGGAATTCAGGAAATTGCCGTGGCGGTCTAGGACGATCAGGGGGTGTTCGCCGCGGTTGAAGAGATACACCCGGTCTTGGGAGTCGGTGACGATGGCCGTCTGGCCCAGCACCCACCCTTCAGGGAGCTTCTCCCAGTCTTCCACCTGCTCGTAAACGTGGGTGCCTGCGCCTACTCGGACCATTGGTATCTCCCCTAATCGAGCGGGAGTATCAATGCCCGCCGCCCGTTATTCAGAATATTTGGTTTATGCGCCGGTGGTCAGGGCCGCTATGATCTGCTGATGCAGTTCCGCCGCCCGTTGGGAAACCAATTCAGGGGTTATTCCGCCCAGTGGATGGGGGATTCCCAGGGGCTGGAATCCCTTGCGTCCGAAGACGCTGGCGTGCCTGAATGCCGAGTTCAAGAACGGCTCGGTACAGATGACTATCGTGGGGATTCCCTTGTTCTCCAGGGCCATGGCGTCGTGCACACTGCACGCGGTACAAGACCCTCAATCCGCGATGCAAGTCACCACGAAATCGCACTGTGAGGCCAGATCGTCGATGATATCGTCGGCGGCGGGGCGGGAGTAAACGTACTTGTCGACCGCGATGCCGTCCCGAAGCTCAAAGTCTTTGTTCAACAGTTCCTTAACTCCCTGTAGCAACAGGCTGGCGTTGGCCTTGCGGTTGCCCAAGAAGCCGCCCACCTTGCCGTGGATCGTCTCCAAACGCGGGGCCGGCCTCCATTTCGAGTAGGCTTCGGGGTCGATGGGCGATAGCAGTCCCATGTCACTTAGCCGGGCCTGCAGGTCTGCTCCTGGTGCGCTAACCATTATTACTCCTTAGGGCTGGTCTATCTTGAGGGTAACCCGGCGGGAGCCCCAGCCGGGAAGGTATGCCGAATGGGGGCCGCCGCTGCCTCCGGCGACCATGATGTGGATGCGGTCGGGAGCGCGAACGACAGGCACCATCTGGTCGTCGTCGTTGGCGTCCACGAAGCGGGGCCAGAAATGCCCGCGGTCGGCATCGCCCTGGGGCGGGCCCCCGTGCCGGAGCGCCCTGACCGGCTTCCTGGCGTGCTCGAAAAGAAATTGGCGGATGTCCGCCTTGCGCCAGCCGTCCTCGCTGAGGAACTTGGCATGCTCCGGGCCGATGACCACGAATGTGTCGCCCATGACGTACATCTGGACGTTGCCTAGGGTGCACATGGTGTCGGCCAAGACCGTCAGGAAGTCACGCGAGTTTTTGGCGTGGTACATGATGTTGTGGGGAGCTTCTGCGGGGAAGACCGTCACCGCGCTGTCTGAGGCTTCCAGTCCGATGTCGGTGTGCAGCGGCTCCCATGGGTTGATGCCCTGGTCTTCGGCCACGCAGTAAGTGTAGGCGCCGGGATGACCGAAGGTGGCCTTGTTGGTCTCGCCAGGGATGGCGCCGCCCAGGTTGACCAGGGCCAGTTTCACCGCCCGGCCGATGGTGGCGTTGGCCCGCCATCCGGCGCCGAAGCAGTTGTAGCCGCCGTTGATGTCCAGCTCTTTGACGATGGGGCCGCTGACGACGACCAGAGGGGTATGGATGCCGGTGGAGCACATCACCCCGCGCAGGTTGAACCGGTCGTCCATCATGGCCTGGATGGCAGTGATGATCACGGGCATGTATTCCGGCAGGCAACCGGCCATGACAGCGTTAACGGCGATGCGTTCCACGGTGGCCTTGCCGCCCAGCGGCGGCAGTTCGGCGATGAGCTCGCCGGGGTCCCGGCCCGTGTAGTCGACGAACAGCTTGACCCGGTCTTCGGTCGGCGGAACCACGGGCAAGCCGTCGGTCCAGCCAGTCTCAAACATCAAATCGATGGCATTGCCAAGATTAACCGCGTCGGAGGAAACCATAGCTGTCCACAGAAGTTCGTCTGCCGGGTTCACCCGAGTGTAGTCTGGGCGGTGTTTTGCTGTCAACGCGGGATGGGGGGCTGAGGGTTCCTGATATGCCGCCCAAAAGCGTAGGGGCGCATCGGCAACGAGATTCTTCGGCTCACGCCTCAGAATGACAGGGGGTGGGGTAGGCGGCTCCAAATGACAGTGTGCCTGTCGTCACTCTGAAAAAGAAAACGCCGGCGGAGAAATGCTCCGCTGGCGTTTTTGTATAGCGATTTCTGGAAACGCGGCTCGCTGCCCGCCTAGGCGTTGGCCCCTACTTTGCCTTTGAAGGCGGGCATTACCTCTTTTCCGAACCACTCGAGTTGTTCGGTGATCACGCTCTGGGGAGTGCCCATGGGATGGCTCATGCCGATCCGCTCCAATGCGGGGTATTCCGCCTCCACGGCCTTGATCTGCTCGATGATCCGGTCTGGCGGCCCGGCAAGGAATGCCTGCGATTTGACGGCATCCTCGATGGAAGGAAGACCGCCATCCGGCGCACGGCGGGGGTCACTCATTATGTCGATCTGCTCATCGCTCAGACCCCGGTGCAGGCGCAGCGGCCCAAACATCTTGAGGTTCTCTTCGTAATAGCCCTTTGCTTCTTTAATGGCCTGTTCCACGGTGGGCGCCAAATGGAAATGGAAGCCAACGCTCAAGCCTTCACCGAGTTGGGCGTCGGTTTTTCCGCCGCGTACCAGCGCATCGCGGTAACCGGTCATGATGCTGTCCATGACGCCACCCTCGGCGACGCCACCGCCCAGGATCCCCTTGATGCCGTGCTTGACCATGAAGTCCAGAGCCCTTTGGGTGCCCCCCTGGATGGGCTGCCAGCACTCCACCGGCAGGGTCTTGGGCCGGGGCACCAGTGTCAGCTCCTTGAGGGTGTAGCCGCGGTAGGGCACCTCGGGAGGCAGGGTGTAGTACTTCCCCCTGTGGGAAAAGGACTCGTTGTTGAACGCCTTGAAGATGATGTCCACCGCTTCTTCAAACTCTTCGCGGTTCGCGTCTTGGTCGGTGATGTTGGAACCGAAGGTCTCGACCTCGCGGGTGTGGTAGCCGCGTCCGACTCCGAAGATCACCCGGCCGTTGGTCAGGATATCGGCGGTGGCGTAGTCCTCAGCCAGGCGCAGGGGGTGCCACATAGGGGCGATATTGAAGCCGCAGCCAAACTTGATGTTCTTGGTCATGTGGGCCAGGTGGACATTCAGCATGATCAGATTGGGTATACACTCATAGCCTTCCGGCTGGAAGTGGTGCTCCGCCATCCACATGGTGTCGAACCCGTTGGTGTCCAGCGTTTTCGCGATGGCTTCAGCCTTGCTGTAGACGGTCATCAGGTGGTCATTGCCGAATTTCCGGTCGTTGACCGCCGTTCCGCCGTAGCCGATATCGGTCATGTCAACGTGACCGGCATACAGACTGTCAAATTTTGTAATCATCTTTTAAATCGTCTTCCTGTTTTGAATTTGGCCCAGTGCGTTTGGCAATAGTGCCTGGGGTATTTAATCGCCATTATAAATAACGGTCTGCTGCTGTCAACCGCGAGGCAACGAGTCAGGTACTCCTTTTAATCGGGTATTCCCATCGACACCGATGTGTACGAACTGCCAACGGTCCGGGTAAGGTGGCCTTGGCCGGTCATGTCTTCGGCCAGAAGTACGTCTCCTGGACTGAAGATCATGGTGGTCCCGTTTTGTACCGAAACTTCCATCTGTCCGGCCAGCATGAAAAGGTATTGCCGCCGGCCGGGGTTGTGCCACTCCACGTCTCGGCCCGCCTCGAATGTGCGGAAGACCAGGTCTTCGCCTGGCTTGGTGGCGATCCGGTGGGTGGGCTCTGTTAAAGGGTCCATCTCTTGCAGGTGGGACTGGCCGTCATCGCCGGTATAGATACGCACAAACATTTAGAAACCTCGGCTAGGTAGAAATCGGGGAATTGACCCCGCCGAAGTATACACGGAAGAAAGCGGATGTAACCGCTACTGGACCGAGGCGCTCCCGCTGCCGGGGAAGTTGCTGGCGGTGCCGGTGGCCACGTAGGACCCGCTGGTGTTCACCGTCCAGGTCAGCCTGACCCGGCCGTCGGACCCCGCTAAGCCGGTCTGTTGCGCCGAGCTAACTACCCCGGGACCGGAGAGGGTGGCAATGACCGATGTCCCAGCGGCTACCGTGATATCCAGGTAAATCTGGCTCTGGCCCGAACCGATGCTGGCGACGCTCATGACCGGGGAGGCCGGAGCGCTGGCGATGGGCGTGGCTAAATGTCTTTCTCTCTAAGTCCAGGCTAAAAGGGGCTAAGAGTTAAGTCAATGCCATATCAACATCGTGTGACGAACGTCACAGTACGGACAAAGCGCCCGGGCGGTCAATTAGAGGTTAGCCTTGGGTGACATCCTCGCCGTCAACCAGGTCCAGACGCCGCTGCGCCATCGCAGCCAGGTCCAGGTCATGTGTGGCCACGATCACGGTGGCCCGCCTGGAGGCGGCGACGTCGCCCAGGGTCTCGGCGATGGAACGTGCGGTGGCGGTGTCCAGCTCTCCGGTTGGCTCGTCGGCGAATACCACTTCCGGTTGAGCGACCAGCGCCCGGGCGATGGACACCCGCTGTTGTTCGCCGCCGGAGAGTTCAAAAGGGCGGTGGCGGGCGCGGGTGCCCAACCCTACAGCCTGCAAGGCCTCGGTGGCCCGCTGCCTACGTTCCCGCCAGGACATGCCGCCAATATGCAACGGCAGTTCCACGTTCTCCTGGGCCGACAACAATGGCATAAGTCCGAACGACTGGAAAACAAAACCGATCTTATGCCGCCGCATCTCTACCAGGTCCGACTCCCGCAGTTCCGCCAGGTCATTCCCGTTGAAGTGCACCGTCCCCGTGCTGGGCCGGTCCAGACCGGAGAGCAGATTCAGCAGCGTGGTTTTACCAGACCCGGACCGGCCGGTTACCGCCAGGAATTCTCCCCGAACGATCGTAAGGCTGATCGCCGACAGAGCCGTCACTGCAGTTGCGCCTGAGCCAAACACGCGGCTTACTTCAACAGCCGTAATCACCGGCCCGTCGTTACTATTAGTCGCCATTACTGGTGGCTCCTGCTCCTGGTCTGCCGCGGGTTGGTTCCTGGCGCGTCGATGGTGATCTGCCCGTCTTCCGTTTGAATCTTGGCCAGACCGCCACGGCGGAAGCGCTCCGCCAACTCCGGCGGCAACTGCAGCCGTCCTGCCGGGTCCACAACCACAAATTCTTCTTCAACTATGCCGCCGTCACGCCGGTAATCGGGCCGGGAGAATGTCTCGGACCCGATCCGCCCGTCCCGAATGTGGACCACGCGGTCCACGAACTGGGACACCCCTGCGTAGTGGGTCACGGTTACCACGGTCACGCCGTAGGACTGGTTCAGACCGCGAATCATCTCGAAGATGCTATCCGCGTTCTCGGTGTCCAATTCCCCGGTGGGCTCGTCGGCCAGAAGTAGGGGCGGCTTGTTGGCCAGGCCCACTGCGATGGCGGCCCGTTGCTGTTCGCCGCCGGACAATTGGTAGGGTAAGCGGTCCTTCTTGTCGGCCATGCCCAGTGATTCCAACAACTCGTCCGACCAGGCGCGGCGCACTTTGGCCGGTTCGCCGGACAGCGCCATGGGCAGCGCGATATTGTCGGCGACGGAAAGGTAGGGCACAAGGTTCCTGGCGGTGGCCTGCCAGACAAATCCGACCTCTGAACGCCGGTACATCACAAGGTCGCTGTCGGAGACGTCCAACAGGTCCCGGGCGCCGACCAACACCTGGCCCGCTGACGGCCGGTCCAATCCTGCCAGGATATTCAATAACGTGCTCTTGCCGCTGCCGCTGGCGCCGATAACGGCGATCAGTTCGCCGGCTTCGACGCTGAGGTCCAGCCCCCGAAGCGCGACGACCTCCAGGTCAGCGCGTTTGTAGATCTTAAAGAGGTCACGGCAATCGATGTAATAGCCAGTTTCTTCAGCCGGCGTGCCTGTATTTCCCTGGTATTCACTGAACTGGGTCATCCCGCATCTCCCATTCTAAGCACCTGTTGCACCTGTATCTTCGAGGTCAGCCAAGCCAGCCAGAGCACCGTTACCAGGGTGACCAAAGCCAAAACCGCGTAGGACACCGCCAGAGACAACCAATTGGTGGTAAAGGCCATGGGCGGCGTTACGCGCGCTCCCTCCTCGGCCACTTCCATCAGAGGAAGGAGGCTTGTACCGATCAGTTGGCCGACCCAGGCCCCCATGGCCACGCCGCAGATAATGATCAAGAATAGATTAAACCATACGATGCCCCGCAACTGGCCGGCCGAGGAGCCTAGAGTCCGCAGCAGGGCGAACTCGGTCTGGCGCTCCTTGGTATCCAAGAAGGAGAAGAGCATCACCCCTGAGCCGGTGGCAAGGGCCACGGCCAGGAACAAAAGCACCAGAAGTGCGCCCCAACCGGCGTTCACGAGGGGCTGGTCAACACGCTCAGCCACCAGGGCATCCGCATCGAATACCTCCCTGACGCTCACGCCCAGTCCACGAATTGAATCCAGAACTTGGCCGGTGTCTACGTTGTCTCCTTGACCATCTAACGCATCTGAGTCCGGTTCTCCGGGAGTAGACGTCAGGTCCAGCCATATCTCATTGGCGCCGACCAAGGGAATGGGACTATGTTGATTGGAGGCGGCTTCGAATATTCCCAGGTCCATCAGAACGAAGGGTTTCTCTCCCGGATCGATGGTCGGGAAATAATTGGCCACCCCCGCGATGTTCACCATCACGGAATAGGTTGAAAGACCCAAGATCACGTCGTCGCCCACAGAGGCGTCGGCCAACTCCAAGAACTCTTCATTGACCACCGCCGGTACTGGGCCCTCGGTGGGACCGGGCCTCAGCCCCAGCATGCCGATCCCTCCCGTAGCCCAACTGTAACGGGTAGAGGTAGGGAATTGACCGCCGGACGCCGAGCCGCTGGTCTCGACGGCGTACAGTCCCGGCCGCCCGAAGTCCTGGATCACAGACCAGTCACTCGAATCCTGGAAATCGGCCACGGTTACCGGGCCGTTGGGGGTCAATGCGTCGATTCTTCCCAAGTACACCGCTCCCTGATCGCTGGACGCGGAAGTGCGGAACCGGTCGGTTATCTGGAAAGCCTGGAGGGAGAAGGGAGGCAGCACCGAGACATCGCGCTGTTGGTTGACGAACTGCCGTCCCGCGGCAACGACTGGCGTCAGGTCGGATTGGACCAGATGCCAGCCTTCGCCTGCCAGACCGCCCATCCAGACGTCGAAATACAGTCCCCGGGCGTCCCGCAGCCTGGCCCACATGTTGGCGCCTTGGTTTAATCCAGCCGGCTGCACCCAGATGGATAGACCTCTCGCATTCGCGGGCAAGAGCAGTCCTTCAGGCGGCTCCGGCCCGTTCAAGAGCAGCTCGGCCAACTCGTCGATCGATCTGCCGCCGGCCAGATCGTCCCGGAACCAGGCCACGTCCGCGATGCGGGACGCGTCCATCGCCAACACGAAAGCTGATGTACTGAACCCAGTGGTGGTTATCTGCCCTGTGGTGCGGTAAACATCGGCGGCACCGAGCACCGCCGGGAGTTCCAGTACTTCCTCGGCTAACCTCCCTGCCTCTGTGGCGCTGGAAACACCGGTGTGCCTCACCCTCAGATCGGCGCCCGCGGCGTAGAGGGCCCTCTCTTCCTGGCTTCGTTCCAACGTAGAACTGAAAGCGCTGCCGATAACGCCCATCGCGGTGGACATGGTCAGCAACACGATCAAGATCCCAGGCACCATCGGGTCTCGGGCTACGTGCCGCAACGAGTGCACGAGCCAGGATGGAGCGATGGGACCGGCCAGGCGCGACAGTAGCAACGCGAACCACGGAAATACCCGCATGATCACCAGGCCCACCGCGAGAAGCCCCAGTACCGGGCCGAGCAACAGAGAGTAATCGAGATCCAACTGCTGACTTCCCACCGATTGGACTAAGAAAGAGCCCCTGCTTTGGATCTGCCACCAAAGCAGGCCGATCAGGGCCAGCAACAAGAAATCCAGATAATAACGGTGGAGGAAGGACGCGGTAGGAGGCCGGGCGCCGGTCTGCATCGCTTCAACTATACCGTTCCGGGCTGCTGCCAACGTGGCCAATGTGAACACCAAGACCGCCAGAGCCCCGCCGATAAGCCCCAACACGATGGCCCCTTGGGACACCGTCACGGGCACGCCCGCCAGCTCGTCGGCGCCGCCGCCCAAGCTGAAGAACAGTTTGCCCAGCACCCGGACCACGCCCATGGCCAGGAAGGGTCCGATTATCACCGCCGGTATGCCCAGTAACAAGCCTTCGCCCAGACCCAGCATTCCCACTTGCGCCGTGGTAGCGCCCCGGCTCTTCAGCATTGCGATCTCGCTGGAGCGGGACCGGACAATCAGGCCCGCCACCAACGCCAGATAGTAAAGCAGGATGCCGGTGATCAAGAACACCATCAAGAACAGTGGCACCCTAGCCAACAAAAGTTGCTCGTCGAAGCTGTCGAGAAGATTGTCCAGCCGGATGGTGTAGCTGGAGTTCTTCAGGTTGAACCGGATGTTGGTCTCGGCCTGGAGGATCGTCTGGCGCAGAGGTCCCACATCTTTGGCCCGGAGTCCTTCGCGGTCGAGGTAGTAGTACCAGGTGACATCGGTGTATAGCGTCGGATACTCATCGAGCACCCGATCCATCACTGCCGCTTCAGTGGTGAATAGCGGAATTATGGTCCAGCGGTCGTTGTGCAGGCTGAAGTCCAAATTGACTCCAAACCAGAATTCGTCTTCAGGGTCGACACGCTCGAACTCCGCCGCGATGCGCACGGTCATGGAAGGCGGGTCGGTGAAGGACGCCGCTGGAAACACCTCCATGGTCTGGCCGACCTCTAATCCCAGAAGTTCTAGACCCAAGGTGTCCACGGCCACGTCCATTGGCGTGTCCGACCCGGCGGCCGCGTTCGCCGCTCCGGGCCAGCTTCCCCGGAGCACTCTGATTCGATCGGGCTCAAACCCCGACATGTAGATGATCGACCCTCTTGGCCGGACCTCGTTGTCCAACTCCAACTGAGGGTGTCCCTCGAAGTAGAATGTTGCCGTGTCCACTACCTGCGCCTGTTCATAGATATAAGGGGCAAAGGCCGCGGCGATCTCATTTTGGGCAAAGTCCAACCGCTCCTGGTAGACCGTTCGGCGTCCCGCGGTGGTTGACGGTTCGTCTTGGCTGCTGAAAGACCGCATAGTGATGTTGGTTTCTTCGGCCGGCGCCCTGAGCAACTCGTGGCGCAGCGAGGCGTTCGACAGCAGGTCGGAGAAGATCACGCCGCTGGCCATCAGGGCCACTGCAAGCAGGATGCCGCCGAACAGCACAGACTCCAGGCGCCAGCCGGATACGGCTCTCCTCACAGCCATCACATAGGCAAAGCGGATCATGGGCATCATCGGATGCCACCGTTTAGGTGCATCATCAGACGCCGCCCCGCAGGACCTCAGCGGTATTGAGCCGCCGGGCCGCAACCACGGCGAACGCCACCGACAAGGCCGCAACCGCCAGCAGCCCGGCCAACACCCCGGCCATCAACCATCCCTGCACGGAAGGCACTAAGGGCGGCACTGGATCGCCGCCTTGGGGTGTCAGGTCAACCAGTTCCAGTATCTCAAGTCCCGGCCAGTAACCCATGGCGGCTCCGGCGGCGATGGCCGGCACAGCGATGATCAACCGCTCCGCCGCCAAGGACAGCAGAAATTGGCGGTGTGAGAAGCCCAGGACCCGCACCACCGCCAGGTCCATCCGGCCCATGCGAATGGAAACCAAAGCGTGGACGGTCAGAGTCAGAAGCACGGCGATGCCGATGGTCACCATGCTGAAGATGGTCAGCCCGTTCCAGCCGCCCCCCGCTAGGGGGTTCCGCTCGGCCAGCGATGCCGCGAGCTCAGAGTCTTTCACCGAGACCAGTCCGGGTATCAGTTCTCTGATCTCCGCAGCTACCTGTTCCCGGTCGGCTTCTTCGTCCAGCGCCAGCCACATCTCGGCTGGCTCCGCCAATACGCTCAAGGGCAGGCGTCTGGTGTATTCAGTGAAGTCCGTAAGGTCCGTCAAGAAAAACGGTCTCCGGTCGGGTATCAGCGTCGGAAAGTGGGTGACCACTCCCACTATCTGGACCGGCACGGCCAGACTCCCCAATTTGACCCGCACCTGTTGCCCCACCTGGAAGTCCGGACCGCCGATGGCCGGGATGGGGAACGGGCCCGGCGGCAGATGTATCCCCCGCTGTCCGTTGGAGATCGCCTCCTCCCAGGAGAACCGAAGACCCGTGCTTCCGCTTCTGGCGCCGGTGCGGACCTGTTCCGTAACGTCGGGTTTCGAGCCCTGGTTGGCCAAGGCCGTCCAAGGGGCCGAGCCCTCAAATTCTTCGATCACGACCCCATCTGGTCCCGATGAAGGTCCAAACGCCGTGACATCGTCCATTTTTATTATCCCGTCGGAAAGCCGGTTGGACGGGGTAGTTGAAAAGAACACCGACACAAGTTCGAACGGCGGCGTGGCCCGGCCTAACATTGGGAGGTCTCCGGTGAATAACCTCCAGTTCCCATCGACCGCTTCCACATCGGTGGCATCTGGGCCTTCGGCTTCAAGGATGTTGCCCATGGCAAATGTCCGGTAGATACCCTCGGCGGTCATCACCCTGGCCCACATGTTCACGCCGAACTGCAGGTTCTTCTCAAACAGGTCGCTGCTGTCCACCCAGATCCCTATCGACACGCTGTCCTCGGGCAACGGAATGCCGGTCCCGGCGAGGCTGGACGGGAAGGGCCTAGGCCGCAGCAGCCTGCTGATCGCCGGTAGACCGCCGGGGTAGAAATCGTCCCTGAACCAGGCGGTGGTATCGAGAGACCGGAGGTCCACAGCCAACAGATCCACGCTCTGGCCCAGCGTACCGTCCAGAAGTGTGACTGAGTCCCGTAGTAGCCGGCTGACCGCCGTAACTCCAGTGATCCTGCCCAGTTTCTCCGGGTCCCCAACCGAAAGGGCTGGGCCCTTCACGACCATATCCCCGCCGATCTTATAGCGGGCCTGGTCGCTCTGGCCCTGAGATAGGCTGGACTGGAAGGTAGCCCCGAACACTCCCAACGCCGTGGCTAACATCAGGATCACGGCTAAAGAGCCGTGGGGGATGGGGTCCCTGGCCAGTCGCACAAGGGAGAACTGGAACCAGGCGGCCCCGAACCGTCCTCCGGCCCAAGCCAGCAATCGGATCACCAAAGGCAATACGCGCAGCAACAAAACAGCCGCCGCGAAAAGTCCCAACACCGGACCAAGGACCAGAGTCGGATCCACATTTATCCCCTGGGATGCCAGCTCTTCGGCCACGAATCCATCGCGGCCACGCACCTGGAACCAGATGACAAGCACGGTGGCCGCGGCCAGGATATCCAGATAGTAGCGGTGCAAGAAGGGTACGGATGGGGGTCGGGTCCTGCTCAACAACGTCTCCAGCGTGCCCATCCTGGCCCGGCCGGTGGCAGTAACCAACAGTACTCCGAGAGCCATCACGCCGCCCAATGCCCCCATCCAGAACATATCTCCGGCCAGGCCCAAAGGAATCCCTGTGGCGAACTCCCCTTGGGGGTTGATAGTGTCCAACAACAGGTACTTAACGATGACCCAGGCCAGGAACGGGCCCACTATCACGGCGACAACAGCCACAACCGCCTCGGCCATGGCCAACACGCCGCTCACCTGAATCACGCTGGCCCCCCGGCTCCGGAGTTGCCCGGCTTCCTCAGCCTGACTTCGCCCCAGGGTTCCGGTGATGAGCGCCAGGAAATAAAGGACCACGACTACAACCAGCGATAGATACAGATACAACGGGATCCGGGCGAGGGTGAGCGCTCTCTCGAACTCGTCTACGGTCAGGCCCAGTCGGCTCAGAACAAGGGTGCGCGGGAAAACCTTATTCAGGTCGGTCTCAAGGCCCACAACCTGCTGCTCCACTTCGCTAGCGTTCCCCACGGTCAGGTAACCCGCGTCCAAGAATAGGTGAAACCCGAAGTCGCCAACCAAGGTCGTGTACCGAGAGCCTATTCCCTGGAAAAAGTCTTCCTCATTCACGAATATAGGCACGACCACCGACTCGCCGACCGGAATGATGTCGAAATAATTCGTCGCGCCCATCCAGTATTCCTCGCCGGCGTCGATGGGCTCAGCCACGCCCACTATTTTCAGAAGGAGACGTTCCGAAGACCCACGGCGCGGCACCAGGAATACCGAGTCTCCAGGCAGATAGGTTAGCTTACGGGAGGATTCCGACCCGAGCACGACCTCTATCGCGCCATCGCCGTCCGGGTCCTTGAACGCCCCGCTCACCGGCCAACGGCCCTGGGTGAGCCTTGTGTGTTCAGCGAAGTTGGTGAGGAAGAATGGTCGGCCCGACGGCGAGCCCAGGATGGGCGTGGTCGGCGTAGTCAGCAGGGTTAGGTTGGGCTGGGTCCGCCCGAGCCGCTCGATGCTCCGCAGCATCACGCCCAAGCGTTCGTTCGACGACTTTTCCACCAGGGTTTCCAGAAGCGAATAATCAGCCTGCCCCAACGGACGGTTCTGGGCCGTGATCTGGGCGTTGTGCACCTCGGGGCCGAACGACGCGACGGAGTGGCGCAACCCGGCCTCGCCGAGGGCGCGCGAGTAAAGGGCGCCAGTGGACATGATCGTAACCGAAGCCAGGATGCCGAAAGACGTGACCGCCAGCAGAAGCCAGGACTGGCGCAGCCGCCGGCGCAACAACCAGGTGACCAGGGACAGTAGCTGCATGGATCTTAGCGGCACTCCCGGTCCCTGGCGAAGGACAACCCTCTGGGAGCGGTCTTTGACGTGAGCTCGGTGTATGGTGCGTCGTCCGCACCATGAATATTAAGTATCGGCATAAGCGGTTTGGATTATACGACGTTTCGAGGGCCAGCGGATTAGGTTCAGTCCTGGGGCCTTTCGTCGGCCTCATGCTATAATCCCGCCCACCGGTCAAAGGCGGTCTTGAACCGTGCCTGAGACCCCAAAATTTCAAATGGATTCAAGGATAAGCAATGAAGCGTTTGGAAGGCAAAACTGCATTGGTCACCGGCTCTGGCCGCAACATCGGCCGGGCCATAATCTTGAAGCTGGCTGAAGAGGGCGCCAACGTGGTAGTGAACGCCCGTAGCAACCAGGAAGAGGCTGATTCTGTGGCCGCCGAGGCCCGTGAATTGGGCGTGGAAGCCCTGCCATACATCGCCGATGTTTCAGACCACCAGCAGGTGACGAATATGTTCGCTGCCGCCGCGGAGCAGTTCGGGGGAGTGGACATCTTGGTCAGCAACGCCGCCATCCGCCCCCACGAGCCATTCACCGGTCTCACCCTGGAAGAATGGCAGCGCGTCAGGGGTGTGGTGCTGGACGGGGCGTTTCACGTGGCCCACGCAGCCATCCCGAACATGGCGAAGAACGGCTACGGGAGAGTGGTCTTCTTCACCGGAGACGGCGCTTTCAAAGGGACGGCCCAACGCGCCCACGTTTCCGCCGCCAAGATGGGCGTGATCGGCCTGGCCAGGGGGTTGGCTTCTGAGTTCGCTCCCAAAAATATCCGGGTGAACGTCATCTCTCCGGGCCGGATCGACACCACCAGGGACCTAAGCTGGTATCCACAGGGCGGGATGCGCGATACGGCCGACATACCGGTGGGCCGCCTGGGCTCGGTGAACGATATAGCCTCGGCCTGCCTGTTTTTGATCACCGACGAGTGCGGCTTCATGACCGGCCAGACCCTGCACATCAACGGAGGGACCGACTTCTTTTAGGTCGGAGAGTTGAGTGGAGCCTAGCTCCTGAACCGAAACTCTTTCAGGTCGTCGGGGATGATGAGCTTGGCTTCCGTCTGCTCTTGGATCTCTTCCGGGCTCCAGCCGGGGGCGTGCTCTACCAGCTTGAACCCCTCGGGCGTGATCTCGAAGAGACCCAGGTCCGTCACCAGCATCTTCACTACGCCGGGTGCGGTGATGGGCAGCGTGCATTTCTTCAGCAGCTTGGTCGCGCCGTCACGGGTAGTGTGCTCCATGGCGATGAAGACACGCTTGGCGCCGGCCGCCAGGTCCATGGCCCCGCCGATGCCGCCGCCCTTGCGGCTCGGGATGCGCCAGTTTGCGAAGTCGCCGTTCTCAGCGACCTCGTAGGCGCCCATCACAGTGACGTCAATCATGCCGCCGCGAATCATCATGAATGAATCGGCGTGGTGCACACAGGCCATGCCCGGCAGGGGAACAACCTTCTGTCCGCCGGCGTTCACCAGGTGCCGGTCTTCCTCGCCTTCCTTGGCCAGCGGCCCATAGCCAATCACTCCGTTCTCGGCGTGATTGATGATCTCTCTACTGGAATCCGCATAGTTGGAGCACAGCGTGGGCATGCCCACGCCTAGGTTAACGATCCAACCGTCTTGAAATTCCATGGCCAGGCGGTCGCACATCGCCTGTCTTTCCAGTTTCACTTTTTCGGCCATTCTCTATCTCCGGTCTGTGAGCTTTCAGTGGTCAGCCGTCAGCTAGCTGTTCGCTGAGTGCTGTTTGCTTCTTAGATCCAGATGCCGTCTTCGGGGATGCGCACCAGCCGGTCGACGTAGATACCCGCGACGTGAATGGCGTCGGGGTCCAGTTCTCCTGCTTCCACGATGTCGTTCTCGACTTCAACTATGGTCACGGTGGCAGCCATCGCCATCAACGGGTTGAAGTTGCGCTGGGTCAGCCGGAACACCAGGTTGCCTGTGGTGTCGGCTTTCCAGGCCCGGATCAGTCCGTAGTCGCCAGGCAACGGCAACTCCAGCACGTGCATGCGGCCATTGAACTCCCGATGTTCTTTGCCCTCGGCCAACTCGGTTCCCACCGACGTTGGGGTATAGAACCCGCCGATCCCGGCGGCAGCGCAACGAAGGCGCTCGGCCAACGTGCCTTGGGGCACCAACTCGGCGTCGATCTCATCGTTGTTGTACATGCGGGTGAAGGGTGTGACCTGGGAAGGGTGGGTTGCGGCGGTGAAGGCGCAGATCATCTTCTTCATCTGACCGGCTTCCACCAATGTGCCGATGTCCACATTTTCGTCGATGGTGCCGGCATTGTTGGACACGCCTGTGAGGTTTTTAGCGCCCTGGCGGTTCAATGCGGCCAACAGGTTCCTGGGCACGCCTACGCCGCTGAATCCGGGGCTGAGTATGGTGACGCCGTCGGGGATGTCGGCTACGGCGGCGTCCATGGTTTCGTAGATCTTGTTCTTCATGAATTACCTTGGAATCCCGGGGAGAGATCGCGAGGTCTAAATTAGCCCGGTCGTGGGCGTGTTAAATACTACCGCAGACCGGTGCGCCGCGCCATAGGCGGAATTTCGGCGGTTCGCGTCCCGCCTATTTTGATCCAGAGCCTATGCCGGGATTGAATATTCCAGGAAATCATGTATCTTATCCTCAAACAATAAACAAGGCTGGAGGAACATCATGGTAGCCTTAGACCATAGGACTTACGTATACGTCGGCCTGGCCGGCGAAGGCGACTACATCGGTGAGGGCGGTATCGTCCGCCGCGGCGACGGCGAAGAACAATGGAGGGACATCTCCAAGGGCCTGCCGGAGAATGCGCAGGTCAGGGGCCTGGCGATCCGGCCCGACGACCCCAAGATCGTTTTCGCCGGGACTGACACGGGAGTCTATCGCTCCAAGGACCGCGGCGACACCTGGGAGGCCTTGAATGACACCACCTCCGGGCACGAGGTCTGGTCGCTGGCCATCCATCCCGATAACCCAAATGTGATCTTGGCCGGATACGAACCCTGCTCCATCTCCCGCTCCGAAGACGGCGGCGATACCTGGAAGATGATGGACACCAGCCAGGTGGTCTATCCCCATATCACGACCTATATGCCTCCCACAGGCAAGCGGGTCATCGGCATGGCTTTCGACCCCTCCAACACCAAGGATATCTACGCCGCGGTGGAAGTGGGCGGCCTGCTGGCCAGCCGTGACGGCGGCGAGAGTTGGGTCTCGGTGATCGACGGCCCCTACATCAAGAACAACACCCTGGACCTACACCAGGTCCAGGTCAGCGCGGCCGCCCCGGGCACGGTGCACATCGCCACCCAGACCGCCATGTTCCGCAGCCGGGACAAGGGCGCGCGCTGGGAGCACGTTCAAGTTGAAGAGATGTTCCCCGGCGGTTCGTACTGCCGTGACCTGTTGGTTGCGCCCGACGACCCAAAGACCATCTACCTGGCGGCCGGCGCCGGCGGCGGGGCCTCGCCTGCTGGTACCGTTCAGGAGGGCGCACTCTTCCGCAGCCGCGACGTGGGCGAGACCTGGGACCGGCTGGACCTAGGCGAGACGGTGCCGGGACGTATGATGGCCATCGCCATCGACGCCGCCGCACCGGACCACATCTATTGCGCCGCGTACAGCGGAGAGGTCTACAGCAGTTCCGACGGCGGCAGTAACTGGTCCAAGAGCGTTCTCCCCGGGGAAAGCTCCCGCTATCTGCACGTCTACCCGATGGTCTGCGGCTAGCGATTCCGGCATAGATCAATTCGCAAATCGTTTGCCTGAGCGGTGGCACGAATCCTGGATCGGTCCCGCAGTACTGGCACGTCCTAAATACAGGAGACTGGATTGACAAGTTTCTCGATCGACCGGGCGACCTACAGCGTCGGAGAGGCCGCCCTGGACTTAATGGTCCTGGAAAAATCTGAGTTCCCCGAAGGGTTTCAAGGTCATCAGGTGGTCCGTGAGGGGTCCTTGGACAACGACACTCTGGCCCAAAACGGGTTCGAAGGTAGCACCTCCGAGCGTTTTACTGCCGCAGGGCGAGTTACTGGAGTGATGCGGGAATTGGGACCCACGTCCACCATGGCGATGTCCGACGGGTTCGACTTCATGGCGGCATCCGTGGTGCATCTATTCGACACCCCGGAGTCGGTCCACTCCTGGATGCACGACATCTTCCTGAAGGACTTTGAAGACCGTGTCGGGGAGAGCGTGGGCCAGGGTCACCAGCTGGTTTCCGTAACCCGCTTGGGGCCCCAGGGGTTCTTCGATGAGGCGGTGGGCCTTAGGATACTGCAGGGCGGGGTAGACGGACTGATCTCCTCAACAGTATTGGACTTCCGGGTGGGCCGCCTGTTGGGGGTGGTGTTCATCGGCGCCGTGGGCGACCACGAACGCCTGAACCAGGTCCAGCAGCTTGGCCAGACCTTGGAAAAACGCATGGTAAGCGTGGTGCTGGGGTCGACTTAGAGGACTAGAGCGAATCCCACTCGTCAGCGGTGAGAGCGGCCTGCCTCAAGATGCTCCTTAGGGTGCCAGTCGCCACTTCTCAGTAGCGGGGGACGACCGTAGTGTAGGTACCGCCATCAGTCGACTTGGCAAACTTGACGTGGCTTCCCCGTTGGCCTACCTCTGAAAATCCGGCCGAATTCAACCTACGGACAACCTCCCGGTAGGCTAGCGGTCTAATCGCCCGAAACCTCTATCTCAAGCGTTTGGACACTTGGGGTCACAGTTGACCGAGGCTCGTCGAAATGCAATTCCAGGGCTTCCCCCAGATTCTTGAGAGCTTTCTCTTGAGATTCGCCTTGACTGGCGATATCCACTTCCAAGCATTGGGCAACGAACCACTCGTCTTCTTGTGAAATAACCGCTGTGAATCGATGTTTCATAATTACTCCGGTTACCGGGCTAACACCAAGATTTTAACCCGATTTAGCTAAGGGTTCAAAGCCTCGCTACAGTAGAAACACATAGTAGCGTGGGACTAGGTCAGACGTGGATCATCTCCACGCCAATGGTCCTTCCAGTTTTAGCGGACCCTATCATTGCCTCGGTAACTTGCACGGAATGGAGACCGTCCATACCCGAGGCTCTTGGCTCTTCGTCCTGGGATATGGCCTGGTTGAATCCCTCGATCTGCCACTTGGCCAAAGCCAGATGGTCAGGTTCGTAGGAGACCACGGTATTCACGGCCTCGCTGGTGACTTCGAGACTGCCGCCAAGCGCGGGCCCTGAGGAGTTTTTTAGCAATACTCGCCCGTTACTGCCGTAGACCGTCACATCGTTCATGGCGTCTGGCATCCGGCTTCCGCAGACCATCGTGCCGATGGCCCCGCCGCTGAACCTCAGGTTCAAAGAAGCCAGGTTCTCCAAAGGAGCGTCGGCCGTTTGGCCGTCTGTAATGGCCGCTACTTCGACCACAGTCTGGCCCAGGATGAATTCAAGGTCATCGAGGCAATGGACCCCGGATCCGATCATCGACCTAGAGTTCCCAACCATGTCCGGCGTTTCCCACCATTCTCTCAATCCGGTGCGCAGTTCCCGCTGCACCTCGCCCCGTACGCCAGAACCCAGCAGTCCCTGGACCAGGGCTACCTCACCCAAGGCACCCTCCCGCACCAGCCGGCTGGCCTCCACGTGGCCCGGATGAAACCGCAACTGGAATCCGACGCCGAACTTGACGCCATTGGCCTTGCAAGCCTTGACCATGTCCACGCAATCGCTGACTGTAGTCGCCATCGGTTTTTCCACCAAGACATGTTTTCCGGCTTTGGCGGCCAATCGAGTGTGTTCAGCGTGGAGGTGGTTGGGGGAGGCAATAAATACGACGTCTACCCTAGAATCAGCAAGCAACTCCTCGACAGATGTGTAGGCCGTCAGAGCTTCGTGCTTGCTCGCGAATGCTTCCGCCCGGTGTTGGTCTCTGCTTTAGGCCGCGATGGTCGATGTATCTTCGGCCAAAGCCGCAGCCGGCGCGATCCGGGAGTCTGGATAATTCCCGGCGCCGATGAATGCCCAACCTATCCCCAATCCAACACCCCCTCTTGAACCGATTCGTACTGGACGTGACCTTAAAACGAGGCTAGCGGCCCGCTCCCACTTTCATCGCCGCCCCTTTTAGGAATTCAATGACATGGGGCAGCACCAGTTCCCCGGCCCTGGAGGCCTGACCATGGTTCAGACGAGCCACCGACACAAACACAGCGCCAGGTATCGCCTGGGCGGCCGCTTTGGAGCCTGGGTAGAAGCCGTCGGCATCACCGCAGTAGAGCAGGCAGGGTAGGCCAAGGCCCGGCAGAAGTTCTTCCACGCCATCAGTGCCCCTAGGCGCGAGCGTAGCTGCAATCAAAGCTTCGGGATCATTCTGTAGCAGCCTCTCCTTGCGTCCCGCTTCCATGGGCCCCTCGTTAGCCTCGGCGTTGGCCACGTAGGCAGCCATTCCCTGGCGTAGCAGATCGACCCGGTCTTGGGGTGGGACGTCGGTATTCTCGGTGTCGGCGCCCATGCCGCCGAGGATCAACGAGTGGAACCGGTCCAGAGCGTGCAAAACCAGGCCAAATCCGATGCGGCCGCCCATGGAATAGCCCATGTAATGGGCCTTGTCCACGCCCAGATCGTCCATCACAGCCAGAATGTCGCTTACCCGGAGTTTGAGGTCATAATCTTTGGGGCCGTGGGGTTTGTCGCTGCGGCCGTGCCCTCGGGCGTCGACCAGGATCAGCCTGTAGTCCTTCTTCAGCTCCTCGACGAAGCCGTAGGCGTACCAGGTCTGCAAGCTGTTGGTGAGTCCGTGCTGCATCACCAAAGGAGGGCCGTCTCCCTCAACGTGAAAGTGAATCTTGACGCCTGAGTTGTCTACGTACGGCATTTCTCTTCCTCCCGGATTTGGCGTGATCGTGATAAACCGGTTGATCGTCCCGCTACTCTATCCCTCGCGTATCAACCGTGCGGCTTCGCAGCCCATCTCAGCGGTCGTGGCGGTCCCGCCTAGGTCCGCGGTCAGGACGGTGCGCTGCTCCAGGCAGCGGGCCACGGCTCGGTCCACTCGTTCCGCGGCTTCCTGTTCTCCCAGGTGGTCCAGCATCATGGCCACGGCCGAAACTGTGGCGAGCGGATTGGCGATGCCCTTGCCCATGATGTCGAAGGCCGCGCCGTGGACCGGCTCGAACAGCGACGGGTATTCTCTCTCAGGGTTGATGTTGGCGCTGGGCGCAAGACCCATGCTCCCCGTGACCACCGCCGCGATGTCCGAAAGTATATCGGCGAAAAGGTTGGAGGCCACTACCACGTCAAAGTCCTCAGGCCAGCGCACGAAATCCATGGCAGCCCGGTCGACCAATAACGACTCGGTCTCTATCTGAGGAAAGTCGGCCGCTACATCGGCGAATACCTCGTCCCAGAAGACCATGCCAAACGATTGGGCGTTGGACTTCGTCACCGAGGTGACTTTGTTGCCCTTGTTACGCCGCACGCAGTACTCGAAAGCGGCGCGGATGATGCGCTCGGTGCCTCGGCGGGTGAACATGTTGGTCTGGACTACAGTCTCGTGGGCCGTTCCGGCGTAGAGCCGCCCGCCCACCGGAGCGTACTCGCCTTCGGTATTCTCGCGGAAGATGACCATGTCGATGTCGCCGGCTTTCTTCCCCGACAGGGGCGACTCCACGCCTGGATACAGATACGCGGGCCGGATGCAGACTCCCTGATCGAAGCTGCGCCGCATGGGTAGCAACAGGCCATGCAGGGTGATGTGGTCCGGGATGTTGGGGTCTCCAACCGCGCCGAACAAGATGGTGTCGAACCCTTTCAGGGTCTCGATGCCGTCGTCGGGCATGAGTTTGCCGGTCTCCCGGTAGAATTCCGATCCCCAAGGAAACTCGGTGAACTGGAAACTGAGCCCATCGGTCACGCCGGCCACGGCTTCCAGGGCTTTTCTGCCTTCGTCGATGACTTCCAAACCCACGCCATCGCCTGGGATAACTGCCACTTTGTATTCTGCCATTACGGTCCTTTTTTGAATTTTCTCGAAGATTTAGGCGTCGACCCGCTGCACCCCGCCGCCTAATAGGCGGAAATGGTAGACCGCGTCGGCATCGGGAAACGCTTCTTTGGCCTTGTGATAGGTCGACTTACCTCGCCGTTCCCTGGCGTCTAAAAGCACGCCCATGATAGTGCCGCTGTGGCCGACATTCACGCCTACGGCGCCAACGGATTCGGCGAATTCCCTCACTTCGGCCAGCCTTGGCTTGGCGAGGACGGTCTGGCTGGCGTCTGCGCTGATGCTGGCGCCCTGGCCCACCAGGGCCGGGTCCTCGTTGGCGATTCCCAGCCGCAACAGACGTAGCGCTTCCGCAGTCTGTTCGTCGACCGACTGCCACCTTTGGAACCGATCCACCATGTTGAACTGCACGGTATCCACCGTGCCTCCCAGGTCGAGGGCCACGATCTCCATGGGCGGCGGCGGGCCCAGGCTCTCCCGGATGATGCCGGCGCGGTGATCGAAGAGGGCAACTCCGGGAATCATGATTCCGTCGGTGGGCTCGATGGAGAGCGCGATCTGGGCGATCTGATAAGGCGACAGCTCCTCACCCAGAGCCATCCCTGTTGCGGCGATGGCCGCGGCCAGATCGGCGCTGCTGCTGGCCATACCCTTGCCCCTGGGTATGGGGTTGTTGATAGTGATCTTGGCCCTGACCTTGGCGTTTTTCAGGGAAGACAGTGTGCGGCGAACGGCAGCGGCGGCCTTGTCGCAATCTTCAGGCGCTTCAACGCCGGGGCCGTCGGAATAGAGATCAACCTTGACCCTGGAGTAGAAATCCACCGGGCAGGTGACCAGGAAGTGGATCCCTTCGATCACGCCCTGGGCGAGTTCGCCACAGACTCCGGGCGCACGCACGGTGGCACTGCCGATGAGCACGGAATCTTCCCCTTCTTCTTCTGAATCTTCTGGTGTTTTCCCAGTTTGTGAGGCCAAAAAGGTCTACTCCGTCCCGTTTCTTCTCATCATTTAATCATTGCTAATCATAGGGTTTTATCTGCATGGGTATCCCCGCAACCACCAGATAGACCTCGGTAGCCGTGGCTGCGAGCCGCTGATTTACCAGTCCCAGGAGGTCTTGAAAGCGCCGTCCCAGAGGCTCGGGCGGCACCAGGCTAAGTCCCACTTCGCTGCTCACCATGACGTACGCCTGAGGAGAGACCGCCATTAGTACCAGAAGTTGGTCCACCGCATCCGTCACGATCTTTTCTATGGTCTCTTTGGGATCTGACACGTATTGCATCAGAAGATTGGCAACCCATACATCCACCGAGTCTATGATAACCGTGCCCACATCTTGGCCGTCACTCAGCAGCGGCGCCATTCTTGCCACCAGGCCCGTGGGTTCTTCCAGCGTCGCCCAATCCTGGGGCCTGGATTCCTTATGCCGCTCGATGCGCTGTTTCATCTCGTCATCAACCGCCACTCCGGTGGCCACGTATAACACGGAACCGCCGTTGGACTGACTGAATGACGCAACCTTACTCTCGGCGAAGGCGCTCTTGCCGGACCGCACGCCCCCCAGCACCAGACAAAGCTGGGAAGCCATCAGCCGTTGGAACCCCGGGCCGCGTCGTAGTCGCGGCTGAGCCTAGAGATTCGGTAAACCAGGTCCATATCGAGGCTGGAGCGCACCCAGTCCGCCAGTTTGTCGTACTCCCGGTCCAGGTCCAACTCGTTGGTCAAATCGGGAAGGGACACCCCTTTTCGGCGGGCCAGCTCATTCAGCATGGCGGTTCGCAATTCCCCGTTGTGGAAAAGTCCGTGGATATAGGTGCCCATCACGCTGCCGGAAGCATCAACCGCGCCATCAAGGTCGCCCGCCCCAGTCACAGGCACATCGCCACGGCCCTCGATTCGGAACGGTGGTGAAAATCCTTCGCCCACGGTCCTGCCCATGTGTATCTCGTATCCGCTAACCGGCATGCCTGACGCGCCCGCCAGCAGGCCGGTGGCCGCGACCACACGCCCGTTTATGCGGTGGGTCTCTTTGCTTCCTTCGAACACGGTCGTCAGGTTGAGCAGGCCCAGACCGTCCAGTTCCGTGATGGACGATTCTATGTGTTCTGGGTCGCTGACCTTGGTCCCCAGCATCTGGTAGCCACCGCAGACGCCAACGACCGCCGCTCCGCCGGCGTGCAGCTCCTTCACAGCCTGGCTCAACCCCTGTTCGTTCATCCAAGCTAGGTCGGGGATGGTCGTTTTGGTGCCCGGGAGGATCACCAGGTCGGGACGTCCCAACTGGGCTGTAGAGTCAACGTACCGTAGTTCCACGCCTGAATGGCGGGCCAGGGGGTCGAAGTCGTCAAAGTTGGAGATATGGGGCAGTTGGATCACCGCCACATCCAACACCGCCTGAGACCGAGCCGCGGGAGCATCGTCCAGGGCCACGGAGTCCTCTTCGGGGATGTGGATGTCCCGGTAGTAGTGAACCAACCCTGCGACTGGGATGCCCGTGCGCTCCTCCAGCCAGGTAATACCGTCGGTGAGCAGGCCGGGGTCGCCTCGGAACTTGTTGATGATGAAGCCCTTGATCAATTCCCGTTCCTCAGGCTCCAATAGCTCCAGTGTGCCCACCAAGAATGCGAATATGCCGCCGCGGTCGATGTCGCCGCAGAGTAATACCGGGGCGTTGGCATACCGCGCCACCCGCATGTTCACGATCTCGTTTTTCTTCAGGTTGATCTCGGCGGGACTTCCGGCGCCCTCCACGACTACGATGTCAAAATCCGCTCGCAGCGAATCCAGTGACGTGTGGACGGCCTCCCAGAGCTGGGGTTTGAGTCCGAAATAATCTTTGGCTTTCGCCGTCAGCAGGGGACGGCCCATCACGACCACCTGAGAGATATGGTCGGCCTCGGGTTTCAGCAGGATGGGGTTCATCTCAACCCTGGCTTCCACTCCCGCGGCGTCGGCTTGGACTGCCTGGGCTCGCCCAATCTCTCCGCCGTCGGCCGTCACATAGGAGTTGTTGGACATGTTTTGCGCTTTGAATGGGGCGACGCGGAACCCGTCCTGGCGAAAGATTCGGCAGAGAGCCGATACCAGCACGCTCTTCCCGACGTGGGAGGCGGTGCCTTGGACCATCAAAACCTGTCCGGCCATCTAGAGAAGCAGCCTTTTGGGCACAAACATCCCGTTAGCCCAGCATCCCGTGATGCACGGGGCCCTGAAGGTGGGAGGTGTCGTTGAACAGGCGCAGCACAGCGTTGTCTGCGTGTGTGTCAAACATCGTGAGACTGCAATTGCCGAACAAGAACGACCAATTCCCTTCGAGGGGCAGTCCCAGAAGTGCGACCATGGCCGCGCGGAGAGCACCGCCGTGGCTAACAACCAACACGGTCTCGTTCAGATGATCGGACTTGATCTCGTCCATTATCTTGGCCATGCGCGCGCTTACGTCCCTGGTCGACTCTCCGCCTTTGGGAGCGTATTCCAGGTTTTTCTCCACGTATTTGGAGTACTCATCGGGAAACTGAGATTTGATCTCCGCGATAGTCATTCCCTCGAATTCACCTTTGTGGTATTCCCGGAGCATCTGGGTCTCGTTCAGGACGACGGACCGGCCCCCCAAAGCGAGCTTAGCGGTCTCGGATGTGCGCTTTAGGTCACTGGTGTAAGCAACGTCGATGTTCATTCCAGCCAGGCGAAGCCCAAGGGAACGTGCCTGTTCGGCGCCTTTCTCCGAGAGCCCGATATCTGTGTGGCCTTGGATCCGGCCTTCGGCGTTCCATTCAGTTTCGCCGTGGCGGACGATAAGTAGTGTCCCCATTCTGCTGGATATTTTAAACACGATGCACTTGAAAGTACACCGAATATTGTATTCTAATGATTGCAGGATGTTTGGCATACTACATGTAGTCGAGGCTACACGGTCTCATTACTTGCCATAATTTAAGAAATCGGCATACTACATGTTGACATGTTGCTAAATTCCGGGATACAATATCTCGACCGTAACGATGGGAGGTGTTTCTATGGAAGCTTATTGTGTGAAGTGCAGGAGCAAGCGCGAGATCAAGAACCCCGAGAAGATCACCATGAAGAACGGGAAGCCCGCCACTCAGGGCACGTGCCCATCCTGTGGCACAAAAGTATTTCGCATCGGGGCCGCTTAATAGCGGCCTCTGGCTTTTCTTCTTCGCTGATTTCGGGCGGCGTACCGGCGGTCCGGTCTTTTAGTCCTGGCCGTTAGTTCTCGCCCAACCATTAGGATCTGGCCTGTTGGCAGCCACCCTACGTTGTGTGTAGGGATGTGTGGATTGGGTGGTTGCCAACAGCTTTGCTGGATTGGTGCGGAAAACATCTGCACCGGCCTTCAATCGGGCTGAATGTGCAGGACGTTGGGTTGCGGAATCGTTGGGTTAGCAATTCGACAATTGAGAGCGCCGATTAATCAGGCTTTTAGCCCGCGCTAATCGGCGCGGGTGCGGCAAACAATCGCATTGTGGCCGAGGGACCCTCCCCTTCGGCCACGTTTTTTTGTCACCTTTCTGCGTCCATCCTCTTTTCCTCTCTGTGCTATCATGGCGGCTCACGCTGAATTTCATGTTTTCGTGCGTGATTAATTCCATGGCGCCAATATACATACACACCTTGGAGAGGTAACGATGACACAGGCTTCAAGCTGGCAAGAACTGGCGGAGCAAGGGGCTCCGGAGCTTATGAAAGTGGTGTCCGGCGCCCGCGAATCAATCTTGTCCGACGGCGCGCTTTCAAACAAAAATAAGACGCTGATGACCATGCTCTGCGACGCCCTGCTTGGGCACGACGGTGGCGTCGCAACCATCGCCAACCGGGCCCGGGCCGCCGGCGCCAGCGAAGAAGAGATCGCCGAGACTGTAGGCGTGGCGTTCCTCATGGGCGGACTGCCAGCTCTGGTTACCGGCGCCAACGCTTTCAAGCGGTAAGAATCGCTCTTTCTCGATTTAGGATAAATAACTCAAGCAACTTGAGGTGCGTGAAATGGCGCTAGCCGAACCCATCGTGTTCTTCAACGGCGAACTGAAGCCCGAGTCCCAGGTGGGCATATCCATCAGAGACCGGGGCTACCTCTACGGCGACGCCGTATTCGACGCCGCCCGCACCTTTAACGGGACCCCTTTCCGACTCCCGGAACACGTCCATCGCCTGTACGACTCGCTGCGCTACCTGCGCATCGACCCAGGCATCCAGCCACCGGAGATGGAGGACTGGTCGCGCCAGGTGGTGGAGCACAATTACAAGCTGTTGCCGCCCGGCCAGGACATGTGGGTCATGCAGCGCATCAGCCGGGGCATCGAGCCCATCCTGCCCGGCGACGAGATGCGGGCCACCGTGTTGATCGAGACCCATCCCATCCCATTTGCCCGGCGGGCCTCGTTATACCGGGATGGGGCCGCGATCTTCACTCCTTCCGTGACCAGGATACCGCCGCGATTCATCAGCCCTCGGGCCAAGACCCACAACTACCTGAACCTGATCCTGGGCGACCTGGAAGTTCAGGCCAGCGACCCCGATGCCTGGTCGGTGCTCCTAGACGAGGCCGGCAACCTCACAGAGGGCCGAGGCTCCAACATCTTCCTGGTCAAGGATGGGACCGTGGCCACGCCCAAAGGGCAGTTCGTACTGGAAGGCATAACCAGGGGAGTCGCCATGAACCTGGCCAGCGGCCTGGACATGCCGGTCGATGAAAGAGACCTGGACCTATATGACGCCTACACGGCTGACGAAGCATTCTTGACCTCAACCAGCCTTTGCATCTGCCCCATCTCCTCGGTGAACGGCACGCCTGTAGCCGGTGGCAAGGCCCCGGGCGTGATCACCCGCAGGCTGATGGACGCTTTCAGCGACCTGGCGGGTATGGACTTTGAAGGGCAGTACCTGGCACACCTGGAATGATCTACGGCGCCAACCATACATAAGGGAGAGAACCATGTCCGATCAGATCGCCAACATCACTGACTCACCGGCCGAGAAACTGGCCGGGGGTTTTGGATTCACCGAAGGGCCCCTGTGGCACCCCGACGGCCACTGGCTATTCGTGGACATTCGGAAGCTTCAGATCCATAAGATGTCCACCAGCGGTCGATTAGAGACCTTCCGGGACCCAAGCTTCGGCACCAACGGCATGACCTTCGACAAGCAGGGCAACCTGGTGATCTGCGAAAGCGACAACCGGCAGATCATGCGCCGCCAGGCCGACGGCTCCTACACGGCCATCGCCACCCACGCGGACGGCAACCGGCTGAATCGCCCCAATGACATAGTAGGCCGCTCCGACGGGACCCTTTATTTCACGGACCCGGGCGGACGCCTCACCGAGGAAGAACGGAAGTTGGATTACAGCGGCGTGCACATCATCGCCCCAGACGGCGCCAACTCGGTGGGAACGACCGAGACCGAGTATCCCAACGGCCTGGCCTTCTCTCCCGATGAGCGCATCTTGTACGTGGCCATCACCCGCCTGGACAGCCGCTGCCTGGAAGAGAAAGAGAAACACCAGATGTGCGAGCATCAGCTTATCCGGGCCTTTGACGTAGCCGCCGACGGCACTCTCAGCAACAACCGGGTCTTTGCCACCATGTATTCCGCTGAGGACGGCGTTCCCGATGGAATGAAGGTGGACGTGGAAGGAAACATCTATTGCACCGGCTCCGAGGGTTGTTGGGTGTTCGACGCTTCAGGCAAGCACCTGGGCATCATCAAGCTTCCGGAGATCCCCGCCAACTGCGCCTGGGGCGGACCGGACAACCGCACGATGCTGTTCACCGCACGCACCTCGGTATTCAGCATGCGGATGAAGATACCCGGCACGGCCATACCGCGGGACTAGATCTCCGTGCCTAACTATGACGCCATAGTCCTCGGTGTAGGCGGCATGGGCAGCGCCGCGGTCTACCATCTCGCCAAACGTGGCTGGAAGGTCCTGGGGCTTGAGCAGTACGACATTCCCCATGAGATGGGGTCGTCCCACGGCTACTCCCGGATGATTCGTTACACCTTCCAGGAACATCCGTCCTATGTGCCGCTGGTGCGCCGGGCTTACGAACTGTGGCACGAATTAGAAGACGCCTCTGGGGGAAAACTGGTGGTTACCACCGGCTCGGTCCGGGCCGGTCCTGCCGATAGCCTCTTTTTCCGGGACGCCCAGGAGTCGTGTGACGTCCACGACATCCCTTACGAAGTCCTGACGGCGAAAGAGCTAAAAAAACGGTTCCCCGGCTACGGATTTCCGGATGAGATCTCCTCTATCTACCAAGCCGACGGCGGCTTCCTCCTCCCTGAGGAATGTATCGTTAATCACGTAAAGGCCGCCAGGGAAGCCGGGGCCGAAATCCACAGCCAGGAAACGGTGGTGGACTGGGAGCCTCTAGGCGAGGGAGTCCGAGTCCGGACGGAAAAAGACGCCTATACCGCAGACCGGCTGGTGGTCACCGCCGGGGCGTGGGCGGCCGAGTTGGTCCCGGAGGTTGCTGGCCACGCGGTGCCAGAGCGTCAGGTGTTGGGCTGGTTCGAGCCGGAACGGCCCGAGTTATTCCGCCCTGAGACATTTCCAGTCTTCGGAGTTTTGACCGAGGAAGGGCGCTACTACGGTTTTCCCAGTTACACGGTTCCCGGTTTCAAGATCGGCCGGTCTCACCATCTGCTCCAGAAGGTAGACCCAGACCAGATGGACCGGGAGGTGCACGAAGAAGACGAGGCTATCCTGCGTCAGGCAGTCAGCCGGTATTTCCCATTGGCGGCCGGCCGCCTGCTGGACGGCAAGACCTGCATCTATACCAACACGCCTGACGAACACTTCATGATCGGCGTTCTACCCGACCGTCCCCAGGTGTCGGTGGCCGCCGGGTTCTCGGGTCACGGGTTCAAATTCGCCAGCGTGATCGGGGAGATCATGGCCGACCTGGCGCAGAATGGCGAGACCCGCCATGATATCGGCCTTTTCCGCCTGGACCGGTTCACTTCCTAGTACACCAGTCCGGGACTCCGTCGGTTGTGAGCGAATCGTGCCCGGTGATATGCTGACATTACCTAAAATTCGTTAACCGGCAGATAAATCTGATGGACGCGGCCCCAGATCGCGCCGCCTTGGAAGAAATGGACCACCTGACCATCCACGAAACACCGGACAAAAAGCTAGACCACCTGGTTATCGTCTTCAGTGGCTGGGCCGACGCGGCAGAAAGCGCCACCAGCGCCGTAAACTTCTTGCAGCGGAAATTACACGCCAAGAAGTTCGCTGAGATCGACCCGGAGGAGTTCTACGACTTCTCTCAGACCCGTCCGTATTCGTCGCGGACCCGGGACGGAAGACGCCGCATCCACTGGCCGGCAAATGAATTCTCCTATCTCACGAACCCCAGTTCCGAGACTGGGATAATGGTGTTTTCCGGCGTGGAGCCAAACTTGAAGTGGCGCACCTTCTCCAAGACCGTGGCCAAGGTGGCCCGTGACCACGGCGTCGACTCTGTCATTCACATCGGAGCATTGTTGGATGCGGTCCCACACACCCGCCCGGTCAAGCTGAGCGGCACCGCCAGCGAACCCAAACTCAGCGAATTTCTGGAAAGCCAAGGTATCCGTTCATCCAATTATCAAGGCCCCACAGGGATCAGCTCGGCCGTGATGGATGCCTGTATCAATGAAGGGATGGAGTACACCTCCATCTGGGGGCACACCGCCCACTACCTGCAAGCGGCGCCCAACCACCGCGTTGGCTCCACCCTGTTGCAGATATTGGTCAAGTTGTTGAACATTCCCTTGGACTTGGCTGAATTGTATTCCGCGGCCGACATCTTCAATGAAGAAGTGGCCAAAGCAGTGGCCAAGGATGACCAGATTAGCTCCTACGTGACCAAGCTAGAAGGCCAATACGACGAAGCAGTTGCCGCCATTGAGATTCCGGACCCCGCCGAACTGGTGCGGGACCTAGAGCGGTTCCTCAGGGGAGAACAACGCCGCCCGCCCACAGACCCTCCCCTCTAAATTAAGTCTCTATCCCCGCATCTGTGGTTATGTCTACTTGGCAGGCTCAACCCGTTGACTTGGCTAACGTAATAGTTTATATGTAATTTGAGACTTGGGGGCGGAATGTGCCGCCCTCTTGTTTTTGCAAGGTAGGCTGCTGAAGACTCGATTTAGGGTCGACGATCACTGTCTTGTCTCAATCTGCCCCGGAACGCCAAACAGGATTCCAGGGCATCCGGTCACCACAATCCCAAAACAAGGTTGGAGGTCCGTCCATTTTGAATCACTGGTTTAAGAACCCAAAATTAATGGCCTTGGGGCCCTTGGCATTGCTGTTAGCCGCCATATTGGCTTGTGGCTCTTCCGCCACTGCGACGCCAATACCGGCGTCGCCGACCGCAGTTCCGGCGAGCACCTCGCCGACCGCAATGGCGCCGACTTCGGTGCCATCGACCAGTGGTGGCCCAGCGCCCACGGCGGTTCCGGCACAACCGACGGCAATGCCAACCGCAGCGCCGCCGCCGCCAGCGGCAGCCAAACCCTCAGGCACGCTTACCGTGGGCCAGAAAGAACTGGGGCCCTACCAAGCCAACCCCAAATTGATCGGTAACCCCCAGATCTTTTTGAACAGCGCCATACCGATCACTGAAACTCTGGGGATGTATAACTTCGACAACGGTCAAGTCGGCCCCATGCTGGCCAAAAGCTGGGACGTATCCGCCGACGGTCAGACGTGGACCTTCCACATCCGTGACGACGTCGAATTCCACAAAGGCTTCGGCAATATGACGGTTGAAGACGTGGCCTTCTCCTTCGGCCAGGTCGCCGACAGCACCAAACACGCCAGATCTGCCAACGCCAAAGAGATGTTCTTTGCAGAGAATGGCAGCCAGACCACGCCCGATGATTACACTTGGGTGATCGATACCGGTGAGCCCTTTTCCGAGATACCGATCTTAGAATTGCTGGGGACTCCCCGGGCAGTCGCTGCCTGGGTCGTCAGCAAGAAGCAGTGGGACCAGGAAGGCGAAGACGAAGCCAACTTCAACACCGCCGCCACCGGTCCTTGGGAGATTGACGAGCACGAAACCGGTTCGTTCTGGCGCATGAAGGCCGTGGAAGACCACTGGCGCAAGACTCCCGCATTCGCCGAATTGACGTTTATGGAGATTCCTGAAGAGTCTGCCAGGATAGCCGGCTTCAAAACCGGTAATCTGGACACGTTCGTCATGGCTCTGGATACCATTGCCGAGGTGGAGTCGGTTGACGGCGCCGTCTTGATGCAAGTGCCCAACGCCGTGCAGGCCGGCATAAACTTCTACGGCCAACTTTACGTGCCCGCCCGCGATGGCGGCGGTGAGTCCTGGCCCGCGTACAATCCCGACAACGCGTGGGTGTCGCCAAACAGTGACATCACCTCTCCGGAGTGGGCCACCGCGAGGACCGTCCGGCTGGCCATGTCGATCGCCATCGACCGCCAAGCGATCGTCGATAATTTGCTTCTGGGGTTCGGACGCCCTCTCACCCTTAAAGACTGGATGGGATTTGAAGACCGACTGCCCTCCCCGCAGGAAACTTGGCCCTACGACCCTGATCGAGCCAAGACCCTCTTGGCCGAGGCAGGGTTCCCCGACGGTTTCACGGTCACACTGACCCCAGCCGTCCGCGGAGCGCCCTCCGAGGTGGAGGCCTGTGAGGCAGTGGCCCAATATTGGGATGCCATTGGGATCAATGTCGATTTCCAGAGCGTCCCTTACGGGACCTATCGGCCAACAGCAGTTGCGCGCACCTATGAGGGAGTGTCCTGTCACAATGTGGGCGCGCGGTTGGCCCCGATCCAGGGGATGGCCAGCTTCTTGAATAGCGGGAACTTCAGTTGGGGCTCCGAGCACCCCATCACTGAAGATTTGATCCCCAAGGCACAAAAATCCGTGATCACGTCCGAACGCATAGCCTACGAGGATCAGATCGCCGAGTTCTATATCAACGAGGTCTTCGGCGAGACCGGTCTATATGTGGTCGACAATGTCTGGCCGGTTGGCCCGAACATCTCCCCGTGGGGTGATTTCATCAAGCAGGGCGACCTCCGGCAGATCAATGGCTTCGAGTACATCACGCCCCGGTAAGATTCGCGAAGATATTCGCCAATATCCGCGGCAAATAAAGGGCTTGGAATAGTCCGAGCAAAGCTTGAAAGCTTGTGTCAATGACAGGAGCTTCCGAAGCTGGCACGAACACCGCCCGGTGTGGACCAGGAGAAGTGATGAGTCTTTCCTGGTCTGTGCCGGGCGGATCTTTGTTTGAAGCACCCGTCCGGATTCAGCCTCGGCAATGCACTTGCCATAGCCTAAAATATACTGACCCGCTGGAAATAGGCGGCGCCAGAGGCCATTGGACTCCATTACTTCAGGCTCAATCACGCTCTGATTGATAACTTTTAGTTCGTTGGCCCAGCCTATTGACTTGCGAAAGCCGATAGTATATATCTAATAAGCTATTTGGGGGCAGTGCCTGCCACCTTTCTGTTGCCATGCGGTTATTAGGGGCAACTAAATCAACTTGAGTGATCCAAGCATCGCTTTCGAGCGTATGTATATCCAAGAGGTTCCAGACCAGGTGCAATCGCAGTACGACAGGGACATCAGAGAAAGGGTGGGACCATACCTGGTTCCTGTCGGAAGAACGGCCATAGGGGTGACCTTGGGCGTGGTGCTGAGCATGAGTGGCATAGCTCTCGCCTGGTCGCTATATATATTTTTCGCGGGTCAATCGATCGAAACATGGCTGGCTTCCCTGTTCTTCGGGGCGGGCCTCGGCGCTGGAACAGCCGCATTCGTAGCCTGGTTACACCTTGACCGCGAAAACGGTTGGGTGTTGATATCAACGGCAGCATTCGTCGTGGGAGCTGGGATAGCCGGCGCCTGGGGCGGTTATGAATACGGTTCTAATCAAGAGGTCAAATGTTGCGCCATGCCAACAGTATCCCCGGTCTATTACACGGCTCTCGGATCAGCGATTGTGGCAAATGCAGCGGGCATAGTCTTCGCGACGGCCCGAGCGTTTATAACCAAAAAACAGCGGACCCAATTCCACAACACAGCGCGCTGGCGGCTTAGATAAAATGCAAAAATACTTGGTACGCCGGTTCTTTCTCGCCCTTGTTACCCTGCTCTCAGTGTCTCTAATCATTTTTATAATGAGCAGAGTCTCAGGGGATCCCAGACACATCTACCTGGATGACTACTCGACCCAGGAAGACTGGGACCGCATGGGCGTGGTTTTGGGCTTAGACAAGCCCTATTATCAGCAATACGGCATCTTCCTGAAGGGCGCCATTCGGGGCGACTTTGGTGAATCTGTCCGGGAAGGTCGGCCCGTAACTGCTGTCGTCATCGAACGCGCTCCTGCAACATTATTGCTGGGGGCCGTCGCCTTTAGCATCTCGTTGCTGGTGGGGGTGCCGTTGGGCATCCTTTCGGCAGTAAAACGCGGCACAATGATGGACACGTTTGGAAAAGTAGTAGCCCTGATTGGGCAATCAGCTCCACCCTTCTGGTTAGGCATCATGTTGATGTTCTTATTCGCGGTGAAGTTGGGGATGGTGCCGCCTTACGGGAAACAAGACTGGAACAGCATCATTCTGCCTGCCGTGACCTTGGGGTGGTATTACGCCGCCGCCAATCTACGGCTGGTTAGGTCCGCCATGCTTGACGTGTTGGACTCGGAGTACATCAAACTGGCGCGAGCCAAGGGTGTTAACTCCAGGAACATCATCTTGAGGCACGCGTTCCGGAATGCTCTGATTCCACCTCTCACATTCGCCGGGGTAACGATGGGTGCCCTGGTGACCGGTTCATTGGTCGTTGAAACGGTGTTCGCTTGGCCCGGCCTAGGCAGACTGGCCATCGAAGCACTATTTGCCTTCGATTACCCGCTGCTTCAGGGTGTGGTGATTACCTTCACCCTGATATATGTCACAGCAGCATTCGTCGTGGACGTACTCTACGCTTACGTAGACCCAAGAATCCGGTACTCCTAGGAGGTAGGAGCTAGAAATGGCAGCAGATCTAAGCGGAATTGTCGTTGCACCCCCTACACGTAGGGCGAAAGCGGCTGGACTCTATCGAAAACTAAAGCGATTGCCGATAATTCCTCTATCGATTCTGGGACTAGTGGTGTTCGCCGGTCTCTTCGCTCCGTTACTCGCCCCTCACGACCCGGAGAAGGGCGAACTTCGAGAGCGAAACATGCCTCCGGCCTGGTCCGGCGGTGAAACGGCTCTGAAGACGGTCGTCGAGAGAATGACGATCAACGAAAGGACGACCAGTGTCACGCTTAGCGACGCCCAGGAGGTCGATGCCTCCGCACAGTTAGGCGATCAGATCGAAGTCTTCACCAGGCCCGCTGGTAGCTCCAAATTCCTCTTGGGTACCGACCACTTGGGCCGGGACGTTCTATCTCGCGTGATCTACGGCGCTAGAATCTCATTGCTGGTGTCAATCGTCACCCTGGCGGTGGGCGGCTCTATCGGCATTACGATGGGCCTGATGGCAGGCTGGTACGGCGGCTTCGTCGATGAGTTCCTGATGCGTCTCGTCGATATCAAGCTAGCCATTCCGTTGATCCTGATTGCCCTCGTGCTGGTAATCACACTGGGTCAATCGCTCTGGATCATCGTAACCGTGCTTTGCTTGTTTATCTGGCCAAGATTCGCCCGCCAGGTCCGGGGCGAAGTCTTGCAACTAAAGCACATGGACTATGTGTCCCTGGCAAAAGTCTCCGGCGCCTCGACAGCCCGGATTCTGTTCATACACATCTTCCCTGGGACGATTAACACGCTCATCGTGGTGGCGACCCTCCAGGTAGGTATCGTGATCCTGCTGGAGTCGACCCTCAGTTTCTTGGGCGCCGGAGTGCCGCCGCCCACCCCTGCTTGGGGTTCCATGGTCGCGGACGGCCGCGACAAGCTGGCCGGTGGCGTTTGGTGGATCTCCACCTTCCCAGGCGTCGCGATCATGCTAACGGTTATGTCGTTGAACTGGTTCGGAGACTGGCTCCGGGACGTTCTGGACCCGCGCTTGCGCCAACTGGAGTGACCTGAAAGCCTGTCATTAAATAACGAAGAATTTAATAAACCCGAGGAATAAATGGTCACCACTGACACCAGAGTTAACACCGAGACCGTGTTAACGGTCGAGGATCTGCGGACGTATTTCACGACCCGCTGGGGAACGGTTAAAGCCGTTGACGGGATATCATTCGACCTGCGCCGGGGCGAGACCCTGGGCATCGTCGGCGAGTCGGGTTGCGGCAAGTCGGTAACCATGCTTTCACTGATGCGGTTGATTCCCATTCCACCCGGCCGCATCGTCACAGGGTCCATTGTCCTGGACGGCGAGGACATCATCCCGATATCTGAGCAAGAAATGGCCCAGATTCGGGGAAGCAAGATTGCCCTCATCATCCAGGATCCCATGACCTCCTTAAACCCGGTTTTCTCAATCGGAAACCAGGTTGAAGAGGCCATTAAGCTTCACCAGGACATCCCGAAACGCACGGTGATGGAACGGGCTCTTGACGTTCTGCGGAAGGTAAATATCCCCGCCGCGGAGACCAGGGCCAAGGACTATCCTCATCAGATGAGCGGCGGCATGCGCCAGAGGGTTGTGGGAGCGATGGGCATTTCATGCCAGCCACAGGTGCTCATCGCCGACGAGCCGACCACGTCTCTGGACGTGACGATTCAGGCCCAGTACCTAAAGCTTCTGAAAGACATTCAGAAGGAGTCGGACCTTTCAATCATCTTCATCACTCACGACTTCGGCATCGTTGCCAAGATGTGCGACCGCGTCGCGGTGATGTACGCCGGGCGTATCGTGGAGCACGGCAGCGTTCGGGACATCTTCAACAACCCATCCCATCCCTACACCGAGGCCCTCTTAGCCTCGGTGCCAAAGATGGACCGGGACGTTGACCGGTTGTTCTCGATCGATGGCCAGCCTCCGCCGCTACACGACCTCCCAGTGGGTTGCTCGTTCGCGGACCGCTGCCCGGTAGTGATGGACAAGTGCCATGAGCAATATCCCGATTCCAAACAAGTAACCGATGGCCACGTGGCATCGTGTTGGCGGGTTGAATGACAACGATAGAATCGTCAGTTTCCAAAGCGCAAACCGGACAGGTGATGCTTGAGGCAGTAAACCTCAAGAAATACTTCCCGGTAACCAAGGGATTGTTGATCTCCAAGATCACCGGCTACATCAAGGCTGTGGACGGGATCTCCTTCCAGCTCCGGGCCGGCGAAACCCTGGGTGTCGTGGGTGAGTCAGGCTGCGGAAAAAGCACCACCGCCAAGATGATGCTGATGCTTGAGGAGCCCACAGACGGCAGCATTCTATTTGAAGGACAGGACGTCCACAATTCCTCGGCCGAAGTCAGAAAGTCCTACCGAAGTTCGGTGCAAGCGGTGTTCCAAGACCCGTGGAGTTCTTTGAACCCACGCATGAGGGTCAAGGACATCATCGCCGAGCCAATGGTCATCAACTGGAACATCTCACGGGCAGAACAGCAAGAACGGGTGATGAAACTGCTGAACGACGTTGGATTGAACGAGTATCACTCCAACCTCTTTCCCCATGAATTCTCCGGTGGACAGCGCCAGAGGTTGGCCATCGCCCGCGCCCTCGCCCTGAACCCCAGGGTGATCGTGCTGGACGAGCCGGTATCGGCCTTGGATGTTTCCATCCGGGCCCAGATTATGAACCTACTGAAAGACCTGCAGTCGGAGTACAACGTAGCCTACATGCTCATCGCCCATGACCTGGCCACGGTGCGCTACATGTGCACCTGGGTCGCCGTCATGTACCTGGGCCAAGTGGTTGAGCTCTCTCCGGTACAGGATCTCTATAACAACCCGTCGCATCCTTACACCAAGGCTCTGATGTCGGCGGCGCTGCCTTCCCATCCCGATATGGAACAAGAGGAGATAATCCTCACCGGCGAGGTACCGTCGCCGCTCAACCCACCGTCGGGTTGCTACTTCCACCCTCGCTGCCCCGCAGTGATGGACCGTTGCTCCGTGGACAAACCCGAGGTCACAGAGATCTCGGAAGGCCACACGCTTACGTGCCACCTGTTCTAAAGTTTCCAATCTCTAGATAGGACATCAAAACCGGGAGGCTAAGCCTCCCGGTTTTTCGTTATCAACCTTGCAGATGGTAAAATCTCCACCTATGCCGGAGCGGTAGATCGATTCCGGCCCAGCCAGGCGACATTCATGCCTAAGACGACTGTAAAAAAGAGAGCCCCCAGAACCAAGAATAGAGCCGATATCGCCCGAACCATCGAGATGATGGCCGAGCAATACGGCCCATTTTGCCAGGAGCCACGCCTGCCTCCCACCGATGAGATGGTATTCACCATCCTTTCCCAGCACACGTCTGACATCAACTCCAGCCGCGCCTACCGCCGCTTGATGGAACGCTTCGTCACACTGGACGCAGTGGCTTCAGCAGACATATCGGAGATCGAGACGGCCATAGCCCCGGGAGGCTTGGCCAAGATCAAAGCGCCGCGCATCAAAGAGGTGCTGAACAAGGTCCTGGAACTCAACGGCTCGCTGGACCTGGCTTTCCTGCGTGAGATGCCCCTGAACGATGCCAAGGCGTGGCTTCGGCAGTTGCCGGGCATCGGCCCAAAGTCGGCTGGAATCGTGCTAAGCTTCTCCTTGGGTATGCCGGCCATGGCCATCGACACCCATATCTACCGGGTTTGTCAACGCTTGGGCGTCATCGGTCCCAAAGTGAGCGTGGACAAGGCCCACGATATCCTGGAAGACAAGGTCGATCCTGAGGAAGTTTTCAACTTCCACGTTTCGTACATCAACCACGGCCGCCAGGTGTGCCGGGCCCAACGGCCCCTCTGTCCGGAGTGCGTGGTAGGCGGGCTTTGTCCCTCTCGAAAGAAGTTCATGAGCAAGGCAGACCTAGCTGTGCTGGCCGCCCAGGAGGAAAATACGCTGGCAGGAAGCGCCGGGGCGCCCATCCCCCACGTTCCCCAATCTGAACCCATATAACGAAGAGCAAGCGACATGAAAGTAGGGATCATCAACATCACCGGTTACGCAGGCAGTGAACTGGCGCGCATCCTGTACCGCCATCCTGAGGTGGAAGTAACGTCGGTCACCGGCAGAAGCGCCGCCGGCCAGCAGTTGAATGAGGTGTTCCCCCATCTGACCGCCATGGACCTGACCATCGATTCGGAGCTCAGCGGAAGCCTGGACCTGGTTTTCTCGGCCTTGCCCCACAAAGCCAGCGCCGAAGCGTGCATCCCGGTTTTGGAGCAGGGAGTGAAGGTCATCGACATCAGCGCCGATTTTCGCCTCAAGAAGGCCGACGAGTACCAAGAATGGTACGGAGTTGACCATCCGGATCCCACATACCTTGAAGAGGCCGTATACGGTCTTACAGAGCTCCATCGGGACGACGTTAGGACTTCCCGCCTGGTCGCCAACCCGGGATGCTACCCCACCAGCGCCATCTTGGGCCTTGCCCCGGCGGTGGCCGCGGGAATCATCACCCAAGACATAATCGTCGACAGTAAGTCGGGGGTCTCGGGCGGCGGCCGCAGCCTAAATATGACCAACCATTTCTCCGAGGTTAACGAGAACGTCTTCGCTTACGCGCTGAACGGGCACCGTCACCTGCCGGAGATCACTCAGGAATTGGCGCCTCTCGCCGAAAAGCCTCTGAATCTGACATTCCTGACCCACCTGATTCCCATGACCCGAGGAATTTTGAGTTCCTGCTACGCCGCTCTGACCGAGCCTGGCAACTGGACTGGTGACGATGGCAAGGAAAAGATACTGAAGCTGTACCGCGACTACTACTCCGACGACCCCTTCGTGCGGGTGGTGGCCACACCTCCCCAGACCAAGCAGACCTTGGGCAACAATCTGTGCCTGGTCCACCCTTCCATCGATCAGCGCACGGGACGGTTGATCGTCATCAGCTGCTTGGACAACCTGGTGAAGGGCGCCGCGGGCCAGGCCGTGCAGAACATGAACGTGATGTGTGGGTTCCCAGAGGAAACGTCTCTGGAAGCGTTGGCGGTTTATCCGTAGCCATCAGCCGCCAGCCGTTAGCTAAGGGCAAATCGTTTGCACGACTCGAACTTCTACCAATAGCGCCGCCGCTATAGTAGAATAGCCACGTGCCCCGGTCGTCTAGCCTGGTCCAGGACGCCACCCTTTCAAGGTGGAGATCATGGGATCGAAGCCCATCCGGGGTACCAGTATTTCGGCAGAAGAAAAAAGCCCCTGCGGTTCAGAACGCAGGGGCTTTTTCAATGTTCAGAATCAGAGATCCGCGGAAATAAGGCGAGCAGGCTACCCAACCCTACCCTCGAACATCTTCAACTGGCGGGTGGAGACTCCGGGCTTGAAGTGCTTGCTTAGGATGCGGCCTGCCTCTTGATAGGAAGAGCCTACCTTGGGACCGTACCACTCTTCTGGCGCTTCTAGCATCTTCTCGAACGCCAGGGTGCATACTTTCTGGCCTGGCCCGATCATGAACGGGACGTCGTGGGCCCTGACTTCCAACACCGGCTGGACGCCCCCCAATCGCCCGTCCTCGCCGTGCCCGAATCCTGGGTCGAAAAACCCGGCATAGTGAGTCCGGAGCTCGCCGCTTGAAGTGTCGTAAGCGGTCATTTCAGCCGCGAATTCCGGAGGTATACCGACACTCTCTGTGGACGACAAGAGGTAAAACTCCTCAGGCTCCAAGATCAGCCGCTCTTCGCCGTCGGCGAACACGGGCTCCCAAAAATCCGCTGGATCGTAGTGATTGACCCGCGAAAGATCCAACAGGGCGCTATTCTTTTTCGCCCTGAAGCCGATCCCTTCCGATGTGCCCTTTAAGTCCACACTGAGCCCGATGGTGTTGTCGAAATTCGGCCCAGTCAACTGCCCTTGCTGGCCGACTGCGGCGAACAGGATCGGCTTGGACTGATGGGCTTCTTGGAGCTCACCGGGACTGCAAGTCGGGTCTCCTTTGAACAATCGAAGCTGGTTTAGCGACAATCCGGTCTGGACTCTGACAGTGAACGACCTGGAAAATACCTCCAGGTACATGCGGCCCTCATAGCCGTCGGTTATCACGTCGAACTGGTCGCTGAAGTCGGTGATGACTCTGGTGAAGATATCGAGCCTGCCGGTGGAACTCTTGGGATTGGTCTTGGCTCGAATGCCTTGGGGCAGGCGGAGTTCCTCGAGTAGGGGGATCAGATAGGCCCGGCCTTTCTCAAGGATGGCGCCGTCCCTTATATCGATCTCGCTGATCTGTAGTTCAGGAAGTTTTGTCTCGACACTACAGGTGAGGGGCAGGAAACTACATACTAAGCTGTATGCTTTCTCGCCGAGGCTGAGGTCGAGACTTGCCGGCTGAAAATTAGCCTCTTGTATCTTATATTTGCCACTAGAGATGATATCGTCGTGGGCGGCTTCTCTCAGCCACCTGCTGGGCACGATTCCACCGGTTGATATCTCGTTGATACTATCGAACATACATCGCTCGGTCGTGGCCTGGTTGAACGTACAATTTAATCATTTTCAGCATGAATCTGTAATACCACTGACGGCTAGCGAAGGGGCTTTATCAGACAGGCCGCATTCGGGAACAAAAAAAGCCCGCTGCCCCAGGGCAAACGAGCAAATTTCAATCAACAACACCGCCCTCCCGAATGTGCCGCGATGTTATATGGTGGCCGGGCGGGTGTCAAGGCAGAACAGTCGTGAAGATTCGGCCGGCGTACCCAGGTTAATCACGTTTGCCGAAGCAGAGGAGATGGTTATCTCATGACCTGGCAAGAATTCGCCCAACAAGACCCGGAATTGGCCGCCCTGGGCCAAGAGCGGCTGGACCGCAATGGCCTGGTCATGGTGGCCAAACTGCGGAAGAATGGATGGCCGCGGATATCGCCGGTGGAGCCGTTATTTCACAACGGGCAACTCTACCTGGGCATGATGTGGCGTTCGCGAAAGGCGTTGGACCTGCTTCGAGACCCTCGCTGCTCCATCCACAACGCCGTTTCCGACCGTATGGCGTCAGAAGGCGAGTTCAAGGTCTACAGCCGCACTCTGGACATCACGGATCCCGAGGAGCGGCAAAATTACCTGCAGGCGTGATTTCAAAAGATCGGCGACCAGCCGGTCGGACACGAATTTCACTGCTTCGCCATGGACATCGAAAGCGCGGCGGCGAACACGCTCGTCGGCGAAAAGTTCGAGAATCAGGTGTGGAAGACCCGCTAGCTTAGGTCTCAGCCCTCGTGTTCCGCCTCGGCTGCCAACAATTCCCGTGAAGCCCGGGCCAGGAAATTGGCGTCGATAGCGCCCACGCTCTTCTCCACGATCGTGCCGTCGGAACTGATGAACACGGTTGTCGGCATGGCAGTCACACCGTACTTGCGGGGGACGCTGCCGTCGTCGGTCCAGCCTGCCGGATAAGTCACGCCCAACTCCCGCAACAGCTCTTCGGCATTGCCGTGGGAGCCCAGACCAGTGAATATCCCGATGTCGACACCCACCAGTTGAATTTCCTCCTTGAATTCCTCGTAGAACAATTGGAACTGAGGCATCTCAGCCCGGCACGGCGGGCACAGTCCGGCCCAGAAATTCAGCACCATGGGTTTGCCCTCAAGCCTGGCCAGGTTGCCGTCGCGGAAGCCCACTTCTTCGATCCCTTGGAACATGCTGAAATCGAAGTCAGGGGCCTGCGCCCCTTCGCCGCTGCTCCCGCTGCTGGAGGCCACTGCGAATACGACTGAAGCCACTACGGCTATAGAAGCCAACGCGCCCAGCCCATATTCCATGAGGTTCTTCTGCTGTTGCTTAGCGCCTTGCCTTGCGCCAGCCGAGACTCGGACGTTGTTTCTTCGTCTTCTGCGATTGGCCAATGCCGGACCTCCTAAAGCGTGAACGTCCAATAATGTGATGCGGTCGATCGCTCACGGGTTCGACGGGCGCCCTCTGATCCGGCCACGTTATGTCTTCTGGCCGACGGTTCTTGTCCCTATTCCGGCCACCGTGCTATGATTGTTTCAGCCTCGGAACTCCGTCCGATTCACTGTCGGATTCATCGCCCAATTCAATCGAAAACGGCCCTTTTTAGGCTCGAGATTCGTATTTGAACAGCCAGCAAGACCGTCAGGTCTATCTATCCGTAGACGAGCCTTTCTCCGGGAGTATTCTCAGCGACATCCTGGGAAATGATCAGGACACATCACCCGAAGATTGGCTGCTTGGAATAGCGCACGCGGCCCTGGATGTGGCGCTGGAGGGGACGGAGGCGGCGCAGATGAGCCTGCTCATCACCGACGACGAGACTGTCCATAGCCTGAACGCCCAGTTTCGTGGACTGGACGAGGTGACAGATGTGCTGTCATTCTCCGCGGAACATCCCGGCCACTGGGAAGGCGAAGCGGAACCGCCCAGTGATTCAGTCGAAACCGGGGGCTTCGATTTCGTCATGCCACCGGGCGAACTTTCTCCCCTGGGAGAAGTGATTGTGTCCTACCCGCAGGCGCAACGTCAGGCGGAAGAGTGTGGCGCACCCCTTGAACATGAGTTGGCCCTTCTGGTAGTACATGGAGTGCTGCATCTGGTGGGACACGACCATCTGGACCCTGAAGAAACCGAACTGATGCTGGCCAAAGAGCACACGGCACTTACGAAACTTAACATCAAGACTTAACGTTAAGGCGTGAACGGCGAGACTATTCATGATGGAGACCGACCTGTAATGACCGGCCAGGCCATAACCGATTCTGCCTCCACCGCCCAGGTGTTCTACCGCAAGTGGCGGCCTTCCAGCTTCAGCCAGCTGGTCGGACAGGAACACGTCTCAAGGACACTACGCCAGTCCATCAAGCAGGGACGGGTCTCCCACTCCTACCTGTTCTGCGGCCCCAGGGGCAGCGGCAAGACCACAACCGCCCGAATCATCGCCAAGGCAGTGAACTGCCTGGACCCCCAGGACGGCGACCCCTGTAACGCTTGCGAGCCTTGCCGGACGATCAACAGCGGCCAGTACATGGACATCATCGAACTCGACGCCGCCAGCAACCGGGGCATCGACGAGATACGCGACATCCGGGAGAAGGTCAACTTCGCCCCAGCCCAGGGTCAGCGCAAGGTCTACATCATCGACGAAGCCCACATGCTGACCGAAGCGGCCTCCAACGCATTTCTGAAGACACTAGAGGAGCCGCCGCCCCACGTCATCTTCGTCCTGTGCACCACCGATGCCCACAAGATCCTGCCGACGATCATCTCCAGGTGCCAGCGCTTCGACTTCCGCCGCATACCCTCGGAGCAGATCTACGGTCGCCTGGCTGATATCACCGAAAATGAGGGTGTGACTGTCGATCCAGAGGCCATCCGGCTGGTGGCCCGTCACTCCGAGGGAAGCCTGCGCGACGCCGAGAACCTGTTGGAGCAACTGGTGGTCTCCTCCACCAGCGGGACCGACGGCGTGACTCTGAAGCAGGTGGAAGAGCTATTAGGCCTGGACAACGGCGAAAGTTCCCTGGAATTGGTCAAGTATCTGCTCATGGGCAATACCTCGGCCGCGCTGTCGGCGGTGAACCGAGCCGCCTGGAGCGGCACTGACCTACGACAATTGCACCGACAGACCATCGAGTTGCTCAGAGCCGTCATGCACCTGCAATGGGACTCAGAGGACGCCGTGGACCTTTCTGAAGATGTCACCAGCCAGCTAAAGGAGCTGATGGGCAACCTCCCGGCATGGCGCATCATCAGAAGCCTCAAGATCTGGGGCGACGTGAATATGCGTTACGACGCGCCGTCGACTCTCCCCTTGGAGCTAGCCGTGGTGGAGATTTGCGAAGACACCGCTCCATCGGCATCCCAATCCGCTCCCGCAGGTCTGCCCGCACCGGCCGCTGCCCCACCACAACCTAGCCGCGCGCCAAGCAACCCACCGCCCACGCAGCGGCGCGCTCCGGAACCCGCGGCCGCAAGACCCGCAGGCAGCACTCAGGGACAGCCTACCGGTCAACGCCGGCCGGCTGCTGACACGGGGCCAATATCCGAGCTGGGCGTACAATGGCTTGCAGCCATCAAAGTGCTCAACCGGCACAAAGGCAAGAAATACAACCTGGGTGCCCTGCTTCGCGACTGTAAGGCCAACGCCGTCTTCTTGGAGGAAAACACCCTGGTGTTGGGCTTCTCCAACAAGGCCAACCTGGAACGGATGCAAGAAGAGATGGAAGACCCCGGTTCCCGCCGTCAGGTGGCCGAGGCGGTAACCGAGTCGTTCGGAGCCACTTACGAGTTCCGCCTAACCATGGCCAACGGGGTGGGCGCCACCGCCAACACAGCTAAGACAGCCCAACAGAGTTCCCTGGTCCGCACGGCCCTGGGCATGGGCGCCAGAGTCCTAGAGGAGATCGAAGAATGAACCGCAACATGATGCGTCAGGCGCAGAAGCAACTGGCCCAACTCCAGAAGATCCAGGAAGAACTGGAGACCATGACCGTCGAAGGCAGCGCCGGCGGCGGCGCGGTGAAAGTCGTCATGACCGGCAAGCAGATCGTGGAGTCTGTGACCATCGAGCCCGAGGCTGCGGAAGAAGTGGACCTGCTCCAAGACATGGTCTTGGCCGCCGTCAACGATGCGTCAGCCAAAGCCCAGGAACTGGCCGCCCAGAAGATGAGCGTGGTCACCGGCGGCATGAACATCCCGGGATTTTAGGTCCGCTATCACACCGGCCACCCACTCAACATGACTCAAGAGAACATCTCCGGAGCTTCCCCGTCTCTGGCCCGGCTGGTGCAGGAATTGAACCGCCTGCCGGGCATCGGCCCCAAGAGCGCCCAGCGTCTGGCGTACTACATCATCCGGCTGCCCGATGACGAAGCATACGCTCTGGCCGATGCAGTGACCTCAGTGAAGCAGAACATCGTCTTCTGCGAGGAGTGCCAGAACCTGACCGACGCCTCGCCATGCCAGATCTGCTCTGACCCCCGCCGAGACCAGACCATCATCTGTGTAGTCGAAGACCCACTGGACGTGCTGGCGATGGAGCGCACCCGAAGCTTTAGGGGCCTGTACCATGTATTACACGGGGTTATATCTCCAATCAATGGGATCGGGCCCGACCAGTTGAAGCTGAAAGAACTTTTCTCCCGGCTAGCCCGGCCGGAGTTGGTCGAGATGGTCGTGGCCACCAACCCGACTCTGGAGGGCGAGGCGACGGCGATGTACATCCGCCGCCATCAGGGCCGGGGCGACCTGAAGATCACCCACTTGGCCAGAGGCCTGCCCGTGGGCGGCTCACTGGAATATACGGACGAGACCACGTTGAGCCGGGCGTTTCAGGGGCGCCAAGAAATCTGAGGCAAGAGAACTAAGCCGGAGTCGGACCCATGGCCCCTCCCAGGACCTACCGCTGCGAAGCCATCATCCTCGGCTACACGCCGCTGGGTGAAGCCGACCTGCTGGTCACCATGTTCACCCGAGACCAGGGGAAGGTTCGGGCCGTGGCTAAGGGCGCCCGGCGGTCGACGAGCAGGCTGGTTGGGCACCTGGAGCCCTTGACCGTGGTTAAGATGTCCATGGCCCACGGCCGTAGCATGGACATCATCTCACAGGCGGAGGTTGTTCAAGGCTTCTCCGAACTGAAAGAAGACCTTACCGCCATCGCCAAGGGGCAGTACCTGGCGGAGTTAGTGGACGGGTTCGGCGCCGAGGACAGCCCCAACCCCAGCCTTTACCAGTTGATGGTCGACACCCTTCGGGCCGTGGAAGGCGACCCAGCATCGGACCTGCCGTTGCGGTTCTTTGAGTTCCATCTGTTACTGGTGTCTGGGCTCATGCCGGAGTTGTATCACTGCGTTGAATGCCGGGTGGAACTGGAGCCCGACGCCCACCGGTTCAGCCCCAACGTGGGAGGCACCCTATGTCTGGACTGCCACCCCGACGACGCCCACCTGCGGCCGTTGTCACTTAGGGCTCTAAAAGTGCTTCGCCTCTTGGACCGGAGCGAAATCTCCGAAGCGTGTAAACTATCCGTGGACGACAGCCTGGCCTCTGAGTTGAAGAGCCTGCTTTCCACCACTGTCAGCTACTGGCTGGGCAAGGAAATTCGCTCTAACTCGTTCTTGGAACGCCTTAACAGCGAGACCCTTCCTGAGGTATATATCTAGGGCTTATGGCTCATTTTTGAGCGGGGCCCGTGGTTTCACTCCCAAATTTAGGGCTACCGTTCCTTGATATGAAGGGTAAATAATGTTTACCAAGGTATTGATTGCCAACCGGGGCGAGATCGCCTGCCGGATCATTCGCACCTGTCAGAGGTTGGGCATAAAGACCGTCGCGATCTATTCGACGGTCGACCAAGAAGCTCTCCACGTAAAGATGGCGGACGAGGCCTATTTAGTCGGAGAGGCTCCCCCTCATGACAGCTATCTAAACATGGGCAAGATACTTGACGTCGCCAAGGCGTCGGGCGCCCAGGCTGTCCATCCCGGATACGGTTTCCTCTCTGAAAACGCTGGTTTCGCCCGTCTCTGCCAGGAATCGAGCATTTGTTTTGTCGGCCCGGATCCGGATGTCATGGAACAGGTGGGCGATAAGATCTGCTCTCGCAAGCTGGCCAGGAAAGCTGGTCTTCCCATCCTCCCAGGCACGGACGAGGCTGTGGCCAACGAGCACGCCGCGACCAAGGCATGGGAGTTGGGCTTCCCGCTGATGGTCAAAGCGGCCGAGGGAGGCGGCGGCATCGGCATCCACATCATCGACTCCCAAGAAGAATTGATGCCCCTGATCGAACGCACCCGGCAGGTCGCGGAAAGCGCTTTTGGCAGCTCTCGGCTGTTCTTCGAGCGTTACCTGAAGGACGCCTCCCATATCGAAGTCCAACTCATCGGTGACCAGCACGGCAACCTGGTCCACCTGTACGAACGCGACTGCTCAGTACAGCGGCGCAACCAGAAACTGGTGGAAGAGACTCCCTCAACGGCCAAATTGACGCCCCGGTTACGCCGGCGGGTCTGCAGCCTGGCGACCAAGCTTGGTAATTTCATCGGCTATACCAGCACCGGCACCGTTGAGTTCCTGGTGACCGCGGACGGCAGCGTCTTCTTCCTAGAGATGAACACCCGGCTTCAGGTGGAGCACGGAGTGACCGAGATGGTGACCGGCCTGGACCTGGTGGAACTGCAACTGAGGGTCGCCGCTGGTGAAAAGCTGCCGATCACCCAGGACGACGTCTCCGTAAACGGCCACGCCATCGAGGTGAGGGTCTACCCCGAAGACCCCGAAACTTTCATGCCTGACGCGGGCGATATCACCGACCTGCATCAGCCTGTGGGCGAGCACATCCGCATCGATTCCGCGCTATGCAACGGATATACCGTTGGGTTAGACTATGAGCCCCTCATGGCCAAGATTATGGCCTGGGGAGAGGACCGCGGGCAGGCGATAAAAACGCTGCAACGGGCCCTCTTGGAATTCCGCTTAGAGGGCGTTAAATGCAACGTTCCACTGCTGCGGGATGTACTCGCCACCAAGGAATTTATGGCGGCCACCCACCACACCGGCTCCATGCCCATCTGGATCGAAGAATTTCAGATTCGCGGCCAAAAAAAATGCGCCAACGGAAAGATGCGTAAGAACGGCAACGGGCACAAAAATGGATACAAGAACGGCCAGGCCAACCGCCATAAAAGCGGTCAAGAGAACGGCGAACGCGAGATCGCCGCTGCCATCGGCGTCTCCCTGGCCATGGGCATGAAGTCGGCCCAGCCTATGGCGCCTGCCGCATCCAGTCCCTGGCGTTTGTACGGGCGCCGGGAGCAACTCCTCTCCCGCACACTGGGGAACCGGGGTTGGCAGTAACCACACTCCGGATCAAGGTTGGGGAGAACTGGTATAACGTCGAAGTTGGTGAACTGACCCATTCACCGGTCGAGGTCACCGTCGAAGGCGAAACCTTCTTGGTCGAGGTCGAAGGCCTGCCCAGCACACCACCGGCACGTCCCCGCCGTGGCCGCACCCAGACCCCCGGCATCATGGTCCCTCCCCCTCCTACGCGTGGCTCCGGGTCCCACGGGCCGGAGAACATCATTGCCTCCCCACTATCGGGACGCGTCATCTCCATCATGGTCCGGCCCGGCGACCAGGTCAGCGCCGGCCAGGAAGTGTGCGTGGTCGAAGCCATGAAGATGGAACAGAGCATCCGCGCCCACCGCGACGGCGTCGTTAAAGAGATCATGGTCCAACCCATGGACACCGTCCGCACCAACGACCCTCTGATAGAGCTGGAGTAGGGGTTTTCACTCGCAGGAAATCCCCCGGTCCCCTCTGCAGCTACCCCGCGTGCTTTCGCTATCCGCTTGTATTATCATGGCCTCATTAAATCCAAGTGCGCCCTATGCCAGGTAAAAATCAGGAGGGTAGAGACATGAAATACGACTACATCGTGGTTGGCGGCGGTTCCGCTGGGTGCACCATCGCCACTCGACTATCTGAAGATTCGTCCAAGTCAGTGCTGTTGCTGGAAGCGGGGCCAGACTATCCCGTCTTTGAGCAGCTTCCCGACGACATCAAGTTCGGCAACAACGTGTGGCTGTCGGCCTACGGCCCACACAGTTGGGACTACAGGGCCCAGGTGACCCCGGAGCAGCCCAATCTGACCATCCCCAGGGGCAAGGCCACCGGAGGCTCCAGCGCCATCAACGGCCAGGTGCTCTTCCGGGGCATCCCCGAGGACTACGACGGGTGGGCGGAGATGGGCAACGACGAGTGGGCTTTCACCAAGGTCCTGCCCTACTTCAACAAGCTGGAGACCGACCTGGACTTCGGCGGTGACTTCCACGGTTCAGAAGGCCCCGTGCCGGTGCGGCGGTACCCTCGCAGCGAGTGGCTACCCTATGCCACGGCATTTGAGCAGGCCTGCGTCGATGTGGGATACGAGATCGACGAGGACATGAACCACCCCGAGTCCACCGGCGTCTCGCCCAGGGCCAGGAACACCATCGACGGCGTGCGTATGAGCAACGCCTTGAATTACCTGGACATGGCGCGCCATCGGTTGAATTTCAACATACGAGGCAGCGTCACCGCCCGGCGAATCTTATTCGAGGGCAAGCGCGCCGTGGGAATCGAAGCCGAAAGCGGCGGCGAGGTATTCACCGTGGAGGGCGAGGAGATCATCGTCTGCAGCGGAGCGGTGGCATCCCCTCAGTTGCTGATGCTTTCAGGAATCGGACCCGCCGAACACCTCAAGTCCATGGGTATAGAAGTGGTCCACGATTCCCCGGGGGTCGGCCAGAACCTGCGCGACCATCCCTCCGCCGCCGTCCTGTACCGGGCCGTGGGAGACAAGCCCGACGTCCAAGCGCCGGTGATTCAAGTCGGCCTGCGCTATACCGTGGAGAATTCCGACATACGCAACGACATGCAGATCAGCCCCATGCTGATGACCAGCGAGCACCGTCCCGCTCAAGTAGAGATCGATGACGACGGGAACTACATCGGAATGAGCGCTAGCCTGCAGCTAGCCCTAGGCAAAGGTGAGTTGACGCTTACGTCCACTGATCCCCACGTCCAGCCCTTCTTAAACTACAACTACTTCCAAGAGGAGGAAGACCTGCGGCGCATGCGGGAGGCGGTGCGTTTGTGCATACAGATCTGCGAGCAGTCGAGTTTCAGCGATATTCTCTTGGACATGGTGAACCCAACCGAAGCTGACATGGAATCAGATGAGACTCTGAACGCCTGGCTGATGCGGAATATCGGGACCTCGCACCACATCTCCGGCACCTGCAAGATGGGTCCGGATTCAGACCCGATGGCCGTGCTTGACCAGTTCTGTCACGTGCGCGGTGTTGCGAACCTGCGGGTGGCGGACGCATCTTCGATGCCCGACTGCATCCGGGCCAACACCAACGCCACCACCATCATGATCGGCGAAAAGGTGGCCGACTTTATCAAAGAGGGCCGCTAAGCTCGCTTATCGGTCCTGCCAGTCTGGAGTCTCTTCATTGACGCAATGGAGGAAGACGAAAACGGAGGTCCGGCCCAGGCCCATGAATGGCCGGGTCAGGACTTTAACCCGCGTGTGGTAGTCCAGGTGGTCCAGCGTCCTCAAGTAGGCGTGAAACGACCCGTGCTCTGCGACGAAGTCGAGCATCGTCCGGGCGTTTTCCACCGTGGCAACGATCTTCCTCCGGTTGCGAACGATGCTCCGGTCTTCGAAGAGGCGCTCTAGGTCGTCGGGCCCGTAAGACGCCACGCGGCTCAGGTTGAACTTGTCCAAGCTCTCCACGAAGCCGTCCCATTTCTCGCGGATCACCGGCCAACTGAACCCGGCGCGGAACACCGCCTTGGTCATCTCCTCAAAGTAACCGTCGTCTCCGTCCGGAGTTATCTTGTTCGGTCTTTCCAAGGTTCTACGCACTTGGATACCCTTTCTATCTCTGTATCGTGTTAGAGGTCTTCTGACCGCCCAGTATAGCTTTCTAGAGGCCAAGTTCCTACCTGGGGAAATCCATGTAGAAATTGGATTTTCTATGTATCTCAGTCCAACTACCCTAACGCTCAATGATATGTTATATTGGCGACCGTGATGCCAAAGGGGGAGCAACGCCACATGGAACTGCGGCAGCTTGTCAGTTTTTACCACGTTGCGCAGCTTAGGAGCGTCTCTAAAGCGGCCCGTACACTAGCATTGGGCCAGCCAACCGTGACCACCCACCTCCGAAAGCTGGAAGACGAGTTTGAGATAACCTTATTCGACCGTATTAGACGGCCGATTCAGCTTACGTCCGAGGGCTCGATCCTATTGGAGTTGGTCACACCGGTGGTCCAGGCAGTAGACGCCCTGAAGACGCAGATGGACTACAG
>Ga0208113_1000032_pt1 | contig 59204 bp, 54 predicted proteins | sample Knorr_S7_td_NADW_FD_185598 | JGI IMG/M metagenome (GOLD analysis project Ga0208113, IMG submission 185598) | Marine microbial communities from Southern Atlantic Ocean transect - Knorr_S7_td_NADW_ad_2505m_LV_A (SPAdes) (version 2) | ecosystem: Environmental > Aquatic > Marine > Oceanic | place...
CGTTTGAATACCCGTTTCACCGCTACTCGGCAATCCATGTCTAATGAGATTCAAAAAGAAGTATTAAATGAGAGTTACATGGGACAGGTGAATTACGCCCTTCCCTTTGGCAGAAATAATTATGTAATGCCATTCAAATGGATGTCTTCCGTTCCCTGGATTGGAGAAAAACTAGGGGAAACACATTTGTATTACACTCCCGCAAACGTTAATGCATCGTTAAACTTTAATGAGAAATTGACCCAGAAAACACCGCGCCGTGGAAATAAGTCTCCCGATGATTATAATTTTGGATTGAACCAGACTTACGCTTTGGATTATAAAATAACGGAATCTGTTAATTCGAAATACAGCCGCGCAATTAGAAGTAATTTAAATGACCACCGTGGGTATATCACCAATGCATTGAAAAACCGTGATCCAGGTGTCGTGACCGACATCACTGAAAATTTTACATCCTCGTTCAGTCCCATGTTGACCGATTGGCTCAAACCAACTTTTAATTATTCTGCCAATTATCGCTGGAATAAAGCGCGCGACAGAAGTGTTGAAGGTGCCAATATTGGTAACCAGTTTCGCTTTTCGACTGGTATTAGCCTATCCCCTGTTAGATTAGTTGAATTGGTGTATAAACCTAGTGGGGCAGGAGGTACCCCACAGCGGAGTCGAGCACCGCAACCAACTCGATCGAGAACAGAAAGACCCGCGCGCGGAGAAGAAGAGCAGGAAAGAGATAAGCGTCGACCCCAAGTAGAGACCGAGTCGGAGCCAAAACAGGAACAAGCCCCTGAAACAGATGTGAAGAAGCCATCAAAATTTGCTGAAAGCGAAGTGTTAAAAACATTTCATGGCTGGGTGAGAAGAGTGAATCCGATCAATATTTCTTATACGGAAAATGTGAATAAAACAGGAATGGGTATCATAGGTGAAGTTCCCCTTGGATATCGTTTTGGTTGGGTCCGTGAGCATGGTCTGGAGCATACCGAGCAGGTTGGGAGCAATACGGGAGACTGGGATCATAAACGGGATTTTTCTGTGCGATCGGGCTTAAACCTTACACGGTCCTTATCTATGAACTTCAATTATGCCCAGAATGTATCCAGCAACCGCCGTGGCTCTGGGATGGAGCAGCGCTCCATGTCCCGAGATTATCTTTCATATGGGAAACATTTAGAAAATGGCTTTCCCTTCGTTGGTTGGTCGGTTCGTATGACAGGGCTCGAAAGAAATAAATTTATCGGCAAGTTCGTTCGTACCATGAGTATGGATCATGCTACCCATGGGAAAGAGACACGGGCCTGGCAGTTTGATCAGTTCAGTGGTCCCTCAATACCTTTTTTCGGATTGAATGACTTTATTTTTAATTACGCAGATAAAGAACGTACCTCCCGTGTTAATATGAATTTTTCCCCCTTGTTAGGTGCAACTATGTCCTTGAAAAAAGGAATAGCAATTAACATGCGTCACAACCGCACCATCTCCCGGGAAGAATCTGCCAATGGCGGACAGAAAATATTCCATGACCAATCCTATTTGATAACAGCCAATTATACCCATCGTGGAGGATTCACGATACCACTGCCATTTTTTGATAATTATAAGGTGAATAATCAGGTTAACTTCACCTTTAATTTTGATATGAATAAAAATCGCACTCTGCAAAAAGCTCAGCAGGCGATAAAGTTTGCAGAAACAGCCTTTACTTCTAGCTGGAAAACAGGGATACGGTTAACCTATTCTTTTTCACAAACGGTGAGCGGAAGTATGATATGGGAATACAGGGAAAGCGATTCAAAACACACCGGGAAGAGAATCGATAGAGACTTTGGCTTTGATGTAAACTTGGCAATCCGAGGATGATGCGAAAAATCACAAATCTGTTTATTTTGCTTTATGTAGCTATAGCGGGCTGTCAGAACAAGGTACCTTCCTTTAGCGGTGAGGCGGCTTTTACCCATTTGGTTAACCAATGTGATTTTGGGCCCCGTAACCCCGGTTCCATCGGTCATAAAAATGCATTAAAATATTTCATGGAAGTACTCGTGCCGTTAGCGGATACGGTATACACCCAGTCATATACAGAAACAATGCCCAGGACAAACCAGAAAGTGGGGATGAATAATGTGATTGCCCGCTTCAATATACGGGCCAAAGAGCAGATCATGATTTCAGCCCATTGGGACACCCGCCCCTGGGGAGACCGAGGAATCAGTCAGGTGGATAGAGAAAATCCAATTCTAGGTGCCAATGACGGCGCCAGCGGTGTGGCTGTTATTTTGGAATTAGCCAGGATACTTAAAAACACCTCTCCTGGGATAGGTGTAAACCTGGTTCTTTTTGATGCAGAAGATTACGGCACCAGCGGAGATTCATGGTCTTACTGTAAAGGATCGCAGTATTTTGCCAAAAATCTACCCATTCCCATTCCAGACTATGCCATAAACCTAGATATGGTGGGGGACGCAAATTTAAATATTTATATTGAACGTTATTCCTATAAGCAAAACCCGGAATTGGTTATGGAATTATGGGGAAAAGCGGAGGAATTAAATCTCACTGGATTTAAAAAAATGGCTTACTATACCATTTTTGATGATCATGTTCCACTGTATGAAATAGCCGGTATCCCGGCTGTGGATATAATCGATTTTGATTACCCCGATGAAAAAACCAACTACCATCATACACACAATGATGTGGTTGAAAATTGTTCCCCCCAGAGTTTATCGCAGGTGGGTACATTAATGGTCCACCATATTTACGACAGATAATGAAAGAATTACTACCTAGAAAATTATTATTGATTGCTGCTTTTGTGGTAATCTGGAGCTGCGAAAAGTCCACAGTGCCGGAGGATCAATATCCGATAACAGAAATCGATTTTGCCTTCCTGCAGGCATCCAATAAACTATTTATTTCTGTGAGGGCCTCATCCGGGTACCAAGGCGGGTCACTTGATTCTGTAATGGTACTCTGGAAAGGAATAGGCGCGTCGAATACAGCCGATACTTTGCGCTTGATGGATGATGGTACCAATGGAGATATGATATCGAAAGATCAGGTATTTAGCAGGAAATTCTCTAATGGAAGCGGATTAAAAAATACAATTTCATCTACAGCAAAGGATTCGATTTATTTTTCAATTTTGGCACTATATAGTGGTAAAAAACTGACTCAGGAATCTATCTTTCTCCTAGGGAACATTCGTCCCAAACTGGGTAGTGTGTTTGTTCCCGACACAGTCAACCGTCCTACGTCGAACCCAGATCCAAATGTGGTCAACACAGTAGAATTTTCTGTGACTGCCTCCGTTACCGATCCCAATGGACAAGATGATATTAAACGTGTTTTCTTCCGTTCTTACCACGTGGGCCTTGATTCCATGATGAATGGTGGTAATCCTATTTTGCTCCTGGATGATGGCGGGACGAACGGATCTGGTGATTTGCAAAAAGGTGACGGTAGCTATACGACCACAGTATCGCTTACTGAAAATGCTAAAACGGGAACATACCACTGGACATTTGAAGCCCAGGATCAATCCAATGCATACAGCGATACTGTCAAGAAAATTCTGGTAGTGCAATGAGAAGAATTTTTCTTTTTCCTCTGTTGTTGAACCTAGTATTTGCGCAGGGTTTATTGCCAGGTGCATTCAAAATGTCTGCAGCCGCAGAATTTGATACTTCTGCTTACAAAGGGCTTAAAAGCAATATGATCAGTGATATTGTTCCTCAGGCCGATACCCTGCTCTGGATGGGGACTGGTGCGGGCTTAGCTGTTCTGCGGGATACCACTTCCATTTTTACCATTACTGCCAATGCCGACGCAGCTGCCGGGCAGTTAACCAACCAGACACCGATCGGGGGTGTAACCGCCTTGACTGCCAGCAATAAAATTTTATTCGCCGCATTTGCGAAAAGTGGTGAAGAAATTACCATTGGGAATGGTCTCATTTATTCTACTGATGCAACCGGAAACGATATTACCTGGACCTACTTTGATCAACCGGTGGATACAGAAGCAGATTCATTGGCACCTTTTGCGAAGCGCTTTTTCAAGGGACTGCCCATCACTGTAAAAGAAGCTAATGTTACCTATGATGCGGCTATTTCAGGAAATTATATCTGGATTACTAGTTGGGCGGGCGGATTACGGCGGTATAATATTTCTCAAAAAGTTTGGGAACGAGTGCCTTTGCCTGAGGACGGTGACCAAATCCTGTATACCTGTGAATCATCCAATTATGAAAACACCCCAAGCGGTTATGTATTGAAGGATTTCTACCTGAATCCCCGCGATCCCTGGGATGGTGTTTCTGCTAAAAATTCTGATCCAAAAACTTATGGTAACCACAATCATAAAGCATTTTCAGTGATTGCCTATAGTGATACCGTATGGGTGGGGACTGCCAATGGCGTTAACCGGGGAATTGTTGGAGATAATGGTTGTGTAAACTGGACCCATTATACCCCTGCTGCCGATAACTTATCCGGCGGCTTTGTAGTGGGGCTTGCGTTGCAGGAATATAAAGGGTATCAAATCGTTTGGGCCGCCTCCGTCACTGCGGCTGCCGGTGAAACCAGTGCGGTCAGTTATAGCTCTGATGGGGGCGATTCCTGGCATACCACCCTGAACGGAGAACGGGTATATAATATAACAACTGCTGATTCCATCGTACTGGTAGCCAGTAAATCTGGTCTATGGAAAACAGTTACGGATAATCCACTGGACGTGGCCAAACCCTGGGCCAAGTATAATCCCGCACGACAGGCCATTCGGATTGGATCAACAGAACTTTATAGCATGGATGAAATTCTGAGCGATGAAGTGGTGGGTGTGGCCTATGATACGCGTCCATTTTATACTTCTTCAGCAACGATCTGGATTGGTTCGTGGGATGGTTTAGCCCGGGCCCTGGATCCCCATGGAACTAACTGGCAGGTGTATCGCGCCAACTATGCTGCAGATAAAGTTTACGCTTACCCAAATCCATTTTCTCCATATGAGCATAACCAGGTGGGGGGAATGGGATATGTTCATATCCATGCCAATGTGAAAGTTTCATTTGTTGTCAAAATGGATGTGTACAATTTTGCCATGGAACTGGTTTATCATAAAGATTTTGACCGTCGCCAGGCCAGTACTGGATCGCTCAAATGGAACGGAAAGGATGCAAACGGGCGAATGGTCGATAACGGGACTTATTTTATCCGACTGGAATATGACCAGAAAATAAAATGGATCAAGCTGATTGTGATTAAATAATGAATAGGATTAATCAATATATTATCTTTGTTTTTACAGCTTTCACCATGTTGAATGCTGGCGATAAAGCCTCTTTTGCAGGCGGCTTCTTGCGAATGGGCGCTTCTGCCCGAGCCATGGCCATGGGAAGTGGATTTACCGCTGAAATTGATGCTGGATTTGCTGCTTACCATAATCCTGCCTCCATGGTTTTTATAGATAAGAGACAATTGGGATTCAGTCACCATTTTCTGCCCCTGTCCCGCAGGTTTATGGCAGCTAATTTTTCCACCCAGATACCGCCGTCAGGCGGATTGGGCATCGCCTGGATCAGCGCTGGTACGGATAAAATTGACGGCCGTACCAGTTCCGGCGAGCATACCCAGTATTTATCCACTTCAGAAGATGCGTTTATGATTTCATTTGCCCAGCGAATTCTATCTTGGTTTTCTGCTGGTTTGAATGTCAAAATATTGAAACACCAGCTGCCCATGAATACTATGGATCTAGCCGGCAAAGGGATGGGAATGGATTTTGGCGTTTTTATCCGAACAGAAAAAGGAGCTAACCTTGCCTTTATGGTGCAGGATTTGAATTCTCGTTACCATTGGAAAACAGATAAAATTTTCGAGCGGGGTAAAGAATACGTTGAACAATTCCCCACTGTCTACCGTGCAGGGACAACATTCCATTATGGCAAAGTATATGTTGCAGCGGATGGAGGAATGATTATGAATGGAAAAGAATTGTTGGGTTATACCATGAGAATTGGTGGTGAATATCCCTACATGGATCATTATTTTATCCGTGCAGGATTGGGTAACGGTCGCATGTCAATAGGTGTCGGCGTGGACTGGTCGCTGTTAAAAGATAATGATGCCAAACTGGATTATGCCTTTGTGTTTGAAAATCCCGCTGGTGCTGCCCACATATTTACATATGCGTTTACATTTTAAATTATTTCTAGTTGGCGTTTTACTTTCCGAGTTAGGGGCTGTTGGCACCCAATTCCTATCTATACCTCCATCTGCGAGAGATCTGATTTATTTTAATTCAGCTTGGCGTAACCCATCTTTATTAAACCAGATGAATCTGGTGCCGGAACTGAGTCTGGCATATGGGAATTGGTTAGCTGGCGTGCAAACATTTGGATTTCGTTGGAAAGGTCAAATTAAAAATGGGAGTGGTGGGATTGATATCCGTTATGTAGGGTTAGATGACATGGAATTACGTCCCAATAAACCAACCGCCAAACCTTTAGGTCTCTATGCCGCATATGGCGCATCGGCCAAAGGAACATATAGCTGGAGAAAAGGATCTTTGCAACTGGGAGTCGGATTAAAATTACTGAATTTCCAGATTTACCAGGAAAAATCGAATGGTACTGCTTTGGACTTCGGACTAGGGTGGCAACCAGCGGATAAAATTCAATTCAACATATCCGCACTTAATTTGGGTAAGATGGGTAAAATGATTTCCGAGTTACCCGAATTACCTCGGCGGTATATCGGTTCAATAATATATAATCAATCAAAATATAAATATTTTGGCGCGGTGGAATCCAATAGCTATGTAAAAAATCCCATTTACTATGTAGGTGGAAATGGGCGCTTTAAAAATTTGTTATTTGGGACCACAATCATGATATCGAAAGGAGTAAAGTCCATTTCAGGAGGGGTAGGGATTCAATTTGGAATTTATTCTGTTACATACGGATTTCAATGGGGAGACCAACATTTAGGTATGCCTCAGATGATTGATATATCCATACGCCTTCCATGAGTACCAAACCTGCAGTCTATAAAAAGATTATCGCTTTTTTAAGCATGGCGATTCTTTTTTTATTGATCACCAATTATTTGGCCCTCCATGAACTGGATAAGGCCAGACGGGGGAATTCACCTTTAGTAGATGAAATTATGAAAGAACCGGTTTCAAAAATTGTACCGGCATCCGAATCTAAGAAGCGAGCTGGAACGATTGTCCTAGTTATTGATGATTTTGGGTATCGTGACGATAAAATATCTGATGGTTTTTTAGAACTGGGGGTATCCATTACCTGCGCCATTATCCCCGGTCATAAGCAGACGACTAAGTTTGCTCAAAAAGCGAGCGCAGCAGGCCAGGAAGTCATCATTCATATGCCCATGGAATCAAGTGTTCCTACATCTGGAAAGGAAGATTATAGTATTAAAGCCGGCATGACCAGCGAAGAAATTGAATGGCGTGTGCGTGAAGTGATAAAGGAAATACCCGAAGCGGTGGGCATGAATAACCATCAGGGGTCAAAAGTAACTACCAATGGCAAAGTAATGAGTGTTATTGGGTCTGTATTAAAAAAGAATAAAAAATATTTTATCGATAGCAGGACAACCCCTGAAACGGTTGGTGAACAAACCATGCGTTCTTTAGGTGTGCCTACTACGCGTCGTCATGTATTTCTGGATAATGATTCTGATATGAAAAAGATTTCTGCTCAGTTGGATGAGTTGGTCAAGATGGCGCGCAAACAAGGCTCGGCTTTGGGTATTGGTCATGCGAGGCCTAATACATTGGAAGTATTAAAAAATGAAATCCCCGGATTACTTGCAGAAGGATTTCAATTTAAGTTTGCATCAAACATTGTGAATTAGAGATTATAAATGCCAATATTATCAAAAGTATTTCGGGGGGATTTTATTGAAAGTGTCCACGTCGCCTACGGTGTGGCGGTAGATAAAAATGGAAATGTGGTTTACAGTACGGGAGACCCAGACTATTTGACGTGTATTCGTTCAGCCCTTAAACCTTTTCAAGCTTCTGTCACCGTAGAGTCTGGTGCTGCGGACAATGCCGGTTTTTCCGAAAACGAGATTGCACTTATGTGTGCTTCCCACAATGGTGAGAATATTCATGTGGAAACAGCCCAATCTATGTTGAATAAACTTGGTTTTACAACAGACCATTACTGTTGCGGTAACCATTTTCCATATGATAAGTCAGCCAGCCAGATCTTAATAAAAAATGGCACTGAACCGAGTCCACTGTATAACAATTGCAGTGGCAAACATGCTGGTATGCTGGCCTTAAGCAAATATTTAAGGGCCGATCCTGATGATTATATTCATCCGGACCACCCAGTTCAAAAAGCAATTTTAAAGCAAGTGAAAAGCTATACTGGCTTGGAGAAAATATCCACCGCCATTGATGGATGCAGTGCTCCAACTCCTTTTCTTACATTATCTATGATTGCCGCTTTATTCCAAAAATTAGCTTCCGGGAACCACCCGGAGCTAGAGCGCCTTTATAAGGCAATGAGCCAATTCCCCTATCTGATTGCTGGTCGAAAGCGGTTTGATACTGACTTTATCACAACAATGAAAGGTAGGGCCATATGCAAGGTTGGTGGTGAAGGAATTCGCGGTTTTGGAATTCGCCAAAGTGATGGTTCTGTTCTAGGTTGTGCTGTGAAAGTGCTGGATGGGAATATGCGTGCACTGGGTTCTTCATCTCTTTCATTTCTAGATAAATTGGAATTACTAACAAATCAAGAGCGTAATAAATTGAAGCAATATCGGGAGCCTATTTTAAAAAATCTTCGTGGAATCTCAGTTGGAAAAATTTCCACTGATATTGATTTTTGATATGGCGCGCTTTGTAGTTTTATTTTTCCTCTCCAATGCCATTTACACCCAGGATTCGTTAATTGTCATGAGCTATAATGTCTTACGGTTTAATCGTAATTCAACGCATCGTGTCCAATATATCAAAAAGGTGGTGGATTATATTCAGCCTGACATTGTTGTATTACAAGAAATTGAAGATGGAGCAGGGCTGGACAAAATCCTCGAAAAAGCCTTTAATAGCGACAGCTCGGTGTATGCGGCTGGCAACCTAGTGAGTTCGACCTGGATGAAAAGTGTTGTCGTTTATCGAAAATCAAAAGTGGATATATCCAGTCATGTTTTTATCTCAACCGTCCTTAGGGATATTACCGGATATACAGTCTCGATTAAAAATGCACATTCAAATGTATTGCCATTCACTGTATTCGGTGCACACCTCAAGGCCAGCGATGGATCCAGCGAAGCGGATCAACGCTGGGAGGAAACAAAAGAATTATATAAATATATAGCCCAAAAGAATAGTGATTACCATTATATCTTTGCTGGGGACTTTAATATATATGGCACAGATGAAAAGGCTTATAAATTACTAACGGACAGCATGACTGTGGATTTGGAAGATGTGGTAGGTCCGTGGGTGCGTAATGAGAGTGCCCATGTTTCCAAATTCACCCAATCCACACGAACAGATAATTTAGGAGATGGAGGTGCTACCGGTGGTTTGGATGACCGTTTTGATTTCATCCTTTTTTCCGATCATTTTACCGCCAAAGATCCAGATCTGAAATATATGGAGGGATCCTATAAAGTGATCGGCAATGACGGTGCCCATTTTAATACATCTATCATTGATGGCAGCAATGGATCGGTACCCGACAGTATCGCGGAAGCTATCCATATCGCTTCAGATCATTACCCTGTAATTGCTAAAATTATCTATACATCCAAAACGTCTACCAGTCCTGTGGCACATGCTGGTGGCGATGCAGTAGCAGCGATTGGTGAAAAGGTATTTTTAGATGGGACTCAAAGTTACGATCCGAATGGATCCGTCGTAAGTTATGCCTGGAGACAGACTTCCGGGCCAACTATTACCATCAATAATATCGCAGCCACTACAGCAGATTTTGTTGTTCCGGAAGTAAATCGTACTAGCGTATTTACATTTGAATTGACAGTAACTGATAATGATGGCGAACAGGCCAATGATTTTGTAAATATCAGTGTACCAGTTACCAGTGGATATACTCCTTATGATATCCAGTTAACAACGGATAAAGGTGTTGGTGAAGATTGTTATCCATCTGATTTTGAAGGTCAAAATTTAGAAGTCACCGGGGTGGTAACAGCCGTTCGTCCAGATTCGGATTATCCCAACTTCTTTATTCAAGATCCATTCAAGGATGAATGGGGCGGCATGTTTATTTATATCAGTAAAGGTTATCAGGCACCATCTGTTGGCGACCAGGTAAAATTAAAAGGCGATATATCTGAATATTACGGTTTGACGGAAATGAAGAATATTTCATCTACAGAAGTGCTGTCAAGCGGGATTTCGATTGAACCTGTAACAATAACAGCCAGTTCGCTATCTGGCGGTTGCCAAATCTGGGCGGAAAAATATGAAGGAATGCTGGTGCGTCTGGTGAACGTAACTGTAGCATGGAAATCCAGCGAATATAACCAATGGGGAGTATCGGATTGGACTGGGACTGCAATCATTGATGATTATATGTTTGATGGTGATTGGCCCAATCCGGAAAAAGGCATCCATTTTATCAGTATAACCGGTGTGGTTCATTATTCTTATGGTGAATACAAATTAATGCCGCGTAACAATGCTGATTTTAATGATCCAGTAAACGCCACTGGCAACGAAGATCCCAAGCGTTTCAATCTGATCACCAATTATCCAAACCCTTTTAATCCAACTACGACCATAAAATTTGATTTAGTGGACAAAGAATTAAGTCCCATACAATTAAATATATTGGATATCAATGGTCACCTGGTCGCGTCGCTGGTGGATGGGATTCCAAGTAAAAATAAAGTGATATGGAATGGCAAGAACCATTTGGGAGAAAATGTTCCTGCAGGCATTTATTTTGCCCGCCTGAAATCAAAATCAACAATACTCACTAATAAAATGATTTTACTGAAATAAAAATGGCAGATATAACTATACGCGTGGTGGATTGTTACGTATTTCGCCAGACAGATGATGGCCTAAAATTTCTGCTATTGAAAAGAAATCAAGATAAGTTATATGAACACCTTTGGCAGGGAGTGGCTGGAAAAATTGAAGGCGATGAAACTGCATCCGAAGCAGCCATCCGTGAATTAAGGGAGGAAACGAGACTGGAACCGGTCCGCATGTTTGTGGCAGATCATGTTAGTCGTTTTTATGAGTCGCACCAAGACTGGATCAACCTTGTACCCGTTTTTGGGATTGAAGTAGATTCAGCCGCAGTTAAACTATCCGAAGAACATGTTGATTACAAGTGGGTGGGTATCTACAAAGCGCTAGATACATTGGTCTGGCGAGGGCAGAAAGAAGGCATCCAGACCGTATATGATATGGTAGTGAATAATGATGACCGTATGCGATGGTCAAAAGTCGAATTTTAAGTAAGGAGCAATAATGTTAGAAGTTGGCAGTAAAGCACCGGGTTTTACACTCCCTGATCAGGATGGGAATGAGGTATCGCTCGGCGATTTTTCTGGGAAGAAAGTGGTTCTTTGGTTTTTCCCCAAAGCCAGTACCCCCGGATGAACGATTGAAGGACAGGGGTTCCGGGATGAACTCCATAATTTTGAAAAGAAAAATGTAGCGGTGGTTGGTATGAGTGCTGATTCATCGAAAAAACAGAAAAAATTCTGTGATAAACAAGAATTCCAATATCCCATGTTATCCGATGAGAGCAAAGATGTCCTAAAAGCCTATGGTGTATGGGGACAAAAAAAGTTTATGGGGCGTAAATATGATGGCATTTTTCGAAATACATACGTGATTGACGAAAAGGGCTTGATCGAAAAAGCATACAAAAAAGTAAATGTTAAAATCCACGCCCAGGATATATTAGCAGAATTATAAAATAGTAAATGCGTGATTATAAGGTGTTTTTTTAAACACATGAAATCATCGATTGACGTTTTTTCAGATTGGGCTCGGGATGGTCGGGATGAAGCAATGGCGGATGGCCATACCAGTTCCGTGAAAGCTATGCTGGATTTTTCCTTAAAAGATCAAACCAATCCATTCTCTTTCATTGATGCGGGCTGCGGAAATGGTTGGGTTGTTCGGATGGTGGGGCAATATAGCTTATGCAACAGCGCCACAGGTGTGGACGGTTCTAAATTCATGATCGAAAAAGCAGAATCTCTGGACTCAGATCATACGTATCACTGTTCAGAACTTTTGAATTGGGCGCCGCATGAAAAAGTAGACCTGGTCCATTCAATGGAAGTCTTTTATTATTTTGCCAATCCCAACTTGCTGATCCAACATATCACAGATAAATGGCTCAATCCAGAAGGCAGGTTGATCGTAGGAATTGATTATTATAAGGAAAATAAGCCCAGCGAGAATTGGCGTACTGAATGTGGTATTTCTATAATGACAAGACTATCAATTACAGAATGGGTTGGCATGTTTATTCATGCTGGTTTAAATAATATTCAATCCTGGCAGGTGGGAGCAAAAGATGGTTGGGCGGGTACACTGGTTGTAACCGGAATAAAATAAAAAATCTTTAATTTTTCACTGGTACATTTTCATCTAGAAATAAACCCTGGCTCATTCCCGCAAAGAATTTCTGAAAAAACTCTAGCTCATGAATGCCACCAGTTGAGAGGATTTTTCCATCTTGTTCAACTTCACCACTGGCACTAACACGGACATTTGTTTCATCATTTTCCAAATCATTTAGGCTGATGGTTACCTTGTAGCGATAGATGCGAGGCCCATCGGGTCCATCATCGTTATTGTCTCCGAGAATAATTGGACGATTTGAATCTTTCTTTTTATCGTCTTTATCTCCACCAAAAATTGCGCTAGCAATGAGGGCAATAAGTGCGATGACACCAATAGCAATACAGGCTTTTTGACCGGCAGACATGGTTTCTTCTGGTTTTTCATCTGTCAAAGCTGCCTTTCGATGTTCCGTAGTTCGGCTGGCGCTAATCAATCCAACATCGGAATTCAAGACATCGATAGTGTAGTCCATATCCTGAAGCGAATGAATAGAAGCCTTTAGGACGGTTTTTAGATCACCATGAAAAGCTCGCGTCTGCATGGCCCTTGCCACAGATGTGGGGGGCTTTTCTGCTCTGGGTGGATTGGTGCATCCGGATACGCCAACGACCAGATAACTGATTAAAGATATATAGAAAAAACGCCCCCCTTTGGATTTAGGGCGAATAATGCTTCTCAGCATTTAGAACTCCAGGCTTTGATAGGCGTAGTCTAATACACTTTTGTTATTATCAAATGTGATTACAACTGTGAGTGATTTTGATGATGTACTGGATGAAGATTTACTGGTTCCACCGGCACCAATAAAGCCTGAAAAAAAGCCGGCTCCAACCATGGACCCGCTTTTGGCCTCATTTTCCCTAGAGATTCGATCGTAGGTCCATGTTTCCCGACCTTGCTTATCTTTTGAAATAATATTAGGAGCACCTAATACCTTGATGATTTCTGTTTGGTTAGCCCCTTTGACCACTATGGATTGAACCAACCCTAGAGTAAGTTTATTGGATTCTTGAGGTGGGTTGGCACACCCGACCCATAATATGCCTGTAATAATGAATGTGGTTAACTTTTTCATGATTTCTATCCTTTTTAAAATTAAATGTTTCGTTTAAAATAATGTTTCAATTTTATTTTTCATATAGATTTTTGTTCAAAATATTACCCAATGATTGTAATTTTTTCCAACAGTATATATGCGTTTATAAACTTAGAATTTCCGATGGATACATAACGGGTTACCAGGGTAGTCAACATTAACGTGATAACAATACATTCCATTTTATTCAGCTTACTGATTATTCCATCAATGCAGGATGATGTTATCAAGCTAGGAGAGATCGATTTCAAGGTGGTGAAAAAAGGAAATTCAGATCGGAGATATATCTGGCTTCATGGAGATGAGCAAACCGCTCGAATGGCCCTTGAAAGCCACATGAAATTGAATTTGGGAACGGCTTTTTTTATTCAGGGGGAAACACGGGAAATAAATATTTTTGATGGCATTTTAGACCCGAATCGCATCTTTTCTTCCATGGGTGCCGAAGCGAATATTCAAAAATATAACCGCAGTTGGTCTAGCTTAAAAAAACAAGAAGCATTGGAATGGATCAATCGAGAAAGGGATGCATTTTTGGAAAGTATTTTTCCAAAAAATGGAGGGCTGCTGGTTGCCCTTCATAACAATTTCAAGGGCTACAATGTAAATCGGGAAATTCAAAAGAGTGATAGTGTGTCCATCAAAAAAGATCAAAATCCGAGAGACTTTTTTATTTGTACGGATCGAACGGATTTTGAGGCCTTGGTCAGATCACCTTTTAATGTGGTTCTTCAAGAAAAACTCCCGCAGAAAGATGACGGATCGCTCTCATGGGCAGCTATGCGAAATGGGGTTCGATATGTGAATATTGAAGTAAGGCTGGGATGGCTGACTCAACAGAAGAAAATGTTGAATTATCTTGAGAAAAATTTGGAATAAAGAAAGTTATTTAATCCAATGACTGTTTTCAATTGAACTTATTTTGGTTAGCAGTTTTATCAGAATGAATAAGAACTTTTAGGTTAATAAATAATTAGTCCTCCATTTTTGAAGAACTTATCATTACGTTTATTATCTGTATAACCCATCATAACTGAATGACCGGATATCTGTTTTGGAATGTTAGCATCATCCATTTCTGTCAAATGGATTGGCTGTTGGTTGATCGCTAGGAAGCCTGTGTTCTCATTGCAGGCGTAAAGGGATGGGGGGTTGGTTTCTTTGAGCTGATCCCAATCAAATCGGACACAATAATCCATATTTTTATACTGGCCAGGAATACCGATTCTTAAATTCGGGTTTACAGATGTTAGAGGCGCACCTGTATAAAGCGGCAGCATTGTTTGCAGGATTACCCAGGCTGTTGAATTGGGATCCATATTGACATAATAAGTCTGATTCTCAAACAGATCAATGGCATGCTGGATCCCGTTGGCATTCACCAACAAGTTATAGTGGCTAAGGCGGTAGCCAATGCCTTTATCCCAAAAGACCATGGCCTCATGTTGGAGAAGTGGTTTGAATGTTGGATCGTGGTACTCTGGAAATGCTTTGATTTTCTCGAAATAATCTGTTTTAGTTGTAATGGTCAAAGTTGGAGCGGTCGCTTTTTCAGCGCCTATCAAGTCATCATCACCTGTTAATATCAACGAGCCGCCCAATGTCCAGATACCAAATGCCAGTATTTCGCATTGAGGAAAGGTGAGTTTGTCCATGAGAATTCGATCTTTGGGTTTTATCCCTTCTGAGATAAGCCAGTTAGCGGTTTGTTGGGCCAATCGGTATACTTTATCCGATGTAAGGCCTAGGTCAGCGTAAACCATCTTTTTGCCATACTTCACGTTCTGGCCATCTACCAACGCCCGCAGGTTGGGATAGGGGACCATATGTTCAATCGGTTCCACATTACCCAGGCACTGGGCTCGGTAGATGCGTTGTTGAAGATCTGTCATTTATAGGATTAAGTCATCGTGTGGCATGCAACGATGAAGCAATATCATTAATTGAAAGAGGTTGCTTCATTTCGTTGGCGATGAGAGATTAATTATCTGGTTTGATCTGGCGAACGATTTTAAAGGTATCGTGTACCCGGGTATAATAATTTCCTGCCAGCCGACCAACGGGATTCAGGGTGTTCAAATCAATCCGGCCATCGGTGTAAACCTCATCATCTATATGAAACATAATGATTGTGCCGATGACCACGAAACCTCCGCCAGGCCCCGCTTCGCCAACAGGTACGATAGTATTGAGCGTGCACTCAAAACTGACTTTGGACTCTTTCACCCGTGGCGGTACCACTTTGACGGAATCAACGGGTGTCAACCCTGAAACTTCAAATTCATCCACATCCTTGTCAAAGTCTGTGGCGCAGGCCACCATAGGTTCGGCTATTTGCTCTGATACTATATTGACCACGAATTCTTCAGTGTCGCGGATATTGTTTAAAGTGTCTTTGGTCAACCCATCATATCCTCGGCGGGCAGGGGCGAACATGACTGTAGGTGGGTTGGAACAAACACCATTAAAATAAGAAAAAGGAGCCAAATTCAAGATGCCATCTTTTGATTTAGTAGAGACAAAAGCAATTGGACGTGGCAGGATAGAACCGATCATCAATTTGTGATTACTATCAAAGGGTTGTTTGGTCGGGTCAATAATCATGAATTACCTAACCAGGAAAGCGGATAGTCTGACTCATCAATATCGGCTGCTGCATTTGTCATTTTCAGAGGATGAAAGGTATCCACCATGACTGCGATTTCATTTGCTTCCTTGGTACCTAAGGACTCTTCAATTTTATCTGGCTGGGGGCCATGGGGTAGACCGGCAGGATGATAAGTAATGGAGCCTTCTTCAATACCTCTGCGACTCATAAAATCTCCAGATACATAGTAGAGGATTTCATCAGAATCCACATTGCTGTGCGCATAAGGTGCTGGCACAGCTTCGGGATGGTAATCAAATATGCGCGGAACAAAATTGCAAATGACTAACCCCGGCGCTTGAAATACCTGATGTACAGGAGGAGGCTGATGCACCTTCCCGGTAATAGGCATAAAATCATTCACGTTAAAAGCCCATGGAAAGTAACAACCATCCCACCCGACAATATCAAAGGGATGATGTCTGTACTCGTAGGATTGCAGTCCTTGAACGAGGCGAACGACTACTTCAATTGGCCCATCTGAAACAGGATTTTCATATTGAGGAGTTTTAATGTCCCTTTCGTTGAAAGGAGAATGTTCCAGTAATTGTCCAAGACGGTTGCGATATCGATCTGGTGTTTCAATTGGACCAGCTGTTTCTACAACCAGCAATTCCATTGGTTTTTCAATATCCAATTGCCAAATCACGCCCCGGGGAATAATAGCATAGTCCCCGCCAGTGAGGGCAAGGGTTCCGAAGTTAGATTTAAGGGTTCCTTTACCACTATGTACGAAGAGACATTCATCATGATGGCCGTTGCGGTATAAACTATTCATTGACTGTGACGTATGCGCTTTTGATAAAATTACATCACTATTAAAGAATAATGGGATACGGGATGTGACAGCGTCACCTTTATGATCCAAACCGCGTGTTTTCAAGTGGTGGTGCCGGTGTGTCTGGTGCCATTCCTCTAATGGAAGAACTGTGATATCACCAACCTTTTGAACAGCGGTAGGGGGATGAATATGGTAGACATTAGAATAAATGTGACTAAACCCTTTACGACTGATTAATTCTTCCCAATATAAATTACCCCTATCATCCCGGAATTGGATGTGGCGCTTATTAGGGATTTGACCGCGTTTTTGGTAGAAAGGCATGGGTGATTATACGATTTTGTTTTCTAAAATACCGAGACGTTCAACTTCTAATGTAACTACATCCCCTTTTTGAATCCAACCGCCGGTATTTTCGGGACGAAGTTCAAGAATGCAGCCTGTCCCAACAGTTCCTGAACCAATATATTCACCAGGAAGCAGCTTGGTATTCATGCTGGCCCGTTCGATCATATCTCCAAAAGAATGATAAAGATCATTCGTATTGCCATCGGAAATAAGTTTACCGTTCACATGGCAGGTCATTCTCAGATGAAGTTTGTGATCATCGTCCCAGGCATCTTCAAGTTCATCGGGAGTTACCATATACGGGCCGAAACTGGAAGCAAAGTCTTTCCCTTTGGCTGGCCCTAAGCTCAGAGGCATTTCCTGTCGCTGGAGGTCTCTGGAAGACCAGTCATTTAAAATAGTATATCCCCCGATCACTTTATGGGCTTCTTCCGATTTGATATCAGAACCGCCATTAGCAATAATCACTGAGAATTCCAATTCAAAGTCAAGTTCATCTGTATTGGAAGGATAAGAAATTTCAGCCCCATGGCCAAAACAGCAGTTAGGATTTGAAAAGTAAAAAATGGGCAGTTTAAACCAGTCCGGGTGCATGTCTAATCCCCGCAGTTTTCGGGCAGCCCGAACATGTTGTTCAAAAGCATAAAAATCACGAAAAGCCGGAGGATTTGGTATTGGGGGTAAAATGACAAGTTCCGATTCATTTTGAGCCAGGGAGTCCAAATCACCAGTAGAAATGGTCTTTTCCAGTTTCTGCAGCAAAGGAAAAAATGTGTCCCATTTTGCCAGCGCCGATTTCAGGTCACTTGGGAGGGATAAAAAAACGTTGTCATTCTGGTCTTCATTCACCCATTTTGCTGCGAGGTTCACATCAATGATGTGGTTCTCAATTTTAAAACCGAACTTTTGGGTTGTATTTCGCTGTTCTGTGTAAGTGATAAATTTCATGTTTTATTAATAGTTAGTTGAAAAATTATAGATTGCCTCGCTTTGCCTGTTCCCGTTCAATGGATTCGAATAGTGCTTGAAAGTTTCCTTTGCCAAAACTATTGGAGCCTTTACGCTGGATGATCTCATAAAACAGGGTGGGACGGTCCTGGATCGGTTTGGTGAAAATTTGGAGCATGTAACCATTTTCATCTGAATCCACAAGAATGCCTAATTCTGCTAATGTATTTATATCTTCTTCAAAATCACCGACGCGTTCTTTTAAAGTATCATAATATGATTTAGGTGTAGGAAGAAACTCCACCCCATTGGCACGTAGTTTCTGGACGGATTCAATAATATCCCGGGTGGACATGGCGATATGCTGGACTCCGGGGCCCTCATAAAATTCGATAAATTCCTGGATTTGAGATTTCTTCAGTCCTGCTGCTGGTTCATTAATCGGCATTTTAATTGTTTCATTATCATTAGCCATGACAATAGAACGGAGGGCACTGTATTCCGTGGATACATCTTTGTCATCCACAGACCAAAAGCGGTGCCAGCCGAATACTTTTTCATAAAAATTGCACACCGGTTGCATATCTCCATCTGGCTGATTTCCCACTACATGATCAATGTGAACAATACCCACAGGATCAGCAACAGCATCCACATCCATAACTGAATAGCCTGGGAGGAAAACACCTTTATAATTATTTCGCTCGATAAAAGTATGCGTAGTGTCGCCATATGTTTTGATGGTGGAAATAATTGCTTCGCCTTTTTCGTCCTCAATTAGTTTTGGTCGGCACACGCTTTCAGCGCCTCGATTGGTGGTCTCTTTCCAAGCGTTTTCGGCGTTATCCACAGAAAATGAAATATCTTTTACCCCATCACCGTGCTTATCGATGTGATGGCCTATTTCCGTTCCGGGAACTAAGGGAGAACTGAGAACGAACCTGACCTGGTTTTGCTTCATGACATAACTTACTTTGTCTCGGCTACCTGTTTCTAGCCCTTGGTATGCGATGGGCTGGAAGCCCAGGGTAGTCCGATAATAATGTGCCGCCTGCTTAGCGTTGCTTACGTATAGTTCACAGTGGTCGAAAGAGTTGATTGTATAATCGGCCATAATAATCTCCCTGAATTTATAATAAGGTTCTCAAGGCGTCAATAAAGCGTCTGTTTTCTGCTTGCGTACCAATTGAAACACGGATGCATTCTGACCAACCAAATGCCTTAAGGTTTCGGACAATAACACCTTTTTGTAATAGTGTTTGTGTGATTTCCGCGGCTTTTTTCTCTGAATCCCAAACACTCGTAATAAAATTAGCCACTGAGGGAATTGTTTCAACACCCAGTGATTGAAGTTCGATTTCAAGAAAAGCATATCCTGCCTGGTTCATAGTTATAGTTTTTTCGAGGAATTCAGTATCATCCATGGCAGCTGCTCCAGCAATGAGGCCGATAAGTGATGGTTCAAAGGGCTCTTTGACTTTCATCAAATTACTAATGAGCGCATCATGGGCGAATCCATAACCGATTCGCAGGCCCGCCAAACCGTAGGCTTTAGAAAAAGTTCTCAGGGTGATTACATTATCGTAGCGATAGTTCATGGAGTTCGGGTAGTCATCTATAGACTGGGCAAATTCAAAATAGGCTTCGTCCAGGATAATTAGAACGCGTTCTGGTACGCGGGAATAAAATTGGTCAAATTCATCGCGGGTGATATAAGTTCCCATAGGGTTATCCGGATTGGCGATATAAATAATTTTTGTGTACTCATTAATCTTTTCTACAATTTTCTCTAGGTCGTAGCGGTAATTTTTCATGGGTATCCAATGAATTTTTCTCCCTGATGCATTGGCCAGAACCCGGAAGCCAATGAATGAATTGGCTGCTGATATTAATTCATCATCTTGGAGTAAAAAGGTTCGAATTATAGTGGACATAATACCCTCGCTGCCGGCGCCTAGTATAACATTTTCCATCTTAATATCGAATCGCTTGGCCAGTTTCGTACGTAATTCATAGCCAGAAACATCGGGATATCGATGGAGTCCCGATAATGTTTTGACCATTGCCTTCATTGCCTTTGGAGAGGGGCCAAGAGAATTTTCATTGGAGGCTAATTTATCCACATGAGAGAGACCAAATTCGCGCTGGACTTCTGCAATCGGTTTACCGGGCACATAGGGAGCTAAGTTTTGGATATAGGGTGGTACCAATGGCATATTAAAGGGGCAGCTTTGTCTGGTGTTTAAAAGTGGAAAGGACAACCGATGTCTTGAGATGCTGTACATTGGGCAGCGCGGACAGGCCATGGAGGATTAATTCATCATATTGGGGGATATCACGAGTGGCGATTTTAAGAAGAAAATCTCCCTCTCCGGTAATATGATGACATTCCAGTACTTCATCCATGTTTGATATGGAATTAAAAAAATTTTCAACTGGAGTTTCCCCGTGGCGGGCCAAGGTCACTTCTACGAAAGTGATGCAGGTATAACCGGCCTTTCTTTCATCGAGTAAGGTCACATAGCGGTCAATTAATCCACTTGCTTCCAGCTTTTTCACCCGCTCCAAGGTGCTTGAAGGAGAAAGATTGATGCGTTTGGCTAGTTCAGCGTTTGTGATCCTGGCGTTGGTCTGTAATTCCTCCAATATTCCTTTGTCTGTATGATCTAATTTCATAATATTATCTATAATATATTATAAATACAGAAGAAAATATTGTATTATAATAATATAACCAAATAATATTCTAATTTAGTTTAATGAATGAGAAGATTGTGTTTTATCTCCTAATTTCTTTCTCATGATTTATGGGAAATTACATTGAAAATCGAAGGTCCATTGGTTCCAGGAAGATTTGTGGGGCGGCCGAACCGATTCATTACGCTGGTAGAAGTTGAAGGTAAAATTGTACGATCGCACTTACCCGATCCAGGACGCTTGAAAGAATTGTTAATTCCCGGAGCTGACCTGCTTTTACGCCCAGTCCCGGAAGGATCTCAACGGAAAACAAAATTTTCTACCGTAATGGTGCGCCATGAAGGTGAATTGATATCCCTTGTTTCTGCTTTGCCAAATCGCTTTGTCAAGGAGTTGCTAAAACAAAATACGCTGTCTATTCTAGAAGATTTTCAATATGTCAGATCAGAACCAGCCTGTGGGAACCATCGCTTTGATTTCTTGTTGAATGATGCAAATGAATGTCCTTTTTATTTGGAAGTAAAATCAGTGACCTATGTAGATAATGGTCTAGCCAAATTCCCGGATGCTGTCACAGACCGAGGCGCGCGCCACGCAAATGCATTGGCAGAATTGGCATTGAAGGGGACAGGTGCTGGAATCCTTTTTGTATGTCAACGATCTGATGCGCACAAGTTTGAACCTATGTGGGATCGGGACCCTAAATTTTCACAAGCATTATTAAAAGCAAACCAGGGTGGTGTGCATGTCTGGTGTATTACAAGCCAAGTGAGTGAAACAGAAATGACATTTGAAAGACAAATTCCTGTAAATTTAATACCACCTGAATAGAATAATTCCAGAATTACTACATCTGATTATTTTGAAAAAATGCCCCTACATTGTTGCTTCATTAAGTGCTGCATGGCTGATTTATTCATGTGCTGCCGTATCATCTCCTGGTGGTGGGCCCAAGGATGAAATACCCCCAGTATTAATATCGGCTGAGCCGGAGGCGGGAAGCCTCCATTTTGCAGGGGGTCCTGTGGTTCTCAGTTTTTCTGAATACATCGATGAAAAATCGCTAAAAAACTCTGTAAAAATATCCCCTCGATTAGAAACTTTAGTAGAGATTAAATATGATGATGATAAAATAATTCTGGATTTTCCAAAGGAATTATTATCCAATCAAACATATGTCATTACAATCAGCCGGAATTTAAAAGACGAACGGGGTGTGGCCTTGGATCAGTCTATTCAGGTAGCATACAGCACAGGCGATCTGATTGATAAAGGAAAAATTTCTGGACGCATCCATGGGGAAGATTCATATGCTGCCCATCTATGGAAATTGGAAAAAGGGTTTATGGATTCTATCTTTTTTACCGAACCATTATACGTATCAGAAGCGGACGATAATGGAAATTTCAATTTTAAATACTTAGCACCGGGTGATTATGTTTTATTGGGCATTGAAAGGAGTGCTGCCGGTGCATCCTTGGTACCTCAGCGGATGGCCTATGGTGTTTGTCCGAAAAAAATGTATTCCTTGGGCAAAGATAATGAATTAAAGGGTATTACTATGCGACCAAAGAGAGAGATACCGCCGTTGAAAATGACCCATGGGGAATTGCTGGGTCAACGGTGGGGTTGGCTGCATTTTAACCAGCCGTTGGAAGATAATATTACCTTAGATGGATTAACCATTATTGATTCTGAACAAACTGAGCATGGGCCTGAAATCTTTAAAGATGAGCAGAATCAAGAACGTTTTTTCCTTATTTCACCAGATACGCTATCTACGGGGAAAGCAGAATTAACATTAAATACTGTTTTCTCCGGGGAAAAAACTTTGCTTGACGATGCGAAAATAAATCTCCGTGTTCCTTCCAAAGTGGATACAAGCCATATTAAACGGACAAAACCGGAAGGGATTGTGACAGTCCGGAGGCAAAAAGATGGCGGTCCGGTAGTACCAATTGTTTTTTCAAAACCAGTAATATCTATATCTGACAGTGCTTTTTTTATGGTCGCAGATACCGACACAGTGGTGATCAATATTCAATGGGTCAATCCGATGGAAATTGCTTTTCTACCCCCCGGTGGATGGCAGGAGAAGACCCAATATAAATTAATGATATTTTCTAATAAACTGAGTCCTGTTGAAGGAAAAATGTTAAAGGATTCAATCTCAGTTGTCCGTATTAACTCTGAAAAGAAATTGGGATATGGTGGATTAAGCGGTACGATTAAAAAGGATGGGATCAATCCATTGCTGGAACTGCGATCATTGAAAAAAGAGCCCGAAATCTTTCGTTCTTCTTTAAATTCTAACCTTCAATTTGAATTTAAAAATATACCTGAAGGACCATATCATTTGATGATTATTGATGACCTGGATAGGAATGGAGATTATTCCTATGGGGCAGCTTATCCATTCCGACCCAGCGAATGGTTCTATATCCATCCTGATACTTTTGATGTACGTGCCAATTGGGATATTGATGTGGGTCCAATTAAAACTGGAGAGCAGTAAACCCAAAATGTATTGTGTAATTATGGCAGGTGGCCGCGGCACCCGATTCTGGCCGACTAGCCGGAAAAATAATCCAAAGCAACTATTAAATATTATCGGTAATGAATCGATGCTGCAAATGACGGTTGATCGTTTAAAAAAATTAAAAAACGTTGAAGATATATTTATTGTGGCCGGGAAAGATCTGGCGCCCAAGATCGGTAAAATAATCAAGGGAATTAAATCGACAAATATCATTGTGGAGCCTAGTGGAAAAAACACAGCACCAGCTATTGGCCTGGCGGCGATCCATATCAAAAAGTTAAGGGAAGATGCAATAATGGGTATATTTCCGGCAGATCACTTCATCGTAGGGCATCAAAAATTTTCTAGAACCATCCAATCCGCCATCCATTTAGCCAAAAAGAATGATTCACTAGTGACAATTGGGATTGAACCCACATTCCCTTCCACAGGTTATGGTTATATCCAATACGACCAAAACAGTTCAGCGGATCATTTGAATGGGTATAAAGTCAAAACATTTGCTGAAAAGCCACATCCGAAATTGGCCAGACGCTTTTTGGAAAGCGGCGAGTTTTTGTGGAATGGCGGCATGTTTGTGTGGAGAGCAGATGCTTTCTTCAAAAAAATTGAAAGGTACATGCCGGATCTAAAAGATCAATTGGTAAAAATTGAAAAAAGAATCAACAAAAAACAGGATTTTTCACGTATTTGGCAACAAATTGAACCTGAGTCCATCGATTATGGCCTAATGGAAAAATCCGATAATATCTATATGGTGAAAGCTGAATTTGAGTGGAATGATGTAGGCTCATGGGATGCGGTATATGAATTATCCCCTAAATCAAAAGGTAAAAATGTTATTCTTGGTGAAGGCGTTGTGATCGAGGGAAAAAATAATTTAATTCAATCGAATGGACAATTTACGGCCGTTGTTGGGGCAGACAACCTCGTTGTGGTAAATACGGAAGATGCTATTTTAGTTGCCTCGAGGGAAAAGGTTGAGGAGGTCAAAGCCCTGGTCAATTATCTAGAAAAGAAAAAACGAAACGATCTCCTATAATTATATGTCAGATATGGAGTCAGAAAAATTATTGATTCTTTTTGAAGAACTGGCTGATAAAATGGACATTAATATCGTCCATGGGAAGGGGGATTTCCTAGGTGGAATGTGTTCGGTAAATGAAGAAGTTTATATTGTTCTGAATAAAATCAAACCGATTAATCAAAGGTTAAGTGTCCTAGGGGAAGAATTTGGTAAACTTGATCTGAGTAATGTTTTTCTGCCGCCGGTACTCCGCGCTTATATTGAAGATATTCAAGAGAATATTTTCCAATCTTAGTATACTTAAAATCCTTGAAATAAAACCCCCCTCATCAGTACACTCCCAGCCTCTATACTTTCTCCGAGGTAGAGAAATACCAATATTTCAATTGAAATTTTTTAAGGGGTTTTAGTATGAAAGACTATGCAGCAAAAGATATTCGCAACTTCGCCCTCGTTGGGCATGGGGCTTCAGGAAAAACGATGCTTTCTGAAGCCATGCTTGCCAACGGAGGTGAAATAAATCGTATTGGATCCGTTGAATTGGGATCTACCATTTCAGATTACCATCATGATGAGCACAACCGCCAGATTTCGATACATTCATCTCCCCTTCATGTGGAATGGAAAGGCACGAAATTCAATGTGATTGATACTCCCGGGTATCTAGATTTTATCGGTGAAACCATTTCATCCCTGGCTGTTGTTGACCTTGCTGTGGTTAGTGTGCATGCTGTAAATGGTATTGAAGTTGGTACAGAACAGGTTTGGAATTATGCTAACAATTATGGAGTGTCAAAAATAATTGTGGTAAATGGTCTTGATCGCGAACATACCAAGTTTGACCAAATTCTTCAACAGGCCAAAGATCATTTTGGTGGAAAGGTTTTTCCAATGCAACTACCGGTGAATTCCGGTCCAGGCTTCAACCAAATCATCGATGTATTGCGCAATGAACTGATCACATACAGCACGGATGGTAGCGGTAAATTTACGGAAGAAGATTTACCGGATGAATGGAAGGAGCGCGTGATGGAACTTCACCAAGAACTGATAGAATATGTGGCGGAGTCAGATGATTCATTATTGGAAAAATTCTTTGAAGAGGGAAATTTGACGGAAGATGAGATGCGGGAAGGATTGCACCAGACGATCCAAGATCAAGTGTTTATCCCTTTATTTTGTACTGTTGCAAACAAAAATATAGGTGTTCCCCGTTTGATGGATTTCATTGCCAAATATGGGTCATCTCCTGTTGACCGTGCCAGCATTAAGGCCAAGGACGTTAAATCTGGAGAAGAGGTGAATGTTGCTTTGGATGGGAATGATACTGTCGTCCATGTATTCAAAACAATCAGTGAAGCTCATGTTGGTGAGCTTTCTTTTTTTCGTGTCTATTCTGGTTCAATTTCAACGGGTATGGATCTGTACAATACTTCCCGTGGAAAGACAGAACGCTTCGGACAAATGTTTTTAATGAATGGTAAAAACCGAACGAGCGTTACCAAATTGAATGCAGGGGATATTGGAGCAGTTGTAAAACTGAAGGACACGCATACAGGCAATACTCTAACCGGATCGAATAATAAAGTAATATTGCCTTCGGTAAAATTGCCTAATTCTAATATTCACTTGGGTATTCGCTCGAAGGCTAAGGGTGATGAAGAAAAAATTGCTATTGGATTAGCCACCATTCATGAAGAAGATTCAACTTTTATTTACAATGTGGATTCTGAGCTTCGTCAAACTGTTCTTTCCGGCCAAGGAGAACTACATCTTCAGGTGTCCATTGATCGATTAAAGCGCCGCTTTAATGTAGATATAGAAACATTCAAGCCACGTATACCTTACCGTGAAACAATTCGGCGAATGGGATCATCAAAATACCGTCATAAGAAACAGAGTGGGGGTGCAGGACAATTTGCGGAAGTGTGGATGAAAGTTGAGCCCAAATCCCGAGGTGAAGGTCTTGAGTTTACAGAATCATTGGTTGGGCAGAATGTTGATCGTGTTTTTGTGACTTCGGTTGAAAAAGGGGTGAATGCCGCCAGTACAGAAGGTGTATTGGCCGGATATAAAGTGGTAGATTTAAAAGTCATTTTTTATGATGGGAAACAACATCCGGTTGATTCAAAAGACATTGCTTTTCAGATGGCTGGGAAACAAGCCTTTCGAGAAGCGTTTATGTCCGCCCAGCCCTGCCTGCTGGAACCGTTATTAAATGTTGAAATTAAAGTTCCCGAAGATTACATGGGAGATGTGATGGGGGATATCTCGAGTCGGCGTGGCAAGATTATGGGCGTGGATACGGAAGGGACCTTTCAGCGGATAAAAGCGCAGGTTCCACAATCTGAGCTTTATCATTATTCAACTACCTTACGGTCTTTAACTGGCGGCCGCGGGATTCATTCGGAAGAATTAAGCCATTATGAAGAAGTTCCCCGAGATATGGAAACAAAAGTCACTGCCGCAGCCAAGGCAGCTCAAGAAGAATCCTAGTTGTTCAATTCAGTGCTCATAAAGTGCATCAGAAGGTGAAATAACAGTATTAAATGGAAAAATTATGGGCACCATGGCGGATAAATTACATCCGTACCAAGAAAGAAAAAGATGAGATGTGCATCTTTTGTATTAAGGCGGAAGAAAGTAACGATCGAGAAAACCTGGTGCTTCACAGGGGAGAATTGGCATTCATTCTAATGAACCTTTATCCTTATAATAATGGTCATCTGATGGTATGCCCATATGCACATGTTGGAACAACCGAATTGCTAAAAAAAGATTGTATGAGCGAAATCATGTTGTTAGCTGATAGGTCCATGGATATTTTCAGAAAAAATATGAAAGCGCAGGGATTTAACTTCGGTGCAAATATAGGTATCGCCGGTGGGGCGGGAATTGCCGACCATATCCATTTTCATATCGTACCAAGATGGGTTGGGGATACAAATTTTATGCCTGTTGTGGGCAATACAAAAGTGATGGTTGAAGGTCTTCTCGAAACCTATGACGAACTCAAACCAAAATTTGATAATTTGAAAAAGTAGAATGGAATTCGCAAATACCTGGCTGCCTTTCATTTATTTATACGGTGTCGGCGGAATTGCTTTTGTATTGGGCATGTTATTGATTTTGAGGACGAAGGCTCTACGTGTTTCATTTGAACGGGATAAAAAATGGTTGTGGGTTTTGATATACGGTTTTCTGTTTTATGCTGGACTACATGCCACTTTCATACTATTAGCAATTGGTAGCTATTGATGGATATTGCAGTAGGTACCACCTTAGATCGGTACGTCATACTAGCCTATTTTGCCATTGTGATGGGATTTGGGGCTTATTTTGGCAAGTACAGTAAAACTACTTCTGATTATTTCTTTGGTGGTCGTCGCTTTGCATGGTGGCTCATCTCCATTTCAATCGTAGCTACCGGTGTTGGTTCTCACAGCTTTGTAAAATACTCTACCAAAGCTTACCAGTATGGATTGTCTTCAACCATGACCTATATGAATGACTGGTTCTTTATTCCCCTTTTCATGTTTGGTTGGTTGCCCATCATATATTATACCAGAGTACGTTCAATCCCCGAATACTTTGAACGTCGCTTTAATCGCACCGCCCGGTACCTGGCGACAATGATGACCTTGTTATACATGATCGGCTATATTGCTATACAGTTTTTAACTCTGGCTACAGCCCTGTACCGGATTTACGGTATTCCATTAATGATGACAGTAATCCTCATTGCTATAGCTACAACGGTATACATGCATTTCGGCGGACAGACTTCCGTAATCTTCACTGACTTATTCCAAGGATTAATCCTCATATTCGCAGGGCTGTTATTGTTCTTTTTGGGTATCCAGTATTTGGGGGACCACACAGCATTTTCAGGACTGCAAGCATTTTGGATGAATCTTTCTCCTCAAGAAAAACTGCCATTGGCCCATTTTAATCATCCCCCCGATTTTAATTTTGTAGGAATATTCTGGCAGGATGGTATTGCAGGTTCGGTGGGTTTTCTTTTCTTAAATCAAGGGTTGATCATGCGCTTCATGGCAGCCAAAAGCGTCAATGAAGGCAGGAAGGCAGCAGCTTTTAATGTCCTTTTGATTTTGCCGATTTCAGCCATAGTTGTTTCCAATGCTGGATGGATCGGTCGTGCCATTTCTAACGCGCTGCCAGGTGTATTACCGGATGGTTTAGCGGCAAATGACGTTTTTGTTGCTGTCACCAATGTGGTGTCGGCACCCGGCGTTTTCGGGTTTATCATTGCAGCCCTTTGTGCGGCTTTGATGTCAACAGCAGATACTTTGGTGAATGCTTCTTCTGCTATCATAGTAAATGATATTTATCGTCCTTTAGCAAAAAAAGCAAAAAGTGAAAAAAGGGAACTAGAATTGGCACGTTGGACATCGATAGCTGTGAAAGTAATTGCAGTTATACTGGTGCCATTTTTCAATTCGTTCGATTCGATCTATGAAGCTCATGGATGGTTCCACTCCACCTTTACACCACCTTTGGTTGTAGGTGTTTTCTTGGGAATATTTTGGAAACGGTTTACAGCTCCTGCTGTAATTGCCACATTTGTGGTTGGCGCTTTCCTGATGATTTTGGGCCAATTTATCCCGGAACTTATCAGCCCTTTTTCCCATGGTATCGAACTACGGCCTGGTCGTGGTTACACTTATATTGGCGCTCTATATAATCTTGTTGTCTGTGCCAGTGTCGGAGTCATTGTAGCCCTGTTCACTAAACCTGATTCTGAGGAAAAATTATATGGCTTAACTATTTTTGATGTGCATAAACTAAAATCCATATATAAAGGATCCCCTGTTAATGAAGAAAAAGGTAAAAATGCGCTGGTGAAGTGGAAAGTAAAAGATACAGACAATAATGTAATCCGCTTTTCAAAAAGTGATATGGATCTGATGAAAGCGCTGCCTGGAGACCTGGTCTACGTACAGGACTCACGTTGGTGGCTAGGTGGATTGAAATCGGCCCATTCAACCTTTGGTGAGCCCCATAATGAGGATGGAGTTGCCTACATTAATTCAATGCATTTGGACCATGGCCAGTTTGTTGAAGCTTATCAGTTAAAAGCAGAAAAAGAAATGTAAATATTGGTGTCGACAAGTGAATGATTATAAATTCGCGGCGCTTTTTGAATCCCGAAATATAGGTTTTAAAAGTCACAATCCGGAGTAGCTCAGTTGGTAGAGCGAGTGGCTGTTAACCACCAGGTCGGGGGTTCGAGTCCCTCCTCCGGAGCAATAAGAAAAGCCCCCTAACATGCAGGAGGGCTTTTTCTTATCGTCAATATCGGTTATAGAATTAATGATGTGCTAAATTTTATGCGACATAAAAACCGATTATCAATCACCCTATTTGTATTGTTTTTAATATCCAACGCCTTTGCCCAGGATCCACCGGGTATAAAATGGAAACAGATTCAAACCAATCATTATCAAATTATTTTTCCTGAAGAATTACTATCGGATGCCAACCGCGTGGCAAATACAATTGAGCATGTCCACCAGGGGATTGAGCAAAACCTGAAGCATGAGCATAAGAAAATTCCAATTCTACTTAGCAATCGGAGTGTGATCCCAAACGGATATGTTGGACAAGCCCCGTGGAGGTCAGAGTGGTTTAATATTCCGCTCATGATTAAGGAAATGGGAAGCACCGAATGGTACCGTGATTTAGCTGTGCATGAAGGTCGCCACATTGTACAAACAAATTATATGAATCAGGGTGTCAGCCGTTTTTTAGGGATGGTATTTGGAGATGGAACCCAATCGCTGTATACAGGAATTCTCATTCCATCGTGGTTTTGGGAAGGTGATGCTGTGGGCATCGAAACAGCGCTTACTCATTCGGGCAGGGGGCGTTCATCTTATTTTAATCGTACTACGCGGGCCCTCATTTTGGAAGGAAAAAAGTTTAACTATCAACAGGCGTTATATGGTTCCTTTAAAGAGGATTATCCAGGACATTATGAGCTGGGGTATTTTTTAACCGATCATATAAAGCATGCCTACGGAAAGGAAGCTTGGCCCAATATTATTAATAAAACTCTGCGATGGCCTTTTACCCTGAACCCCTTTTTCCCCTTTTCCAGGTCAATGAAAAAAACAACTGGGTTCTCTTTGCATGAACTTTATGGTAATACTTTTAATGAGCTTGGGGAAAATTGGGGGAGCCAATTGGAAAAATTAAATGAAAGCCCAGCGAACATCCTGAGCCCTAAAACTAAAATCAAAACCAGTTTTCTCCATCCAGCAATGACGCCCAATGGTGAAATCATCGCACTCAAAACAGGATTAGGTGACGTACCAACTATAGTCAAAATTGGGGAAATAGAAACAGTGTTGAAAAAAATATCCCCGTCTGCCAATTTATTCGGCTATCATTCAAATGGTACCCATGCTGTCTGGTCAGCCTATGACCCCGATAAACGCTGGACGAAGCGGAGCTGGGCCAATATCCGCGTTCTCAATATTGATACGGGTCAACTGCGAATCATTACTTCAAAAAAACGCCTATTTAATCCGAGTATTTCTAAGAATAATAAGTTAATCGTGGCAGTCTCATTTTCTGAAACCAGGCAATGCTCTTTGATGATAATGGATGCAGAAACAGGAAAAATTATTGATCAGGTTGAAGCCCCAAATCAAGGGTTAATCATATATCCTTCCTGGTCAAATGATGGGCGTGAAATTGTTTTTACTTCTCAAAAATATCGTGGAAGGGCAATTTATATTTACGATAGAGAAAAAAGAAAATTCGAAACCATAAAAGCCGAATCTTGGACGGAAATTTTTAGGCCAGTGTTTTATCAAGACTATATTATTTATGAATCAATAATTCAAGGGATTGACCAATTGGTGGCCATACGCCGGGGCGATAAAAAGGAATACCAGGTGACCGCCAGAAAATTTGGGGCCACTAATTCTACAGTAAATTCGAAAGGTCAGCTGCTTTTTAATGATTATACTTCTCAAGGTGATGCCGTGGCAGTCATAACTTTAAATCCTGATGACTGGGCTGAAATTTCTTCGGACCGAAAACAACTCATTCTTGGTAGTAAGATAAATCCAAAAGATCAAGCAATTTATGATGGAACCGTTCCCAAAAAGCAATATGAGATTGGAGATTACAAACCGGCCCTGCATCTATTTAATTTTCACAGCCGTTATATTTTTGATGATGAACTCAGCCCATCACTGGGCTTGCAATCGGATAATATTTTGGGTACAATGAAATTCAATGCAGATTTAATCTATAACCAAAATGAAAAAACATTAACCGAGCGGATAAAAAGTACCTATTCGGGCTTTTACCCCATTATTGATTTTGAATTAGGTTATGGGAAACGTGATGTTCGTTTTGGCCCGTTTACCCAAAAAGTGGAAAATACAAGGGATTCGATTAAGTTTGCAGTTAATGAAAAATGGCATGAATTGAATTTCAATTTTGGTATGTCAATCCCTTTAAAAAACAGTAGAAGGGGAATTACGACTCATTATAGTTACGCAAAGACAGGAATAAAATTTACCCGGCGATCGGATACTCATTACCATTACAGTTTCGATAAAATTCCGCCCAACGTTCGTGTCAAGGAATTGGAAAAAAGATCTGATAGAGATGGGAAAATCATGCCAGTTTATATTGAAGGTGGTATGTTTTCAATTGATGAAAGTGCGCCCAGGGATTTGGGGAATCCAGGCTGGCAGATCTATGGTTATTTCGGCGGTGCACCACTGGGAGGATTATGGAAAGGCCAGCAACTATCCATAAGAATGCAATATGGCAGACGGGGATTAGGTAAACATCATTTTATTGGAACTCTGTTGCAATATGAAACAAATCAAGGCGACTATATTATACCATCCAAAGTCACATTCCCTTATGGATATGGTTGGTACTTTCCTGAATCGATATGGAGATTAAAAATCAAATACCAAATGCCTCTGGTTTACCCCGATTTATCTCTGCCTTTTAGCGTGTCCTATTTAAAACGTATTCATGGTGGCCCATTCGTGGATGCGGCATCTGTTAGTGGTCATCCTAATATGCTTGCAGTCGGTGGCGGGATCACCTTTGAAACAGGAGGATTTTTCGATATAAAGTTTCCCATTTCATTCAGTATTAATTATTATTATCATCCATTGAACGGCAATTCGGGGATCCGATTGGATTTTGAATAGTCGAAATGAATGATGTATCTTTTAATATAGTCAATAAGATTTAACTCTTTTCTTCAGAGGTTTATATGAAAAATCGCGGATTAGATAGAAGGGGTAGTGGTCGCCGTAATAACGGAGATAGACGAAATGGGAATGTACCCGTTGAAAAAGACAAAAGATCGGGATCAAATCGGCGAAAAACCGATAAGCGAAGGTCAGGCGCAGAACGAAGAAAATCCTAGATCATAAAATAATATAATTACTTTAGAGATAATCTTATTATGGATGTAAAGAAATCAAATTATTCAGTTGATGATTTAACAAAAAAAGTGGGAGAAAGTTTAGGTGTTTCTGATTGGCTGGAAGTCACTCAAGAAAATATAAATCTATTTGCTGAGGTTACATTTGACGATTACTGGATTCATACTGATCCGGAGCGAGTGGCGAAAGAAGGAATATTCGATACGACAATTGCCCATGGTTTCTGGACACTTTCACTGCTTACTTATTTCAATAATCAAATGGGTATTTGGCCCAGCGATACAGTATCGGGACTCAATTACGGCTTGAATAAAGTTCGCTGGATGTCACCGATTCCCATTGGTTCTCGAATCAGAAATCATGTAGTACTGAAAGACGTTCGCAAACGAGGAGATAGCAGATTTATCGCAACTTATTTGTGTACCATTGAAGTGGAAGAGACTGAAAAACCAGCGATGGTAGCCGAATGGCTGGGTATGATCCTTACTGAACCAGTATAATTCTTCTTTTCTCCAGAGTTAGTCTCCTGGGATTTACTCTATACCGGATTTATTCCTTCTATTTTCATGTATGCTTCTTTTGCATTATTTAAATATTGAATAAGTGTTTGCCTTTCTTCAATAAGTTCATACATGATAATTCTTTTTCGATAAAAAATCGATAAAAATCTCAAATGCTGCCGATAATTCCGTACTTGGTGAATGTAGGATAAGACAAAATTGCCACTGGGTACGAGAGTGAAAATATAAAAAATTGTGAGGAGAGTATTTCCGGAAAAAAATGTAAAAAGAAAAATTTGGATTGAGTAAAATATAATGAAAATACCCATACCTGTAATGAGTTTTGTAGGTGCAATTACCGATTTATCACGCACAAAATTTTTAGCATACCAACGTGGAAATTTATAAGGGATTACATTATTAATAAGACCGTACAAATATACAGGGAACCCTAGAATGATATAGGAGATAACCTTGATCCGTTCTGCCATTGTAATGCTGCCTGAAGCAGGATCAAGAAATTCGTCTTTTAGCTTCAATAGATCTAAACGGTTTTGATAACGGTCAAGCATACCCTCGAATTCTTCCACTTCGTCTGGCCGGTTTTCACAATACCACTCTACAGCATGAACCAGTCCCTTGGTTGCGGAAAAATCATCTGTTTTATTTTCTATGTCCAGACCTAAATCCACCATTAATTCTTTTTTATATATCAATTCCAGCGCATTTACAATTTTTTCAAAAGCCAGGTCATTCACGTTGGTTGTAAGCTTTGAAAGGGCTGTTTCGATTTGTTCTGTGAGTTGTTGAACTGCACTTACTTTGTCTGCATCATATACTTTTCGATATGACTTTAGATCGATCGGTTTACCATAACGAACGATTACGTCACTTCTAAATTTTACAGCATTGGAATAGGATAAACCCACTGGTACCAGTGAGATATTGAGTTTCCAGTTATTATTTTTTATGGCCCCGAATCCAATGCGGGCAGCCCCGGTCTTGATTTTTCCTAAGGTTCGATCACCAGTAGAAGTACCTTCGGGGAAAATAAGAAATGATTCACCCGATTCAAGGATTTCGTACCCTTTATAAAATGTATCAATGTTTTTTTTCGTCTGTGTCGGATCATCCTGCTTGCGGTAAACAGGAACCACCCGCAGCCGGTTTAATAACCAACTTGTAAAAAAATTATTAAATAGAGTCGATTTAGCGAAAAAATATGGATTTCGGCCGCATGTACTCCCTACAATCAAAGGATCCATCAGTGTGTTGGGATGGTTGCATACAAAGATAATGGCCCCTTCCTTTGGTATTTGATCTAAATTTTGAGAAGAGATCCGATTGAAAAAAGTCCGAATTCCTGCAATTGAAATCAGTTTTACTAAGGTATAAAGCATGAACGAACCCATAATTTAGGCTATTTAACATCAATTTCATAAATTCTCTAATTGTCTTAATAATATCTGGTGTTTTCTTTTTATAGATTTCATCATATTTTCCGCCGTTTATGAGATATATTAATCAATTCATTACATTGATTCTAGTGGGGTGGATCGGGGTATTTACCCAAATCTCCACCACCCATTTAGGTCATGGACACGATATTCTTCCGGCCAAAGCAAGTGTTTGTACCATTGACTGTGAAGAAGAGTCCCACCATTCAGCTGGTCAGGCCTGTGAATGGTTTATGGCCAAGCGCCTTATAGACAATGATGGAATTATTAATGTCACTGTTCAGGCTTCCATTGAATTTGAATCCATTCAATGGACTGCCCAGTATTTCCTACCAACTGCATCCCATAATTATGTCCATTGGGATCGTGGTCCTCCCGTCGCTTAGTTATACCACTAAATGACACTTCCCCTTTTTTAAAGGGGATTTCCGAAAAATCAACATACACAATAGAGGAAGTATATTATGTTGAAAAAATTAGTCGGGGGGATATTATTCACAACATTTACTTTTAGTCAGACCACTGTAAATCCTCAATTCAGTGTAATAGGTGATCTGGTTATGGATCATCTCCACAAGGATCCAAGTTTATTAACCTCGGGAATTGAAATTGCAGTCCAAGGATATGTAAACCCCTTTGCCCGGGCTGATATCTATTTACACAAACATAATGATGATTCTCCAATAGAGTTAGAAGAAGCCGTAATGACAATTGAAAGAGGGCTCCCTTTCGGTCTCGGACTAAGGGCAGGGAAATTCAGACCGGACCTTGGAAAGATTAACCAATCCCATGCCCACTTATTCCCTTTTATCGAAGTACCTGCCGGTATGGCCAAAATATTGGGTGAAGAATTCTGGTCCGCTACAGGTGTTGAAACTAACGTATTCCTACCTCTGCCTTGGTACAGCAATTTTTCTTTGGGCTATTTTGATTCAGGAATTAGCAGTCATGATTATAGCGATTATGAGAAAGATGAAGATGATCATGACCATGAAAATGACCATAAAGATAAAGATGATCATAATCATGATGATGAAAAAGACCATGGAAGAGAGAAGCAGACAAATGCATTTTCAATTCGTTGGTCCCATTTTTTTGAACTCAATAATGTGAACCACCTCGAATTAGGCTTAAGTGGATACTCAGGGAAAGATGAACAAATATTGGGTGCTGATTTCAAATATAAATGGCGCCCAAACAAATACCGGTCCTTGACACTTCAGGCAGAAGTTTTACAGCACAGTTTGGAAGATGAATACATGGAAAAGGCAGTCCATCCGGATGAAAAACTTACAGTAGCTTATGCCATGGTTAATTTCCAGTTCAATAAGGCATATAATTTTGGTGTCTTGATCGATTATTGGTCATTAGACCTGGCGGATGATGAAGGTATGAACCCATCGATATTTTTTGGCTTCAGCCCCGTAGAAGAATCAGCGGTATTGCGATTAAAGATTGGACAATTAGAACGCGAGAATGATGAAAAGAATCATAAAAAAAATCTGAAAACAACCATTCAGATTATCTGGTCATTGGGTCCCCATAAACCACACCGGTATTAATTGATGCGAACATTAATCATTATAATGTCAATGATATCTTTTCTTTTTGGGAAAGTTCGGATAGTGACCTCTACGACAGATATCGCAGATATAGCGAAAATAATTGGTGGTGATCACGTCACAGTAACCAGTATTGCCAGAGGCAACCAGGACCCGCATTATGTAGAAATATTGCCTTCATATATGCTTAAGGTGAGAAAGGCAGATATTTATTTTATGGTTGGAATGGAATTAGACCTTTGGGCTCAACAAATCATTGATGGTTCGCGGAATCGAAAGGTTTTGATAGTGGACTGTTCGGTAGGGATCAATAAAATGGAGGTCCCAACCGGTCAGATTGATGCCAGCATGGGGGATATCCATCGGTTTGGTAATCCACATTACTGGTTAGATCCGGAGAATGGGAAATTAATTGCAAGAATGGTAGCTGAAAAACTGATCAACCATGATTCCAAAAACGCTGACCAATATCAGGCGAATCTTACTCAGTTTGAAAAAGATTTAGATTCAGCCATTTCAATTTGGACAAAGCGCTTTTCAAATCTTAAAGATAAAGATATTATTTTTTATCATAACTCCTGGCCTTATTTCTCAAAACGGTTTGGATTAAAAACCGTTGATTTCCTTGAACCAAAGCCGATGATTACTCCATCACCTTCCAAACTGAATCAAGTCATCCAAAAAATAAAGAGTGATGGGATCGAAGTCATTGCATCTGAATCTTACTTTAGTGATCGGGCACCAAAATTTATCGCGTCAAAAACAAAGGTAAAAACGGTTAAGCTGGCTCAATCTGTCGGTGCAATTGAAAGTGCTGACTCTTATATAAACCTATTTGAAACTAACCTAACTATTTTGGCAAAAGCGTATGGAGTTTCCTATGATTGATCTCGTATTTTGGCCCCTTATTGCAGCATTCGTAATAACTGGAATTCATGTTTATCTTGGATTGCATGTGGTAACACGGGGCGTGATATTTATTGACCTTGCTTTGGCCCAGGTGGCTGCCCTAGGGTCTACTGTAGGGATCCTGATGGGATTAGACCATGATAGCACTGGCAGTTATATGATGGCGCTAGTATTTACATTTATTGGTTCTGCATTTTTTTCTTATGTCCGTTCCAGCAATCAAAAAGTTCCCCAGGAAGCTATCATTGGGATTACTTACGTTGTATGTGCGGCAGCGATGATCTTACTATTTAGTAAGTCGGCAGAAGGGTCTGAACACCTAAATCATTTCCTTGTGGGATCTATACTATTTATCACGCCAGAAAAAATTGGGTATATGGCCCTACTCTATAGTGCCATTGGATTGTTCCATTGGAAATACAGGGATCGATTTTTTGAAGTATCTCGATCTCATTTAAATACAAAGAGCTTGGATCGCTCAGTCCGATTCTGGGATTTCCTTTTTTATGTAACGTTTGGTTTTGTAGTCACAGTTTCAGTAAAAATTGCCGGAGTTTTACTCGTTTTTTCTTACTTAATTATTCCTATCGTTGCGGCACTGTTTTTTTGGGACTCTATCCGCGGGCGACTTATATTTGGTTGGTCATTTGGAATTTTAGGCAGTTTAGCCGGTATGTTTGTTTCCATTAGTTTGGATGTTCCCACCGGTGCTGCAATCGTGGTGACATTTGGGATCATGCTAGCCATATTAGGAATTTTTCACCTGCGTCGGTAAGTTAAACGACAACTATGAACGAAATCCAATCCAGAATCGAAAACGTTTTCCAGGGACAACTGGCACATCGCCAAACAATTCGCAATGCCACTTTTCGGGAGCGAAATGCAAAACTAAAGTCCATTGAAATTTGGCTTATGGATCACCAAATAGAGATCCAGAAAGCCATGGATTCAGATTACAGCAAGCCAGCTTCGGAAGTGGACTTAACGGAAATCTGGTCCGCGGTTAATGAAATTCGACATATCCGTCGGGGTCTTAAAAGCTGGATGAGATCAAAAAAGGTGGCACCGACATTAGCTTTGGCTACCGCCGAGGCTTGGTCTCAATATGAACCAAAGGGAGTAGTGCTAATTATTACACCTTGGAATTTTCCATTTAGTTTAACCATTAGCCCTTTGGTCTGTGCTATAGCTGCGGGTAACTGTGCAGTGATTAAGCCATCTGAATTAACTCCCCATTCAGCGGCGCTTATGGCTCAGATGGTAAGTGACCTTTTTGAAAATAATGAGGTAGCTCTTTTTGAAGGCGATGCCACTGTAGCGGAAGCATTACTAGACAAACCTTTCCACCATATCTTTTTTACCGGCAGCCCTAAAATTGGCAGCATCGTGATGGAAAAGGCAGCGAAACATCTCTCCACCGTTACTTTGGAATTGGGAGGAAAATCGCCAACAATCGTAGATGAAACAGCGAACTTGAAGGATGCTGCCCAAAAAATATCCTGGGGTAAGTTTTTGAATTGCGGACAGGTTTGTCTGGCTCCGGATTACGTCCTTGTTCAGGAATCGGTGAAAGAAAAGTTGCTCGAGCATGTTAAAACGGTTTCTGTTAAACAATTTGGTGGTAATAATGGATCACTACAATCATCTGGGGACTATTCTCGGATTGTAAATGAACGTCATTATGAACGGTTAAGTACATTACTAGAAAAAACCACCGCCGCCGGAGATAAAGTCTATATGGGTGGTGAAACTGATGCTGAGTCCAATTTTATTGCACCAACTGTTTTAACAGATGTTACAGCCGAGTCTCCCGTGATGTCGGAAGAAATATTTGGCCCGATCCTTCCGGTGATTAGTTTTAATAAAATTACGGAGGCAGCAGACTTTATCAATGACCACCCTAAACCATTGGGCCTTTATATTTTTAGCAAAAAAAGAAAAAATATCGATTATATACTGAATAATACTTCTGCAGGCGGTACGTCAATTAATGATACTATTTTACACTATATGCAGCTGAATCTGCCCTTTGGTGGTATTAATAATAGTGGTTTTGGCCGTACCCATGGAGAGGCAGGATTTAAGGCCTTTTCCAATCAACGATCTGTGCTGAAACAGTCTCGTCTTAGTCCCATGAAATTATTGTATCCGCCCTATACTGGTCGCGTGAAGCGCCTTATACGGCTTTTGCTAAAATATATTTGATTTGAAGTGGACACAATGCGGTCCATCCAAAAAGTTATACAAGGTGTTCAGACAATGGATGGTGCAGGAGTTAATCTCACCCGCGTCATTGGGAGCATGGAGTTGAATATGCTGGATCCTTTTTTACTGCTGGATGAGTTTGGCAGTGATAACCCCAAAGATTATATTGCTGGTTTTCCGCCACATCCTCACCGAGGTTTCGAAACCATTACCTATATGCTGAATGGAAAATTTCATCATAAAGATTCAGCGGGCAATGAAGGTTATCTCACGGATGGTTCGGTGCAGTGGATGACCGCTGGCCGCGGTGTAATTCACAGTGAAATGCCGGAGCAGACAAAAGGGTTGGTGCACGGTTTTCAGCTTTGGCTTAATCTCCCTAAAGAAAAGAAAATGATTGAACCCGCTTACAATGATATATCTGCTGAAAGAATCCCTACAGTGGATTTTGAAGGTGGCAGCGCAAGGATTATCTCTGGTAAGTTTTTGGGAATTACTGGGCCTGGGAAACCCCATACTGGGATGCTTTATTATGATGTTGTTTTAGATCTCAGTATACATTTTACAATGCCGATCGATAACGGTTGGAACGCATTTATTTACATTTATGAAGGCAGCGTTCAGTTGGACAGGGAGGTCAATCGAGGGCACCTTATTGTATTGGATCAGGAAGGCGAATTAGATTTAACAGCCGGTAAAGAAGGGGCAAAGTTTATTGTTGTGGCCGGCGAGCCTTTGAATGAACCGGTAGCCCGTGGGGGTCCTTTTGTAATGAATTCAAAAGGTGAAGTTTTAAAGGCATTTGAAGATTATCAGAATGGCATATTAGATAAATGAAGTCGCATTATTTAGGACACGTTGTTTTTTATGTTAAAGATATTGTTCGTTCCGTTGCTTTTTATGGGGATTTGTTGGGTTTTGAACAGGCAGGTGAGATGTCGCAACCCTTTAAGGCTATCGCACTGACATCCGGTAGAACACATCATGAAATCTTATTGATCGAAGTAGGTAATGCGCCAGCGCCGCAGAAAGGTCATCGTCTTGGTTTGTATCATATCGGAATAAAAGTTGGAGATTCGTTAAATGAACTTCAGGCCGTCAGAGATGAATTGACTAGTGCAGGAATCAAAATTTCCGGTATGAGCGATCATACTGTGAGCAAGAGCATTTACCTGGAAGATCCGGATGGGAATGAAGTGGAACTTTATATTGATGATCCCAACATTGATTGGCAAAAAGATCTATCCCTTGTTATGTCGCCGATCAAACCATTGAAACTATGATATACTGCAAACAGATTTAATGGAATGAAACCCGAAATAGTGTAAATTCGTTTATCTTGGAAAAAAAGAGATTTACCTCATGAAAAAAATTGGATTCATAACAGCATTATTGATGGCCGTCTTTTTTATTACTGGCCAGACGAATGATGTACCGAAAGGATTTGTAATGGATAAAGTGGTTAAATCCGAGAACGAATGGCAAACCTGTCTCACGCCTGAACAGTACCAGATTCTCAGGGAAAAAGGAACGGAAATGGCATTTACCGGAAAATACTACAAACATAAAGATAAAGGAACCTATGTCTGTGCCGGATGTGAGAATGAACTTTTCAGTTCAAATACAAAATATGATTCTGGTTCAGGCTGGCCGGCCTTTTTTGATGCGATAGATGAAACCAAGGTTAATACAAAAAAAGATTTAAGTTTTGGCATGATCCGAACAGAAATTACCTGCGCCAAGTGTGATTCTCATCTGGGGCATGTGTTTGAAGATGGCCCAAGACCAACCGGACTGCGGTACTGTGTAAATTCTCTGGCTCTGGATTTTAAAGCTATAAAATAATAATAGTCGAAACGACAATATACCGGATGAATTATATTGTGGCACTTTTTTAACTTTTTCTTAAACAATGTCGTCTAAATTGATAAATCGTTTGGCCAATTGGGGAGGTATCTGTATGAAATTGCGCATTTTATCATTGATTTTGCTTTTATTTTGTGTATCTGCAACGCCTGCTCAAAGAATGATGCGACAGGGAGCGGAACCTATCGACTGGGTAAAGAAACTGGACCTAACTGATGAACAGGCTAAGCAAATGGTTGAAATTCAAGAAAATTTTAGGTCTGAAATGATGAGCATGATGGATAATCCCAGCGGTGATCGCATGGGAATGAGGTATGCCATGCAGGATATTCAGAAACAGCGGGATAAAAAGATCAAGAAAATTCTTAATAAGCAACAGTATAAAAAATACGATAAAGAATTAAAAGCTCAGCAGAAAGAAAGACGCCGACGTATGGAAGAAAGAGGTATGGGAGAGCAAAGGCGTAGACAGGGCCAGCGCAAGGGAATCAATTGATGAAAAAGATTTTATTAGGGTTACTACTCCTATCCATTGTCTTTACTCAAGATCGCACCCAGGATATTTCCGGTGTTGTATTGGATATGGATAACCTGGAGCCTTTGCCCTATGCCAATATTGTTGTCCTCAAAATGAATCGGGGTATCACGACCAATTCAGATGGACAATTTGTACTGGTTGACATACCTGCTGTGCCATGCTCTTTAATGATATCCTATATTGGCTATCGCAGCGTAACGATTGGGTATGATAATTCGGAGCCACAAAAACAATTGGATATCCGTCTCAAAATGGAAGCATTGGATTTCCAGGCCGTGGATGTTATTGCAGACGAATACCAAATTATGAAAAGCGCCGATGAAGTAAGTAAAGTAACCATATCTCCACGTCAATTGGCTTTGCTCCCAAACATGGGTGAAGTAGACATTTTTCGTTCCTTGCAATTATTGCCCGGTATTAGCAGCACGGGTGATGGATCATCGGGAATTAATGTCCGTGGTGGTGCATCGAACCAGAACATGATTCTATTAGATGGTATGAATATTTACCATGTGGATCATTTTTTCGGCATGTTCAGCGCATTTAATGCTGATGCCATAAAAGATGTACAGGTTTACAAGGGAGGATTTCCTTCAAAATATGGTGGCAGGCTTTCCAGTGTAATTGATATGACGGGGAAAAATGGAGATTTGACACGGCGGCAATTCGGCCTTGGAGCAAACCTAATGTCCACCCAGATATTATATGAAACTCCGATCATTTTAGGTGGCAGCTGGCTGTTTTCATTCCGTAGGTCCTATTCTGATTTCATGTCCAGCCCATTTTTTGATAAAATGTATGAATTTGTAACGGGTGATGATGAAGTGCCTACTAATAATCGGCGCCAAATTAACACGAATAATCCGAATCAGGAGGATGCCTTTCAACAGCAGATTTTTCCAACCTTTTATTTTTATGACCTGCACAATAAAGTTACCTTTACTCCCGGGAATAAAGATGTGATCAGTATCAGTATGTATGGCGGTAAAGATTTCTTGAATGAGTCTCGCCAAACAGAAGGTGCCCGTAATCGCCCTGGCGGCGGCGGCGGATTTGGTGGCGGAAACCAGCAACAAACCATCACCCGTATGGATGACAACAATACAGACTGGGGTAATTTGGGTGTATCCATGCGGTGGAATCACCGCTGGACCGACCGATTCTCAACTCAGGCGCTTATGAGTTCATCTCAATTCAAAAGTAATTATGACCGGCATTTATATGCCCTGGGAGGTGGTGGAAGAACATTCAAGATTGCTGAAGGGAATGGCGCCATGGACCAATCTTATCGCTTAGACAATGTCTATCACGCCAGCGCCAAACACATCCTTGAATTTGGTCTGGAGTTTACCAGCCTGGGTACCCATTATGATATTGCCGTTTTTGATACAATTCCTATCCTGGATTTAGAATCTAATACTTTTCTCGCGAGCCTTTACCTGGAGGATCGCTGGAATGTGATTTCAAACTTAACGCTTGGTATGGGTTTACGAGTAAGCTCCCAAATGGGATTAGACAGTTTATTTATCCTGGATATGGCATCTGATTCAATTTTTATTTCACCGCGTTTGTTTTTAACATGGCATGTTACAGACCAGTTTAGTATTAGTGGGGCTTGGGGGAATTATTTTCAATTCATAAATAATATTGTTTTGGAGGATGTCCTTCAAGGTAATTCCAATTTCTGGTTGGTTTCTGATGATAATATCCCTGCTGGTTCAGCAGAACACCAGATTCTGGGGATAAAATATGAGACTCGGAAATACTTGTTTGAAATTGAAGGATATAGAAAATACTTAGATGGACTTGTGGAATATACACGAAGATTCCAGGAATTGGCTGATTACGGAAATTACTTTTTCTTTGGCGATGGATATTCGGAAGGTTTGGAATTCTTAGCTCAGAAAAAATCCGGTGCTTTTAATGGATGGATCAGTTACACTTATAGCAGTGTAGAATATGATTTTGGTGCCTTGGCACCGGAACCATATCCTGCCAGCCACGATAAGACCCATGAAGCTAAAATTGTTGGAATCTATAAATGGGGCCCTTGGAATTTCGCTTCCACATTTGTGTATGCTACTGGTACCCCTTATACGACACCCCAAAGCAGATATTATTTACCACTTTTGAATGGAGATGAATTCAACTATATCCATGTTAGCGATAAGAATGGATTTCGACTTCCAGATTACCATCGCATGGATGTTAGTATCTTTCGGCAAATGCATACACCTGATTTTAAATGGGATGTGGGTATATCAGCTTTTAATCTTTATAATCGGAAAAATGTCAATTACCGTGAATATGACATGGATGTTATCCCGGTATTAGTTTCAGATGTAATGCTGTTACCTATGACGATTACCTTATTTTTTAAAGTGACACTGAAGTAGGTGTATCAGATGAAAAACAAATTTTTCTTTTTTGGGCTTTTAACCAGCGTATTATTAACTATTAGTTGTGAAGATGACCTCGCACCTGTACCTGATGCAGATATTATTGTTGTCCGAGCCTATATTTATGCTGGCCAGCCAGTGAAAGATGTGATTTTAATGTCCACCTTGGCATTGGATGATGAAAGTGAAGTAGCGGTTCCAATTGATTCAGCTGAGGTGATTTTATCCAGAGGACTAGAGCAATTCACACTTGTTCCAGATTACGCATATGACACCACAGAAACGGATACAACTTTTGGTATCACCTATTACTATCCTGGAGACGATCTAATTGTTGCCAAAGGAGACACCTTTAAATTGCAAGTGAATTACATGGAACAACAGCTCACCGCCGAGGCAGTAGTCCCGGCAAAACCAGACAGTTTTTCATCCACTGTAGATACACTTTGGGTCCCAAAATTTAACCGGAATATTGATTATATCCGTTGGATCTTTGCTGATTCAAATATTGTTCGCTTAAATTGGGATAATCCGGAGGACCAGTACAATTATTTATTGATGGATAATGTGGAAACGGATCCGGAACAATTAGAAAGAAATTTGCCGCCTCGATGGCGGCGGTTTATTTCCCAGCCTTTTGTGGATTCGACCTACACCATGTTGGCCAGTACCCTCACCCACTTTGGGAGGCACGATATTGTTTTATTTCATGTCCAGACGGACTATGTGCTGTTATATCAATCCAGCGGACAAAATTCGCGGGATCTAAATGAACCTTATTCCAATATAAATGGCGGCTTGGGCATGTTCACTGCATTTAATAGTGATACCACTTCCCTGATATTAGTCAAGGCTGAATAAAAGCTAATCAGGCCATGAGGTAAGGTAACCCGCTGGAACGGTTTTGTTCCTGTGCCAATCTGTGTTCTACATCGCTGGCAAAATTCAAATCCCAATCCTTGAGTTTCGGTGCCATGATTCGATGATACAACCATGGCATAAATAGGACCAGATATACACAAGAAAGGTAACCCAAGGGCATTTCTGGTGCATCCGGGTAGGTCTTTAATTCCCAATATTCTAATTGGGCATTTTCATGATGGGATGAATGGCGTGTTAAATTAAAAAGGAAAAAACTGCTGACCCGCCGGTTTGTATTCCATGAATGTCTTGGAAGAATTGGTGTTCCTTCCTCACGAATCAATCCATAATGTTCCATATAATTAACTCCCTCCAGTACAACCTTACCGCCCATACTTATCAAAAGAAATACAACAACGCCGGTCCAACCAGCCAACAAATAAGCGGCGGCAGTGAGTATACCTGAACGGGCGTATCCAATTAACATCCTGTTTTGAATGGAAAGAGAGCCGAGCCCTTTTTTTACTAAACGGCTATTTTCAATAATCCACGCATTTCGTTGATTGAGAAATATTGCACGTAAAATAAAGTGATAGGGATTTTGCCCTCGCTTGGCAGTGGCTGGGTCTATGGATGTCGCCACATATTTATGGTGGCCGTATACATGCTCAATGGCAAAAGAACAATCCCAGGTGAGCGCCAATAGCCAATTGCCCATGAACATATCAAATCGATTTCGCTTCCGGTGAGTTAGTTCATGTCCTACATTGGTTCCTGCAGTAGCGACCATTAGTCCTAGAACGACGACATAGCCAACCAAATGTATGAAAGTAGTTTCTTCTCTGGCAGCCATTAATGATGTACCCCAGGCGGGAAGGGGTAGGCTTCCCACCATCCAGACGGAGATGGCGAGAATAGTGAATAATAGGGGTAAGTTAATATAGAGAAAAAAATTAAGTAATTTAGGTGCAGCATATTCTGGTCGGGATCGATCATCACCTAAAAAGAGGTCGCCGAATATTACGATCAATGTAAAAATGGCTTCATATACCCACATCCAGTATTGGCCTTTCATTGCAAAATAAATACCGAATAAAACTAGAATGGGTGTAGCAGCATAACGAATATATTTTGTCATGGCTTTACTCAGCGAAGTTTACCTAAAAAGAAGAGAATATTCAAAGGCTGGTCAAAGGATGAAATTATATTTAATTTCAATCCTGGTTTCAGTTAATAAAATTGGATAAGAAATGGCTATCGTAATTTTTTTTACAGGGCACTGGTTTTCATCCTTATTCTCACAAACCTTTTTTCTGCATCGTTACAGTGCCCACCAAATGTTTAAAATGAACAAATTCTGGGAACGTTTTTTTCATATTTTTACATTTATTTCCCAGGGATCATCTTACTTAAATGCCCGAGGGTACGCCATTCTTCACCGCCTCCATCATTTACATAGTGATACCAGTAATGACCCACATTCGCCGAGCCACTTTAAGTCAGTTTTCGGTATGATGTGGCGAACAAAAAAAATCTATAGTGATTTGACTAACAACAGAATGAAAGTAAAGAAGAACCTGCTGATTAATATTCCTAACTGGCATAGACTGGAAAGCATTGCTGATAACTGGATAACAAGAATAGCATGGGGAACTTTTTATGTTCTTTTTTATATTTTATTCACACCTTCCTGGTGGCTTTTGCTGCTTTTGCCGATCCATTTTTTGATGGGACCCATTCATGGTGCTATCGTTAACTGGTGTGGCCATAAATATGGATACCGAAATTTCAAAAATATAAAAGATAAATCTAAAAATACATTACCCTTTGATTTTTTAACGCTGGGTGAACTTTTTCAGAACAACCACCACCGTTTTCCAAATCGGTTAAATTTTGGTGTACGCAAATGGGAATTTGATCCCATTTATCCTATCATCCGTTTATTTGATAAATTGTCTATTATTCAAATTGTGAAAGAGAAGAAGAATTATTTGGTCAATCGGGTGAAAACTTTAAATTCGTCCTCGAAATAATCACAATCGAAAGGTATTTTAGAACTATGGATCTCGTTCATTTTGTAATTGGCATTGTAGTATCAATGGGTGGGTTTTATTTTGTTCACAAAATAATCCAAGTGGCTGAAAAACACGAAAATTAAAATCGAAAAAATTCTAATCGAGGGGAGGCAAATGCCTCCCCTTTTTTATTTAAATAATCTACAGTTATTCAATGAAAGATATTAAAATATTTACTACGAACTGGTGTCCGTATTGTACAGCCGCAAAACGATTTTTTAAAGAAAAAGGCTGGCAATATGAAGAAATTAATATTGAACAGATAGGCTGGCCCCGTGAAAAGCTCCTTGAGGTAGGAAAGGCAATGACCGTTCCGCAAATTGTTATTAATGGAGAAGCTATCGGGGGTTACACTGAGTTGGTAGAAATGTATGGATAGTTATAATGTTAGATTTCTTTCTGTATTCTTCTAGAGGTAAAATTGGATAGTTTTCTTAATCATGTTTCCCCTATGGGAATCTATGAAACACTTTATGCTTTTCAGAAAGCGTTTGGTACACCTATGGGTGAATCAGGTACCCATCCTTGGAGTCAGGGTTATCCACTGACTACCCAAATACCCGGTGGGCCAGCTATGCCTAAAAGTGTAGATGTAGATTCAGCTGATCTTTTGTATCCGAAAGCCTGGGGTTTACCAGCATTGCGCAATGAAATCGCTGAATACTATAATCATCATTATGAGGCTGGAATTGATTTAGAAAATATTATGGTATTCGCAGGCGGTCGGCCGGGCTTGGTCGCATTGCTTTTGTTTTTACAATCGGATATTAATGTACGTATTGCCTCAACAGAGTACACGCCTTATTACGATATGTTACGATTGCTTGGCCGAAAATATTCGTTGATAGAAAGCAGTGTGAATAATGGGTTTTGCCCGACTGTAGAAGATTATATTAGAAAGGATAGCTCTCATCGCAATCTGGTTATGTTAAGCAATCCATGCAATCCAACCGGAATTACAAAATCTGGAGAAACACTGAGAGCACTTGTTGAGGTTGCATCCTTTGGTACATTCGGTTTACTAGTGGATGAGGCCTATGAAATGTTTCATACCCCACCTGTAAGTGCGTTAAAATATATTAAAAATATAGATGACTCTAATTTTTTTATTACTGGTGCGGCTACAAAAGGATTGCAAGCACCGGGTATCCGTATTGGCTGGGTTGTTGCTGCTAAGCGCCATATTGAAATATTGGGAAATTTTTCTTCATTCGGAATGGGCGGGGTCTCTAGGCCATCACAACTATATGCTTTAGCACTTTTAAATAAAAAACGAATAAATCTTGCACGTAAGGCAATACCAGAATATTATGCGAGTCAACGAGATCGCTATAGGCAGGCCTTTACTGACTTGGGTATAGAATTATTCTCAGGCAATGGTGGTTTCTATCACTGGTGTAAGCTACCAGGAAATTTAACTGCATCTGAATTGAATGATCGACTTTATCAGGATGGTGCGGCTATTTTGCAAGGTAAGGATTGTGATATGGCGCGGCTGGGAAAAGAATCTCCTTTAAAACAATTTTTCCGATTTTCTTTTGGTCCGCTTCTCCAAACAACATTTGAAGCAGATATAGCAATTATGCGCCGTGCGTTAGCTTGATTTATTTTGGCAAACTGATATTAGCAGAGTTACACTCACGGTATCTAAAGGAGTAAAATTTGTTAAAATATAAAGTAGTTCATCCGTCATGGATTTTTACTTTTTTCATTCTGTTCGCGGGGTGTGTTCAAAAAGAACCGGCAGCGGAATTATACCAGATCTTTTCTGAAGCGCGTCAATTTCAACTGAAAGAAAATCCCCTCTTTGCAACCTATGCCGGACTCCATACCAGCAATGCGCGTATGCCATCGGTTGCATTGGAAGATATCAGTAGACGTGACAAGTTTTGGCAGGCAATTCTTAGTCGTTTGGAGGCGATTAATTATGAAGCCCTTTCCAAAGAGGATAAAATTAACTACCGTGTTTTTCGCCGAATTATATCAGACCGCGTTACCCGAGTAAAATATAAAGACTACCTGATGCCTTTGAATGCGGATTCCGGGTTTCATACTGGGCTCTCACGGCTATACCTGGCGATGCCTTTTAAAACGGTGAAAGATTTTGAAGATTACATTTCACGCTTGAATGCATTCCCTCGATATTTTTTAGAACATATTACCTTAATGAAAGAGGGTATAAAGACAGGTATTACGGTTCCAAAAGTTGTTTTGGAAGGTTATGAAGTAACTATTGCCACGCATATCGTTGATGCTCCTGAGTTAAGTGCCTTTTACCAACCTTTTAATCAGATTCCTCCTTCCATTTCTGGAGCAGATCAAAAACGCCTGAAAGAGTTAGGCCGAAAAGCCGTTATAAATGGTGTAGTCAAAGCATACCGTTCATTTCTAGATTTTTTTGTGAATGAGTATCGACCTAATGCACGAACTACACTTGGTGCGTCCGAACTTCCGGATGGAAAAGCCTATTACGAAAATAAAGTCCGGCAATTCACTACATTAGATTTAACACCAGAAGAAGTACATCAGATTGGATTAAAAGAAGTGACACGGATAAGAAGCGAAATGGAAGCTGTTATCGCTGAAATAGGTTTCGAAGGTAGCTTTGCCGATTTTCTGGAGTTCCTGCGCAGTGATCCACAATTCTATGCAGAAACACCTGAAGAATTGTTAAAAGAAGCCTCTTTCATTACCAAACGTATGGATGCGAAACTACCGTCTCTATTTAAAACTCTTCCGAGACTGACCTACGGGGTTGCCCCCGTACCGGATGATTTGGCACCAAAATACACCGGGGGTCGATATGCTGGACCAGCAGAAGGAAGCAACGAGCCAGGCTATTATTGGGTAAATACTTATAAACTGGATGTTCGACCTTTGTACAACCTTGAAGCACTCAGCTTCCACGAGGCTGTACCGGGGCATCACCTTCAAAATTCCATTGCAGCCGAACTAGAAAATGTACCTGATTTTCGTAGGGATGTATATTTATCCGCTTTTGGGGAAGGCTGGGGCTTATACAGCGAATGGTTGGGTAAGGAAGCAGGTTTCTATACCGATCCATACAGTAATTTTGGTCGTTTGACCTACGAAATGTGGCGTGCATGTCGATTAGTGGTTGACACGGGTATTCACGCTATGGGATGGGAACGTCAACAGGTTATTGATTATCTTGCATCTAATACAGCTCTTCCGCTCCATGAATGCACAACTGAGACAGACCGCTATATTTCCTGGCCAGGTCAGGCACTATCTTATAAAATTGGCGAATTGAAGATCAAGGAACTGCGCCGCTATGCTGAAAAAGAATTAGGAAGGGATTTTGATGTACGCGAATTCCATGATGCAGTTTTATGGAATGGTGCTGTACCTCTGGATGTTTTAGAAGAATTGATAAAAGATTGGGTTGGATCTCAAAAGAATTAATAAGGAAAATTTATGTCAGAATCAACACCACGATTTTCTTCACGTTTTACCTTCTTACTTAGTGCTTTGGGGATTGCTATAGGTACGGGGAATATCTGGCGTTTTCCACGAATTGCCGCTTCCAATGGCGGTGAAAACGGCGCCGGTAGTTTCCTCATCGCGTGGGTTATGTTTTTATTCTTATGGAGTATTCCCCTCATTATTGCGGAATATGTGATGGGCCGAAAGGCCCGCAAAGGTACAATAGGGGCCTTTGTTCACTTTATGGGAAAACCCTTTGCATGGATGGGCGGCTTTGTTGGTTTTGTTTCCACGGCAATTGTATTTTATTATTCTGTCGTAGTTGGATGGAATATCTATTATTTCGGCAGTATGACATTCACTAATCTCCCCAATACGACGGATGCTTCATGGGCTTTGTGGAATAATTTTCAGAACAGTTTTTTCCCAATTTTATTCCATGCGGTGGCCATGGGTGTAGCCGGCTTTGCTATTTGGAAAGGAGTATCTTCCATTGAAAAAGTGAATCTCTTCCTTATTCCAACCTTGTTGGGGATTGTACTATTATGCGTAGTACGAGCGGTAACCCTGCCCGGAGCTGGATCTGGAATTTCTTATTTATTCACTGTTGATTGGGCCCAGCTTAAAGATCCTCGCATTTGGTTGGAAGCCTTGACTCAAAATGCATGGGATACTGGGGCTGGTTGGGGACTTTTTCTAACCTACGCAATTTATATTCGTCGTCGCTATGGTGTAATAAAAAATGCATTCACAACAGCCATCGGGAATAATATGGTATCCCTACTGGCAGCCATCATGGTATTCAGTACTGTATTTTCTATTTTAGGGAATGAAATGTCTATGAGCAAGCCGGAAATTCTGGAAGTAATGAAAACCAGCGGTCCCGCGGCAACAGGCCTGACTTTTATCTGGATGCCTCAACTATTTGCCAAAATGCCCTTAGGTAAACCACTGGCGGCCCTGTTCTTTCTTGGATTGACATTTGCTGGTTTTTCATCTCTTATTTCTATGTTGGAGTTGCCGGTCCGTAATCTTATTAATCTAGGACTGAAACGTACAACAGCTATTGGCTGGATTGTTACTGTTTGCTTTGTGATGGGTATACCATCAGCTCGAAATCTGGATATTATGGGAAACCAGGATTTTGTCTGGGGTGTGGCCCTGATGCTTTCGGGGGTGTTTGTTGCTTTAGCGGCGGTGAAATATGGATTATCCAGAATAATTAAGGAGGTAAGCTCTGAGAGCCAAGATGACTGGGCATTCCCCCGCTGGTGGAGTTCAGTAGTAAATTATATTGTACCGGCACTAGGAGCTATTTTGCTTTTTTGGTGGATGTATCAATCTGCAACTGTTTATGCTCCTGATGACTGGTATGATCCCACATCTTTATACAGTGTGGCAACTTGTGTGGTACAGTGGGCGATTGCCCTGGCAGCTTTTTATATGCTGAATCACTGGATGAATCATCGGCTTGAAAATTCTATAGAATCTTAATTATTGAGGTGAAAATGAAAAAGAAATACTGCATTGCCATTATTTACGGATTGATTATTTCTGTTGGCCTTAATGCACAATCAAATAAAAAAGATGTCCAAAAGGCCATTGATAAACGTGCCAAAAAATATGAAACCATTGCCAAATCTATCTGGTCATGGGCCGAAGTAGGGTACCAGGAGGAAAAAAGTTCTGGCCTGCTTAAAAAAACATTATCGGATGAAGGATTCAGTATTGAAGCTGGCGTTGCAGAAATCCCTACTGCTTTTATAGCGGAATATGGATCTGGAAGACCTATTATTGGAATCTTGGCAGAATTTGATGCACTACCAGGAATATCTCAGGATGTAGCAACGAAACGTAAACCAATTATTGAAGGAGGTGCCGGCCATGCCTGTGGTCATCATTTATTTGGTACAGCTTCTACAGCCGCAGCTATTGCAGTTAAGGATTATCTTAAAAAATCAAAACAAAAGGGAACTGTACGTCTTTACGGAACACCAGCGGAGGAAGGTGGTTCTGGAAAGATCTACATGGTTCGTGCAGGATTATTTGATGATGTGGACGTGGTCCTGCACTGGCATGCCAGTGACAGGAATGCGGCCAATCCCTCAACCACCATGGCCAACCGTTCGGCTAAATTCAGATTTTATGGATATTCTGCCCATGCCGCCGGTGCACCGGAAAAAGGTCGTTCGGCCCTGGATGGAGTAGAAGCCATGAATCATATGGCGAATCTAATGCGGGAACACATCCCTGATGATGGCCGCATCCATTATATCATAACACATGGCGGGAATGCACCTAATGTAGTGCCAGACTTTGCAGAAGTATATTATTATGTACGGAATTTTAATGTTGACATTTTGGAAGAAATGTGGGATCGTGTAGTCAAGACAGCAGAGGGAGCAGCATTGGGGACCAGCACCCGGATGGAATTCGAAATTATCCATGGCAACCGCCCGGTTCTAGCCAACGATGTGGTGCAAAGAATTATGTATGATAATCTTGCATCTACAGGGGGATTCGCATATTCCCGACAGGAACAGGAATTTGCTGAATCAATTTATTCAACCCTGACAAAACCTGATTTAGAGATTTCTTCTGCAAATGAAATTCAGCCCTATGCTTTCAAGCGCGGCAAAGGATCAACTGATGTAGGTGATGTAAGCTGGATGGTGCCTACAGCAGGTCTTCGGACTGCAACCTGGGTGCCCGGAACGTCGGCTCATTCCTGGCAGGCTGTGGCTGCAGGCGGAATGAGTATCGGCATGAAAGGTATGATGATTGCGGCAAAGACAATTGCTGGTGCCGCGGTGGATTTATATAATGATCCGGAAGCAATTATTTCTGCCAAACAGGAATTGATTGAACGTCGGGGGCCAAAATTTAATTATTACTCCATGCTTGGAGATAGAAAACCGCCACTAGATTACAGAAAATAAAAATTATCTTTATGGCTGATCAAAAAATTGCTTTGAGTTATCCTTCATTGGATGAATACAAAGGGGCTACAGTATGAAAGTCGCCTTATTTGGAGGCACTGGATTTGTTGGGTCCTATTTAATCGATGAGCTTATTAAAAAGGACCACAAACCGCAGCTATTAATACGGCCTGGTTCCAATGATAAATTATTAAATCCAAAACAATGTAATATTGTTAATGGTACGTTATCAGAGCCTTCTGCGATTGAATCGACTTTGAAGGGTACAGATGCAGTTATTTATAATGTTGGCATTATTAGGCAATTCCCTAAAAAAGGGATTACTTTTGAAGATTTACACTTTGAGGGTGCAAAGCATTGTATGGATGCGGCAGTAGATCTTGGGATAAAAAGATTTATTTTGATGAGCGCAAATGGCGTTAAAATGGATGGGACAGGTTATCAAAAAACAAAATTTCTAGCAGATCAATATTTAATAAATAAAGAATTAAATTGGACAATTTTCAGACCTTCATTAATTTTTGGAGACCCACGAGGCGAGGGAAGACCTGAATTTTGTTCCCAACTGAAAAAAGATATGCTGAGTTTACCTATACCAGCACCTCTTTTTCATCCCGGCCTAAATCCTCTAAATGCTGGAAAGTTTGCTATGTCACCAATTCATGTAGGAGATGTTGCCCGATTTTTTGTACAATCAATTGATATGGAATCAACCCATAAAAAAATATTTGAATTAGGTGGAGAAATTGCTTTTTCCTGGAAAGAGTTAATAAAAATCATCGCAGAAGGATGCGGGAAAAAGAAGTGGATGATACCTGCACCAGCCCTGGGCGTAAAAGCGATTGCAACTTTTCTTGGACGCTTCAGCTGGTTTCCCATTACTGCAGATCAAATTACTATGCTCATGGAAGGTAACGTTTGTGATGCGACGGAAGCCTATAAATTGTTTGAAATCCAACCGACACCATTTAATACTGATACATTGAGTTATTTGCGTGACTAAATAAAGCTAAACATTATGAAAATGACCTTACTTCTTACAATTTCCATTCTTTCAATTATTATTAGTACAACATTGCTTTTGGGTAGCCACACGCTTGAAGCCATTAAAGTGGGTGATAAGGCACCGGACTTTGTATTGAAAGATCAGGATGGAAAAGTACATAAACTATCTGATTATCGTGGACAGCGAGTTATTGTTTATTACTTTCCTAAAGCGGACACACCTGGATGAACCAAAGAGGCGTGCGGGTTCCGCGACGTATACAGCGAATATAAAAAAGCAAAAATTATCGTTTTTGGTATCAGTTATGATTCCCCAAAAGCGTTAAAGGCATTTAAAGATAAATATGTGCTGCCATTTAATTTTCTTTCTGATAAAACTAAAGAAGTGTCAAAGGCTTATGGTGCTGCGGGTAGGGGTTGGCCGAAACGAATGACTTTTATTATTGATCCTAAGGGAAAAATTGAAAAAATTTATGAAAAGGTGAATGTAAATACTCATGCGGAAAAAATCCTGGATGACCTTTTGGCAAAAAAATAAACTTATTTTTATGCTTTGGTCCGGTCTTTTATGGGGCCAGAGTTCTCATCAAATATATGGTTTTATTACTGACAGCAATTCTGGTGAAGTGCTGATTGGGGCTAATGTATTTATTAAAGAAACTGGCCAGGGTATGGCTACAGATATTAATGGATATTATGTCCTTTCAGAAATTGAATTGAATGAAGCGACTCTGGTGGTATCCTATGTGGGATATAAACGCTTTGAACAGGTAATTGATTTTGATATTACTTCCATAAATCTCGATATAGCATTGGAGATTGAAGCGGTTGAATTTTTTGAAGTCGATGTTACTGCTGAAGAAATTGAACGGCTGAATAAAATCGAACCCAGCCGGATTAGCCTTTCACCAAGAATGCTTAAGGCGCAGCCTGCATTGGCGGAACCAGATTTATTTCGAACCATCCAGTCCTTACCAGGTGTACTTACCACTTCTGAATTCAGTACTGGATTAGTTATCCGAGGAGGAAACACGGATCAGAACCTGATCCTTCTGGATGGAATCACAGTATATAATCCTTCACATTTAGGAGGTGTATTCTCCAATTTTATTGTGGATGCTATAAAAGAGGCAGAATTAATTAAAGGTGGTTATAATGCTGAATATGGAGGGCGATTATCTGCTGTATTAGATATACGGAGCCGGGAAGGAAATCGCAATGAATTTAAAGGTAAAACAAGTGTGTCTTTACTATCAGCGCACACAACGCTTGAAGGTCCATTCTTAAATGGTGCCTGGCTGTTCTCAGGTAGAAGAACTTATTTTGATTTACTCCTACCAAAGGTGTTGCCAGCAGAAACAGCTGAATTAATACCACCCTATTATTTTTACGACATTCAAGGTCATGTATTTATGGATTTGAATGAGAAAGATCGCATTTCATTTAGTTTTTATAATGGTATCGATGACTTTTTGTTTAATGATTTTGACCTTAGTGCCTTATGGGGCAACCGGACGGGAAGTTTGGCCTACCGAAGAGTATTTAATGAAAAACTGATTGGCAATTTTCTTTTTGCAAACAGTCAATTTTTTACCAACTTTAGTTTAGGTGGGAATGCTGGATTAAATAGCCATAATAAAATACAAGATGCCAGTTTTTCTGCAAACCTGTCCTTTTTCTTAAACCAGGATATCAATTTCTTTTTTGGCGGACAATTAAAAAAATTAGATATTAGTTATATCAACACTTTTGGTGATAGCACCGACTTCGATTTAAGTACCAATCCAAACGAAGCAGCTATATATACAAAAATTAAATGGAAACCAAATTTAAAATTTATTTTGGAACCCGGGTTAAGGTTAAACACATATACCGGACATAGCCAGAGTATCTATCCTGACTTTCGGCTGGGGATGAAATATATTATTGATGATTCGAGATTTATTAACCTGGCCATTGGGAATTACCATCAGTTTATTGAAACCTTTCAGGATGATTATAACCCCAATATTTTGGATAATTGGATTGGTATCGATGATTCCGTTGAGCCGGCTAAATCCACTCAGTTTGTTTTGGGCTATGAACAGTTTATTGGCCGCGACTATAAGCTACAAATTGAGGGTTATTATAAAGATATCAGTAATATGTTAACCTTTGAAGAAACACGTGCATCCACTGATGGGAGAGTCTCCGATGAAAAACTTTCTGATATTCTTTCACTAGCAAATGGATATGCTTATGGGTTGGAAGTTTTCTGGCAAAAAACAGCAGGAAGGTTATCTGGATGGGTCGCTTATACGTGGTCTGTGAGTCGTAAACAAATGAATCAGATGGAATACTTCACCAATTGGGATCGAAGCCATGTATTGAATGTGGTTGGAACTTACCAAACTACTAAAAAGTGGGAATTAAACTGGAAATGGACCTTTCAATCCGGGCAGGCTTTTACACCTATTAATGGATATTTTTTGGAAAACCTTCCGGGTGACCCAGAACTAAGTTACCGTACAATACCTGGCGCTAGAAATGGCGGACGTTATCCGGTTTATCATCGATTAGATTTAGGAGCTGTACGCCATTTTAAAATTCGAAATACCAAATTTGATTTATTTGTTCAAATCATCAACACATATAATCGAAAAAATGTTTTCAGATACATCTATCAGCTTGGAAATGTGTACAATGGTATAGATGATGATGGTGACTGGGATATAAAAAAGCATGATATTAATAAAAACGGGCGGCCTGATTTTGGGGAACCCAATGTTGACGAGTCTGATGAAGGTAGAATACAAAGATCACAGCTGAACATTTTTCCAATTATTCCCTCAATAGGTATTTCATTTGAATTATGAATACTTTTAAAAAATTATCTGCTATTAGTATGTTGATCTTCCTGGGATGCAATATTCAAGATGTGGACGAACCTTATGAAAAAAAATTCGTTGTTTTTGGCAATATTCAGGCGAATCTACCGATGGTAGATACACTTTTTGTATCACGAACAGCTTCCCTGGATGAAGAAATCGATGCAGATGAATTATGGATTGCGAATGCAAATGTGAAGATCTCAAGCAAAGACGGAAATGAAATTGCTCACCCAGTTACAGGTAAACCGGGACGGTATCTCACGAGGAAAAATTATATTTACCGACCTGGAACAAAATACAATTTAACTGTGGAGGTTGATGGGAAAACGTTAACTGCTAAAACAACGACACCAGAAAAAATGGAAATTGGCTCCATAAAAAATTCCAATTATCAATGTAAGGAAGAAAGTATTCCGGTAACATATATTAATACGAATAATGCAAAAATGACGGCAGTGGGACTTATTGCAACCGGCACTATCGATACGGTTACCTATCGGTCGGGGGAGTGTTTTACTGCCAGTTTTGCTTCATATCCGCTTTTTAAAATCGATTTTAATGTTGAAGATTATAATACTGTACGAATTTTAACTCTCGCATTGGAAGCAGCTGAAAGAGGTCTTGAGCCCGAAGGTAAAGATTATAACAGTAATGGTTTTAGAGATAGTACATTTATTAATTTAATCTATGATACAACCCGAGTATACCAGTTGTGGAAAGGTGCTTATTTTCGTGATGAAAATAATAATCCATACCGCCAAAATCCGTTTGTGTGGACAGTTGAAACTGCGCCCGTTAACATGAGCTGGCTGTTTTTTAATTATTATGGATTACAGTTAATTACCGTGCAAGCAACAGATAACAATTACTTCGAATATCTTAAGGGGGACCCACTGGCGCAGAATATCTATACAATGCCAAAGTCAAATGTTGATGGAGGTTATGGTCTATTCTCTTCGACTTATGCAAACTTCTTTTTCGTCTATTTAAAGCCAGAATAAAAGTGAAAAAACCTATCCTCTTTTGTCTACTGATTTTTTCCGGATGTGGCCATGAATTATCTAAAAACCCCAAAGGATTAAAAACGGAAAATATAATCCTGATTACCTTAGATGGTGTACGTTGGGAAGATTTGTTTTATGGCGCCGATGAAAAAATTGTTCTTGATACCTTGTTCGTAAAAGATGTTGAAGCAACTTCTGCTAAATATTGGTCTGAGGACTATCGTGAAAGACGAAAATTAGTTTTCCCTTTTTTTTGGAACACGATTGGAGAACAGGGTCAAATCTATGGGAATAAAGAACAGGGGAGCGTCATGCGATTGACCAACCCCTATTGGTTTTCCTACCCAGGATATAATGAATTGTTAGTTGGCTTTAATGACGATAGTGTGAATAGTAATGAAAAAGAATGGAATCCAAATATCAATTTG
>Ga0208113_1000033_pt1 | contig 58703 bp, 68 predicted proteins | sample Knorr_S7_td_NADW_FD_185598 | JGI IMG/M metagenome (GOLD analysis project Ga0208113, IMG submission 185598) | Marine microbial communities from Southern Atlantic Ocean transect - Knorr_S7_td_NADW_ad_2505m_LV_A (SPAdes) (version 2) | ecosystem: Environmental > Aquatic > Marine > Oceanic | place...
TGCCGTAGAAGAAACTGCCGTAGAAGAAACTGCCGTAGAAGAAACTGCCGTAGAAGAAACTGCCGTAGAAGAAACTGCCGTAGAAGAAACTGCCGTAGACACAGCTAATGAGGATGAAAATCCTACCTTATAGTTATGTAGATACAACTTTTATTATATCATTATTTTTTAATACATAATCATTTGATACTCTCTTTTTTGTTTTTGCATCTATTGCATACAGAAACTTATCACCTATTTCTGAATGGATCTTGAAAGCAAGATCTTTTGCAGTTGATCCATTTTTTAATAAATACGCATCTGGAAGTACATTTCCTTTTTTATTTGTATACTTGTTCTCATCCTCTACTGGATATACAGTAATCATGTCTAACAAACTAAAAAATGCAAAATTTAGAACCCGTTGCACTCCTGTAGTTCCCCATTTCTCTAATATCTGTTTATTTACAGTTTCTAATGCTTTCATTTGTTGTTTAGTGATCTTTTCATTTTCATTAATTATAAAACCTATATTTCCTGGAATGTATTGGATTATATCATTTTCACTAGCTCTTCTTAATAATAGTTCAGCTTCCGATGCAGTTGGTATTATTTCTATACCTAGATCTCTCATTCTATCATAATCTTCTGTTTCTGCTAAGTCCATTTTATTTCCTGCTATTACAATTGGCTTAGATTGTTTCCTTAACTCTGATACTAATCTCATTTTATCTTCACTACTAAATTCTGTTGTATTTTTTGTTGTTAATTCTGTTTTATTTATTGCATTACTAATATGGTTTTGATTTATCGATAATCCACTAAGTTTGTTACTCAATAAATCAATGAATTTCTTCCTATCTCCTATAGAAGTTCTTCCAATCTGATCCCAGTCTTTATTTATAATATCATGGATCCAATTATCTAATTCTGTTTCAATCATTGTTATATCTTTAATTGGATCCCTCTTTTCATTTGTTAGAATTCTTCCCTCTTCATCTGTCTTTCCTGATAAATCTATTACATGAATTAATACATCTGCTTGTCTTATGTCATCAAGAAATTTATTTCCCAAACCCCTTCCTTTTGAAGCTCCTGGAACTAAACCTGCAATGTCTACAATCTTTATTGGTATTAATCTTTGATTATCTATACAAATTGAATTTACTGGACTGTCTTCTATTTCTAATTCCTTACACATGCATGATGTTCTTACGTATGCTACTCCTGTACTTGGTTCAATAGTTGTGAATGGATAATTTGCCATATTTACATTTAACAGCGTACAAGCATTGAAAAATGTCGATTTTCCTGTATTTGGTTTACCGATTAATCCTATTTTCATTAAGTTTAATAATCCTGTTCAAATATATAGCAATATTATTGTGAAAAAATATGTCTAGGAATAATAATTTCTACCGCGGTATAATATATGATCTTGATGGAACTCTAAACCTATCTACTAGTTATTATTCTGTATACGATGATTATTTTACCTCATTGTTATCTAAATTTCTAGATAAATCATTAGAAGAAACAGAAAAGATAGTGAACCTATCTTTACATAATAAAACAGGATTAACTAGTCTTATTCAATCATTAAAAATTGATTCATCATTATTCTATAATGAGTTATCCAATATTATTCCAATCTCATCTTTAGTTCATCGAGATGAAAAATTAATCAGTATTATTGAAACAATTAATAATATGAATGTTGTTCAAGCTGTTTGTTCAAATACCGGTTATGGCTTAATTTCAAAGATTTTGGAATCTATGGGTATCAGAAGATATTTTAGAGAAATAATAAGTAGTGACGAAACCGGTTTGAAACCTTCTCCAGAACCATACATTTATACGTTAAACAAATTAAAAATAAATGCCGTAAATTGTATTTATGTAGGCGATAGAATTAAAATGGAAATAAACACTGCAAAAACCTTGGGAATGACAACTGTATTTGTCAAAAGCTATCTTATGGAAGAAAAAAATATTAACTACAGTAATGCTGATTACTCTGTTGAATCAGTCTATGAAATGCCTATTTTACTCAATAATTTGTTAGGAGGAATATAATTTGTATAAACACTCATCAACTACTTGGAAAAATATCTATAAAGATAATTATAAACAAATACGTGAACGTGTTGTCGAATGGCGAAAACAAAATACAATAACACGTCTAGAGCGACCTACTAGAATCAATCGAGCACGCACCTTAGGTTATAAAGCTAAACAAGGAATTATTATTGTAAGAATAAAAGTTAGTCGTGGTGGTATGCGTCGACCTAGGCCAAAAGCCGGTAGAAGACAAAAACACGCAGGCGTAGTAAAAATGAAAGCCAATGTAAATATGAAACAAACTTCTGAAAGTCGTGTTTCAAGACGATATCCTAATCTTCACGTTCTTAATTCATATTTTATTTATAAAGATGGAAAAAATACATGGTATGAAGTTATTCTTGTTGACCCATCTCATCCATCGATAAAATCTGATAACGATTTTAAATATCTTGTTTCATGAAAACGAAACTTTTTATTTATTAAGTTACTCATTAGCTAAGTCGATATGCCTAATAGATATGATGTTCGCGCAGAGAAAATAATTACTGAAAGTAGCGATTCAAAATCATTTATATTTACTCCAATTGATAATGATGAAGGTCTATATGATTATCTTCCTGGCCAATTCTTTATGTTAGAAGTAAAAATATCTAGACCTGAAACAATAGTCTATGATAAAGAATCTAAACAAATGATTCCTAGTGGTCCTGATATTGAGGTTGTTGAAAAGAAAGCATATTCTGTAGTTTCATCTCCAACTCAAAAAGGACATATTGAATTAATTATTAAAAGTGAACAAGGTGTATTTGCTCCTTATTTGCTTGATCAAATTCAAGAGGGTGATAAATGTACACTGATTGGCCCTACTGGTAAATTCATGAAAGAAATATTCGAACAAAATTCTAAATACATTGCTTGTTGGTCTGCAGGTAGTGGAATTCCTTCAACTCTTAGTTTAATGCAATATTGTTTAGATAATGAATTAGATACAAAAGTAGTCGCTTTTGATAGTAATAAAACACAAGCTGATATAATTTACCATGAGAAAATAAAAGACACAGTTTCAAAATCTGATAATTTCAAAGCAATATTTACTGCAACTCGAGAATCTCTTGATAAACTTCCTAAATCCAAATCTGATATAAAATATAAAAGTGGTCGTTTCTGGATTGATGAAAATACACTTGAGAAATATACTGACGATCGTGGTATTCTGGCCAAACTTCTTAGTAAAAAAACAAATTGGCAAGACTATTACAATACTATATGCGGAAGTTCAAGTTTCATTAATGGTAAAGGTAGAGACAAAGCAGGAAAAATGGCAAAACTTGGTGAAGGTATCGAAGATCATCTTTTAAAATTTAACTGTTTACCATCAAATATAGACAAGGATCAATATTATCTACAATAATTATAACAATTTCAATTCACTTGTTATCTCATCTATCTCTAATGAATTTGCAGGACCTATTGCTAAACATGTTGTTGTTCCTTCATCTATTTGCGTAAGTCCTTTATCCTGAACCAGATAACAGAATATCCCTTTCTTTTTTGCGCTATTTTGTAAATCTAATAGTTGTTCTAAAGACTCAATTTTTAATGCTATTTTTGCTTGGCCATTTAGTGTCCACCTTTTGAATAACGAACTATTATGCTTTTTTACAATTTCTGCAGAAGATAATGAAGCATGAGCTACTTGAACTGCTATTTTGCCTTTCCCCATTTGTAGATCTGTTCTTACTACAATGACTTGTTTAATTTCTACAGATGACATATATTGTAATTCTTTCTACAGATTCATTAATATATCGTTATAATTACTGGTTTTATAATCATGAGTATTGATAATCAAGATGTTGTAATTGCCGGAGGAAGTATCTCAGGTTTACTATGCGCCCGTGAATTAGCACAAAATAATCATGCAGTAACTGTACTTGAAGAGCATGATGAAATCGGCATACCTGAAAAATGCGATGGTCTTATCAGTGTAAATGCATTATCTTCATTAGGTGTAATTCCCAACAAACGCACTATACAAAACAAAATTCTGGGAGCAAGATTCTTTTCCCCATCTGGTAAACTCATTGATGTCGATTCATCAAATCTCGATATTGTCGTCTTAAATCGTAAAAAATTTGATAATGAATTATATGAAAATGCTATTCATGAGGGTGCTATTGTAGAAAAATCTACTCGATATATATCATCTAATTCACATAACTCACATATTACAGTAAATTCATCAAGACATCAATATAATTGCAAATATTTTGTTGACGCTATGGGCGTTTCATCATTAATGAAAAAACAGAAATTTGGTGTTTTGCAAGCCGCAAAATATATAATAAAAGCTAATTGGTTTAATTCAAATAAAGTTGATTTATATTTTAATCAGTTACTTTCTCCTGGATTCTTTACTTGGGTAATTCCAATTAATGAAAGTCTTGCTAAAGTTGGTATTGCTGGTTACGGAATTAACAGTTTTTCAAATCTTGATTATTTTTTAAAAGATAAAAAACACACTATTATAAAGAAAATTGCATGCCCGATAATTGTTTCTGGACCTGTTGATCAATTTATTGACAATCATAATATTTGTGTTGGAGATTCTGCTGCACAAACGAAACCTACTACTGCTGGCGGTATATTTTCTGGAGGTCTAGCTGGTCTTTTTGCAGGTCAAAGTATTAATCAAAGTTTATTATCAAATACTAATCTGTTATCTATTTATGAAAAACGATGGAGGGATATATTTGGTTCTGACTTTAATTCTACTCGAAGATTTAGAAAAATATTCGATAATCTTGAAAATAAACATTTGGAAGAGATTTTTGATATTCTATCTTCATCTTCTGACCTTCAGGACTCTATTAATAAAAGTGGAAACTTTGATTTTCATTCTTTAACCCTTCTAAAAGCATTAGGTATTAAAAGAATTACCCGATTATTTAATATAGTCTCTTCAAATGAGATAAAGAAATTATTCAATAATTAATCTATTAAATGGTAAACTGATAAATAATAGGAAATTTGCAATTAGATATTGACTGATCAAATAGAATTACCTACTTGCACTTCTTGCAATAGACCTATTATGCCTGGCGGCCTATCTGTTAAGTTTCAATGTCCTAATTGTAATGAAACTACACTCTGGCGATGCTCAAAATGCCGTAAATTTAGTCGATTATACGCTTGTTCCGACTGTAGTTTTGAAGGACCATAGGGGTGATATGTAATTTGAATATTCTTGTAGCTCGTATGAAAATATTGCCAAATGGACCCGGAATAAAGGCTTCTACGTTTGAACCTCTCATTATTGATATACTTCCTGACGGTGCAAAAATTAGACAAATTACTGAAGAACCTATTGCATTTGGTTTGTTTACTGTATTTGCCGACGTTGAATTTGAAGATAAACCTGGAGCTCTTGACGTTGTCGAAGAATGTGTTAACAAATTAGAACAAGTCAGTGAATTAGAAACTATTGCTGTAAGTAATACATCTACTGGCGTCGGAGAATAATTTCTTAATCTTTAACTTAATTGTTATAAAATAATCTTAATATGTTGTCTTTCTACTGCGTTTTTTGTATTGACTCTTTTTATTATCCTTATTTCCCTTTCTAGATTTTTCTGAATTATTTCTATCTTCTCCTGAAAAATATCCTGATCTATTTTCTGAGCCTTCTCTATTTTTTGACGATCCTCCAGAACGATTGCCGTATCCTCCAGAACGACCGCCATATCCTCCAGAACGATTATTATCTCCTCCAGAACGATTATTATCTCCTCCAGAACGATTATTATCTCCTCCAGAACGATTATTATCTCCTCCAGAACGATTATTATCTCCTCCAGAACGATTGCCGTATCCTCCAGAACGATTATTATCTCCTCCAGAACGATTGCCGTATCCTCCAGAACGACCGCCATATCCTCCAGAACGATTGCCTCCGTAACGTCTGCCTCCTGACGAACTTCTATTCGGACTTCCCCTACCGTATCTTGGAGAACCTCCTCTTCCATTTCTTCGTCCTGATTTAGCAAAACTTTCTTCGTCTAATGGAATCTCATATCTATAAATCTGCTTACCTTTGAAACTAGTGATATTAGTTTTAATCTCTCTTTTCAGTTCTACAAAATCTCTTGTTTCCCTGCCTGCAACTATTGTTATTGCCTTTCCAATAACTTCTGTTCCTATCCTTGCAGTTCTTCCAATCCTGTGAAAATATGAATCTCTATTTTTTGGCACATTATAATTTATAATATAATCTACATTTTCAACATGTATTCCTCTACTGAGCAAATCTGTTGCAACTATTATGCGTGTTCTTTTATCCTTGAAATTCCTCATAGATCTATCTCTTTGCGATTGACTCATGTCTCCATTTATTACTACTGCTTTAATTTCTAACCCTCTTAATACTTTATGTATTCTATTCGAGTCTGATTTTGTTCTACAGAATATTATTCCTTTTTCTGGTTTTATGTCTTCTATTAATTCAATTAATAAATCTTGTTTATTCCTTTCACTATTTACACATAGATAATATTGCTCTAATTTTTCTTCTGAAATCTTATTATCTTCATGTATCATAATTCTTTTGGCTTGTGTTTGATATTTTTTTGCTAATTGAACAATTGGTTGAGGAAATGTAGCTGAAAATAACGCTGTTTGATGTTTATTTTCTATCGATCTTATTATGAATTCTATATCTTCAATAAATCCCATTTCTAACATTGTATCTGCTTCATCTATTACCAAAAATTTAACCCAATCAAGATTTACTACTCCTCTTTCAATAAAATCAATTAATCTTCCAGGGGTGGCAACTACTAAACTTGGATTTCTTCTTATGGAAGCTTTTTGAATATTTGGTGATTCTCCACCACACACTTTTGTCATTCTTAAGCTCTTATATCTTGAAATTTTCTTTATTTCCTTACTTACCTGCGCTGATAATTCTCGTGTTGGTACCAAGACTAATGCTTCTATATCCCTTGTTTCATTCTTTATCATCTGGACTATTGGAATCCCAAATGCTAATGTTTTTCCTGTTCCAGTGTTTGCCTGGCCTATTACATCTTCTCCATCTAGAAGTAAGGGTATTGCTTTTTCCTGGATCTCCGTTGGCTCTTCTATTCCTTCTTTGCGTAATGATGAAATCAATTCTTTATCAATTTCAATGTCATTGAAAACTAACTTTATACTCACTAATATTCACGACTATCAACCATGTGGTTGCTTATAAAATCCATGCCAAAAATTTATCAGATTACGACAATCTTAATATTTACCAAATTCGAGTTTTGAAGTAATGTCAACCGATTATGATGTGATTATAGTTGGCGCAGGGCCTGCAGGTTCAGCAGCTGCATATAGCCTAGCAAAAAATGGGCATCATGTCTTAATGCTAGAACGCGGAAAGGAACCCGGTTCTAAAAATGTATATGGCGGCAGAATATACCCTTATTCTCTTTCCCAATTAATTCCTAATTTCGCAGAAGACGCTCCCATTGAACGAAACGTTACAAAAGAAAGTATTATGTTTATGACAGAAAAATCTAGTTTCCAAACTAATTTCTCTTCTGGCGAATCAGTTAATCATGGTTTTACTGCTTTTCGTTCTAAATTTGATAGTTGGTTTGCAAATAAAGCAGTCGACGCCGGTGCAGAATTATTTCCTGAAATAAAAGTTGACGATGTTATTGTCGACGAAAATAAATCAATTATAGGAATAAAGAGTGGATCTGATGAAATCACTTCAAAATTAGTTATTGCTGCCGATGGTGCTACATCTATTATTGCTAAAAAAGCAGGACTTAGAAATCAATTCCAATCGGAACATTTTTCTGTTGGAGTTAAGGAAGTTATAGAACTACCTGAAGATGTAATTAATGATCGATTCTGCATTAACGATGATAAAGGCGCTGCATTAGTTTGTGTAGGTTTTCCAACTAACTATCTACGTGGCGGCGCATTCATTTATACAAATAAATCTTCTATTTCAATTGGTCTAGTTGTTAAAGGCATTGATCTTGTTGACAATAAAACTAAAGTCTCATCGCTCATTAATAATTTCAAAAATCATCCTGATATTTCTTGTATAGTAAAAGATGGTAAAGTAGCAGAATATAGCGCGCATTTAGTTCCGGAAGCAGGTTATAATATGTTGCCTAAATTATATGGAAGTGGAATATTGGTGTGTGGAGATGCTGCAGGTATGTTGCTCAATAACGGGTATACATTTCGCGGTGTTGATCTTGCCATATCCTCTGGAATAGCTGCTGCAGAAACCTTTATGACATCTCAAAAAATCAATGATTTCTCAAATTCATCCTTATCTAATTATGAAAAATTACTTTACAAATATAACGTACTTACTGATATCAAAAAATTCAAAAAAGGACCCAAGTATATGGAAAATAAACGACTTTATTCTGATTATCCTAGGTTGATTTGTAATATTTTTGAAAATCTCTATAATATTGACGGAAACTCTCAAAAACTTATGCGTGAAATTATTCGCAGCTCTATGAAGAATAATAAAGTTTCATCAATTAATTTGATATTGGATTCTCTTAAGGGATCTAATGCTCTTTAATTTATTTATTTTTTAATTTAGTAATTAATTCTGGAATTATCTCGAACAAGTCACCTACTATTCCATAGTCGGCAAATTTGAAAATTGGCGCATTTTTGTCTTTATTCACGGCTACTATACATTTTGAATTTATCATCCCAACTTGATGTTGTATAGCTCCTGATATTCCGAATGCAATGTATAAATTCGGCGAAACAATTTTGCCTGTTTGCCCTACTTGTTCTGAATGTGGTCTCCAACCTGCATCAACTACTGCTCTTGATGCACCAACTGCTGCATTAAGAATTTCTGCTAATTCTTCAATTAATTTAAAATTCTCTGGTTCCTTCATTCCTCTTCCTCCAGATACTATTGTTGAAGCTTCTGATACATCCAATACCTCTTTTTGTGGCTGTATTATTTCTCTTAATATTGGTAATTTCTTATCTTTTGATATATTAACATCAATTTGTTTTATCGAAATCTCATTTGCTTCAATTTTCTCAATTGCAAATGAATTTGACTTCAATGAAACTACTATCGGGGTTTTACTGAATCTTAATGTCTGAATAATCTTTCCAGCAAAAATTGGACGTTTTATCTCATATCCATCTTCTACTATTGAAATATCTATACATTCAGTTACTAAATTATAACCTATATTGGCTGCTATTCTTGGCGCTAAATCTTTTCCAATTGAACTACCTGAAAATAATATTATTTCTGGTTTCAATTCATTTATTGTATGCAGTAATGAATCTCTGTATAATTCAGGTGAATATTTACTTATTTTGTCTGTAGATCCAATTAACAATGAATTTATCCCAAATTCATTAATCTGCGTAGAATTATTCTTCTCATATTCTCCTATAATAATTACCTTATTGTCTAGATTCTTCTTTGATGATATCTTTCTAGCCTCTGAAAGTAATTCTAATGCCGAATTCTTAATTTCTTTATTCTTAGATTCAATTACAGTTAGTATACATGACATAAATATCACCTAGATTAATTTTCTCTCTTCTCTAAGTATTCTTATTAACTCAGGAACTGCTGATTTATCTTCTCCAATGATTATCCCTTCTTCTCTCTTCTTTGGATATTCTAATCTAATTAACTCTGAATTATTATTGTCATTAACATCAACATCTATTGTATTGATTGATTTCTTCTTGGCTGCCATCAAATCTTTTAATGAAGGATATCGTAATTCGTTTTTACCTTTTTCATGTGTTATAATTACTGGAAATTCTCCTTCAAATACCTCTACCGAACCTTCTACTTCTCTATTTGCTACAATCTTATTATCTTCTATAACAAATTCTGAACAATTTGAAATACATGGTATGCCATTAATTTCTCCAATTATCATTCCTACTTGATTATTATCTTGATCAACTGATTTCTTCCCGAATAATATCAGATCATATTGTTTCTTCTTTATCTCATTTGTGATTATGTTAGCTATTGCCATACAATCATTAATTGAATTATCTGTTTGAAGATGTATTGCTTCATCGGCTCCCATTGCTAATGCCTTCGTTAAAGATTGTTTCACACGTTCTGGCCCAAGTGAAATTACCGTAATATTTATAGTATTGTCTTTATCCTTCAATCTCAGAGCTTCTTCTAGTGCATATTCATCAAATGGATTGATTCCATATTTTATTCCATTATCCTCGATTGTTTTATTATCTTCTGAAATTTTTAGTTGTGACGCTGTATCTGGTACTTGTTTTATACACACTGCAATGTTCATATCAAGATTTCCATAAGTTCTTTTTACATTTTACCTTTGCGATATCGTTTTATTTCTTATTTACTATTTTTAATGATATAATTGACTAATAAGAAACTTTTTGGAACAAATGGCATTAGATTCATTCCTGGTAAGGACTACGGCCTTGATTTTATTGTAAATATGGGTCTGAGTATTGGTTCCTTTTTTGAAGGCAATAATATAATAGTTGGATATGATGGCCGTCATTCTAGCCCTTCTATTTCTCGTGCTATCTCTGCAGGATTAATGGAATCTGGAAAGAACGTTGTTTTTGCTAATATGGTCCCAACTCCTAGCATTCAATTAATTACAAAGAATTCTTTTGACGGCGGCGTAATGATTACTGCATCTCATAATCCTGCTGAATATAACGGAATCAAAGTAATTTCTTCTACTGGAATTGAAGTTTCAAGATCCGACGAAAACATAATTGAGGATATCTATTTCCAGAAAAAATATTCAAGAAAAGATTGGCAAGGAGTAGGAAATATGACATTTAATAGTTCTGTAATAACTGATTATATCAATTCTGTAATAAAAAATGTTGATTCTTCGTCTATCAAAAAGCGTAAACTAAAAATTGTTATCGATTCTGGAAATGGCACTCAGGCCTTAAGTGCCCCATTTATTGCTGAAGATCTTGGATGCGAAGTAATCACTTTAAATAATCATATCGATGGGAATTTCTCTGGACGTGGAGGTGAGCCTACTCCTAAAACATTAGATTTTCTATCTAAATCTGTTATTGAAAACAATGCAGATATTGGCGTTGGATATGACGGAGATGGTGATAGAAGTATATTCTGCGATGAAACTGGTACTGTTTTTTGGGGTGATAAATCAGGAACTCTTGTAGGAGAACATCTTATTCAAAAAGGTATTAAATCTCCTATTGTTACCACTATTGCTACTTCACAAATAATTGAAAAAATTGCATCAAAATATGACGTTGAAGTGTATCGTACTAAAGTAGGTAGTGTAGACGTTTCACATAAAATGATAGAATTAGATTCTAAATTCGGTTTTGAAGAAAATGGCGGATGCCTTTATTCTCCTCATGTTGCCGTAAGAGACGGAGCAATGGGTACTGCACTTATGCTTGAATTGTTGTCTTTTTCAGATAAAAAACTCTCTCAACATCTTTCTATTTTACCACAATTTTATCAGCACAAGACTAAATTCTCCTGTCCAATTAATTCTCGTGACTCGATTATTTCTAACATTGCATCTTCTTTATCTGAAACAATTAATCAAACTGACGGTCTTAAAATTCTCTGGAATGATAACAGTTGGTCTTTAATTCGTCCAAGTGGAACTGAACCTATTATAAGATTATTTAGTGAATCTGATAGCCAAACTCATTTAGACACAATAACTGAGAACTGTTCAAAATTGATTAACGATTTAATTAATGACTTGTAGAGTCACTGAGTAAATTCTTTATCTGATTCTCATATTCATCAATTAAATCCCGTGCATCTTTCTCATTATTTGCCTCAACTGACAATCTTATGCATTTCTCTGTATTTGATGGCCTAATTAATACCCATTTATCATCATTAGGCGTGATCTTTATTCCATCAATGAATGTTACATTATCTAATTTCAAAAAATGTTCTTTTATTACATCGAAATTTTCTGGATTCGTCTTTATCTTTATCCTTTTTTGTTTAAATTTCTCAATGTCCGAGAATATACTATCTAAATTTCCATAATTCTCCACTAACCTCGAAACCATTAAAGCTAATAGAATTCCATCTCTACATAAATTAAATTCCGGATAAATAAATCCTCCACTACTGCCTTCTCCTCCTACCTGACATTTCTCACTTTGAATCTTTTCTAATACACTAATTTCTCCTACTGGTGTTGTATGTATCTCACAATTGATTTTTTTTAGATAATTGATTATGGATAAGGAACTGTCTATACTAATTGCCGCTTTTTCCAATTTAAATTTCTGTTCAATATATTTTATACCTGCTAATAGAGAAAAATCAGGAGGGATCTTATCACCTCTTTCATTTAGTATTACTAATCTGTCAACATCTGCATCAAATGCAAATCCTACATTGCACTCATTTTCTACTATTAATTTTGAAAGTGATTTCAATGGATCCTCAGTCGGATCAATTATTCGATTAAATGTTCCTGACGAGTCATTTACTGTATAAACCCGACATCCTAGTTTTATAAAAATATCTTTCACAAATATACACGCTGCCCCTCCTCCTAAATCCATACCTATTTTTAACCCATGAAATCTCTCGTCTTTAAAGAATTCGAGTAAATCATCGTAATAACATGTTTCTAGTTCTTTCTTTGTACCCGTGAATGAATAATTCTTTATGTTTTTGTTATTCAATTCATCTGGTTTAATTATTCTTCCTGGCCTAATGATTAATTTTAAACCGTTCCATTCTTTTGGATTGTGTGAAGATGTTATACATACTCCTCCGTCTAAATTATTCTTTTTAACATGACGAAATACTGATGGTGTTGACGTTACTCCTAAATCCTCTACATTGCACCCTTCTGCTAATAGACATGAAAGAACTACTTGATGAAGCATTTCTGACGTTGATCTCGTATCCCTCCCAATTGCACAAGTTTTTATCTCCTTTGAACTGACAAAATTATAAATCGTGTCTAATATGTCATTACCGAACAAATCTTCTCCCATTATGCCTCTTAACCCGGATATCGTTAAAACAGCCACATTCATATTATATTGGACCTGATGTTAACTTTTGCCATGAATTAGCAACATTTTTGACCAACAGTTCTATTGAGTATAATTAATGATTAGATTTCCTTTCAAAGCTAATTCCAAATATTTCTATGCATTTCTTTCAATAATTGCAGTTAGCCTGATACTTCTAGTAATCACTCGAGCAGTACGTGGTTTGTCTGCAATTGTACTGAGTATATTAACTATATTGATCTTTCTTTATTGGTCTAATGAGATAAGACTAATTCTAAAAAAACAACCTGGATTGGGAATAATTCGTTCATCAAACAAATTCACTTACGAGTCTATAGACACTAATAACGGGTTGAATATAATTGCACAAATTACTGGACAACATTCTGAACTGAAAGTCGTATTCATCCCTGGAAAAATTATTATAACTAGCAATAATGGTCTATCTGAAAAAATTAAAATACCAAAAAATCTTCTACTTAAGAAACACGATTTCAAAAATGGTACTTTGATTATTAATTTATTATATGATATCTAAATAAATAAAATTTCAATTAAAGCTCCTATTCCAAGTAAGACGAAATTAATTATTATTATTGCCAAGACTCTTGTAAATTCTATCTTGAATTTTCTTTTAACTAATCCGCGTATTATGTATATACTCTCTGTCATACTTGCTGCATATGCTATGAATTCTAACCAGAAAAATGGGGTTAATGCCGTTAATCCATATAGTAATATTCCAGAAAACCCTATACTCGCACCTGCCGCTCCAAATACCATTCCTGTCTGAAAAATTACTAACAACCCGAATACGAATCCCAATATTGGTAATAACATTATTAATGAAATTCGATAATTATTCAAGAAAATTTTCTTTACATCAATGTCGTCTGGAATTAATTCTTTAGCTTCTTCTAATATTTCTGATACTTGTTCTACATTCAACGGGAATGCAGATCCAATTGCTCCAATTAGTACTGTGAATATAAGAACGAAAATAAATGAATTAATCCAATATTTTGGGAAAATATATTTGATTCTATTTCGCATAATTGAATCTATAAGTTTAATATGATAAATAATATGCCCAATGCTGTTGTCATAGTGACTAATGTAACAATTACTGCTAATCCTGCACCTTTTGGTCTTGGCGTACCACCTTTGAATAATCCTCCAGGAATTAACAGTAGACCTAATGCTAATACAAACATCGATGTTGCATGCAAGCCTTGAATGAATGTATCAGCCGGAAACAAAAAATTTGTATCATACGACGCCCAAATACCAAATGCACCAGCAATTGTAAATGCCAATGCTGGAAACAGTATTTCCCAATCCATGAAAAAATCATGTATTTATAAAAATAAAAACCTTGCTTTCTCGTTAAAATTCATTAATTATTCAAGTCTTTTCGATAATACATCCTTTTTCAAATAATTCTCTTATATTTGTGACTAAAATCAATGGTGAGATTGTTAAAATCACTAATGTGATTAGTAGAAAAATCTGTTGATAAAATACATTTGATAATGATAATAATAAGGGAGTTCCAGTAATTATTGAAATCCCAACTGAACCAGGTAATATACTTGTCAATAATAAACCAGCACATGTTGGGCATGCTGTAAATAGACCTGTCAAAGCCCCTATACTCAATAACCATTTTTCATTATTCTTTGGCCTATTACTAAACGCAAATGCCATAAGCATTACATTCCAGGATACTAATGCTGAAATTAGGATTAATAATAATAAGCTCACAGGAATTAAAATTGCTCCTATGTGTTCTGTTATATAGATTGCAACATTAGGATATTGACCTGGCGATCCACAACAATAGACTATTTTGATTGAAGGTATTGATACATTAAAAGCGTCGGAAAAAACTATCTCTGGCTGATAAACGATTATTCCTGAAATTATCGAAAAAAATATTACATATAATCCTGAAGAAATAATAAATATTCTTCTGTATTTCATTTTTGCAAATAGATCATATGTGAGGGATTTTAAGTCTATTGAGGTTAAATTATTAGATAGCTTCAAATTTTTTTGTGTAATTAATATCTTCTCAATTTGTATTACAATCATTAGCATTCCGATTAATATGCTAATTATGTATAATGAAGCCACATATTGTACTAAATTGGTAAGATTCTGAAAATAATTATTAATTATCTCTGCATATGTGATAGAACTACTGATTATTATCACGAGTCCAAGAATTACCCACCCGTAATTATATTTCAATATTGATATTCTGCTTTAATGATTTAAAAAGTAAAGCCTAATTAATATCAATCTGATAAAAACAATGTTGGCTCGTAACTGGTTAGAACCATTTAACTTTACTTTTGCATTATCTTTCCTACTTACAGGCCTTATCTTTCCGTTTCCAGCATTAGATAAATCTAGTTTACTTGTTCAAGGTCTTAGATTTGGCATGATATTCTTGGGCCTCTATCTTGTTTTTGGTATAATGAAAAAACGCCGTAATAAAAATTAACTTATTTGAAAATCTTTAGTTGTTTTGCCAATAGATAAAATACATATCCTACAGATACTACTCCTAACTGAGTAATTAGCGTTAGTAACATTACCGGCAACATATTGAATCCTGTTACTGAAATTCCTACATATGACAGCCACAGTGATATTAATAATACAAATATCAGTGGTCCTATTATATTTCCTGGACTTTTATATTGCCTAATAAAGAACAATCCTAAAAACGTGAATAATGGAGATAAAAGATCAATGGCACCTACTTTTGAAGTTGTGGCAATTACTAAATGACCTAGTGTTATCCCAAATATTGCAGCCATACCAAAGAATGCAATGAATGGCGCTAACATGAATCCAGGAATTATTGTTAATAATACATGTAACTTTTCTGACGCAATTACTTCCCCTGAAGAATCTATTGCAGTTAACAAATTACTCGGCAATAAAGTAAAAATTGATGTTTCAGGTAATCCTAGACTTCCTGCTGCAGTAATTCCAGCTGTAATTACAAATAAACCGAAACGACTTGTATTGAATATTCCCTTTAATGGATTATTTTGTTTCGACAATTTATGCTACCGCCTGAAAATATGATAAACCATCTTGCCACAAAAATGCAAATAAGAATAACCAAACAATATGTACAAAGTGCCAATAGGTTCCCGCAGCTTCTAAAAATCCGTGATTCTTCTCATCAAATTGATTTCTAAATGCTTTGATCGTTACTATTGAATTTGCAATCACTCCTGCAATAACATGTACTCCATGAATTCCTGTTAACAAAAAGAAAGACGCTCCAAACAAACCATCTCTGGGAGTTAATTCACCTGTTGTTAATAGATTTGGCCATTCATATCCCATTTGTATTACTACAAATCCTAATCCTAAAATTACTGCCCCTAGAAAACCAAATTTTACTGCTGTTTGATTTCCTTTCTTTACACCCGCAGTCGACCATTCAATCATAATGCTACTGACAATTAATAATCCAGTTTGAATACTTGGAATTGCAACATCAAGATGATGTAGTCCTTCTGGAGGCCATACTGCATAAGCTGACCTTAGATAGAAATACGCTACAAACGCTCCTCCGAAGAATGCTATCTCCGACAAAAGAAACAAAGCAGTTGGAAAACCAACATCTCCTATTTCATGAAACTCGCCAGGAGTACCTCCTGCCTTTACCATGTGTTCGGCTTCCTTTGTAATCTTTGGCCACCTTGGTATTTCTCCTCTAAGGAAGATGAATATCAATAAAACAAATAACCCAACTAATCCTGCTCCTAATTGTAAGGAGACCCCTTTTAGCATGAAGATTACTCCAGCTGCAACAAACGCTCCAGCTCCTAAACCTATCAAAGCAGGCATATAAGAATGAATTTCACTCGTATCTACATGAGGTTCAAATTCTACCTTTTCTTCATTATTAGTCATCCTAAGTCAAAAATTTTATATCAATAACCACATTTAACTTTTTTTTCCTAATAACATTTAATTAAATTATATACTTTGTTAATATTATTGAATCAATTATCATATCTTGCTGAATTGGAAGAATTGAGAAGACAACAAATCTCTGATAAAGTCTCTAAATACAGAAAATTCTCTATCTTTCTTGCCATAATAATTCATGTTATTGCATTTGTTACCGGAATAGTAATGCTAGTCATACTATCTTATTCCTTTACTACTTTCCTTGTTTTTCACGCTACTATGCAGATTCTTGCATATCTGAATATATACTACGGACCGAAATTGTATGAAAAACAACTTAGAAAAAAAGCAATTAAACCCGACCCTCTGATGTTAAATAAATTTAAATAAATTTTACCAAATCTGGAAGGAGTAGAAATCCTAATATATTAAATCGATGCACTAAAATTTGGCTAAACATTGGGAATACTTTCAACTTTTGATAGAATTGTTTGGGGATTGACTATTGTTGTAACATTTATTGTATTATTTATTATAGGCGGAGGTTTTATGTTGTCTTGGTATCCTGATCCAATCGACGCACGTGCTGCTATGATTAAACAATATTATGATCTCGTTTATGTTGCTGGAATGTTCGTTTCTGCTTTGTTTGTAGGGACATTCTTTTATTTGATATTTAAATTCTGGGATCGTTCACAGCCTGCAGGACTCGAATAATTATGAATACATTAGAAAAATTAGAATGGGCAACAATTATCGGAGCTACTATTCTGTTATTTGGATTGGCTGCATTAGCTCTTCCTGTTTTAGACGCATTAGATAATCCTGATTATTATGGAGAGCCTGATTATATTGTTAATGTTGTAGCAGGTCAGTGGTCTTGGAACTTCATTTATCCTGATGGATCAGAATCTGGCGAACTAAAAATTAAACAAGGCGATATAGTTAGACTGGAACTAGAAAGCAAAGATGTTATTCACAGTTTCTACGTTCGAGAAATGGGATTTAAAGTTGATATAATACCTGGTAGAACTAGAATTCAGATAATTAGTGCTGAAACTCCTGGCGAGTACTGGATTCAATGCGCAGAATTCTGCGGTGCTTATCATGGCGGTATGAGAACTAAGTTAATTATTGAGGAATGATAAAAGATGGAAATTAAAGAAGTTAAGAAAGAAGTAACTGCACAACAAGAACATAAGAATTTTTATTCTAGTTGGAAGACTATCCTAACTACTACTCATCACACCGACATTGGTGTAATGTATTTGGTATTCTCTCTATTTTTCTTCTTTGTGGGAGGTTTTGCTTCATTACTTGTTAGATATGGACTAACTCGCGGAGGTTCAATAGCTCCTGAGGCATATTCGAGTTTATTTACAATTCATGGCGTTAGTATGATATTTCTGTTTGTAATCCCTGCTTGGGCAGGTTTCGGAAACTATCTCGTTCCAAAATATATTGGAGCTAAAGATATGTATTTCCCAAAACTTAACGCATTAGGTTTCTGGTTATTACCTCCTGCAGGTTTTCTTATTTGGGCCGGTATGCCTAATGTAGGATGGACTGCTTATGCACCATTGTCTGTTTATGCAGCTGGTTGGGGTATGGATATGACTATCCTTGGCCTTCACTTGTTAGGAACATCGTCGATTATCGGCGGTCTTAATTTTATAGTTACAATCATGAAGATGAGGGCTCCTGGTGTTACCTATAGAAACATGCCTTTGATGGTCTGGACACAACTGACTACTTCTTTCTTACAAGTTCTTGCTACACCAGTTCTCGCCATGGCTTTGACTTTATTGTTATTAGACAGAAATCTTGGAACAGGATTCTTTAACCCTGCTCTTGGCGGAGATCCTATAATGTGGCAACATCTATTCTGGTTCTATTCACATCCTGCAGTATATATCATGGTTTTGCCAGGAATGGGTCTAATATCACAAATCTTACCAAGTATGTCAAGACAAAGAATATTTGGCTATAGCTCTATTGCAGTCTCTACTGCATTGATTGGATTCTTAGGTTTTGGTGTATGGGCACATCATATGTGGACTACTGGATTATCTATTACTGCACGTGTACCGTTTATGTTTGTGACTATGGCTATTGCTATACCGTCAGGTGTAAAAGTCTTTAACTGGATTGCTACATTGTATGGCGGCAAGATTAAGCTCAGCACTCCTATGCTTTTCAGTCTAAGCTTTATTCTTAGTTTTATTATTCAAGGAGTTGAAGGTGTTTTCCTTGCTGCTATTCCATTAGACTATCAACTTCAAGATACATATTATGTAGTAAGTCATCTGCATTATGTTCTGTTTGGAGTCTCAGCTCAAGCTGTTTTTGCAGGAATTTATTATTACTTCCCATATATGACTGGTCGAAAATACAATGAAACACTAGGACAACTTCATTTTGCTTTGACTACTGTAGGAATGTATACGCTATTCACTGCCATGTTATTCTTGGGACTTGCTGGAGCACCTAGAAGATATTACCAATATCTTCCAGAATTCTTCAATCTTAATGTAGCTGCATCATTTGGCGCTATTTTAATTGCATTTGGCGCACTTGTATTCTTGTATAATATCCTGTCTAGTTGGTATCGAGGTCCTCTTGTTGAAAATCAAGAAGATCCATGGAAACTCGCTGACTACGGTTTGAAAGAATGGCCTGATCAGTAGTCGATGAATCGCTTAAAGATTCTTTCAATATCTTCTACTATAGGCGTCTATATGTTAATTGTTCTTGGCGGAATTACTACTCAGAGTGGTTCAGGTATGGCTTGTCCTGATTGGCCTTTATGTTTTGGCGAACTTCTCCCTAATCTCACTACGACTGTCTTGATTGAAATGTCTCATCGTTATCTGGCCATGATTGTGGGTTTTCTTATACTTGGTACATTTATTGTTTCTTATCGTTCCTATAGGAGTGAAAAATCTCTTCTTACCTCGTCTGGCATTACACTTGTATTGGTTACCATGCAAGCATATATTGGCATGCTTACTGTAACATCAATTCTAGACCCTGCAATCGTCACTATTCATCTAGCTGTATCTACAGCCTTGTTTGGTTTCTCTGTTGTTACTGCTTTATTATCATTGCGAACATGATTGATAATGAAATATGCAATATCTTAAAAACCGAAATAATCCAAAAAATCTATTTCAAGATGGTCTGTTGCAAATCATTCTTGGAAATGCATTCATCTTATTATTGACCTCTTCTACATTAGAACGTTACGAAGTACAGAATCTATTTTTTCATATCATGATTGAACATATATTATATATTTCAATTGGTTTTCTTTTTGCATCAGGTACTGATTCTGTAATTAAATCATTCAAATATAATTCATCAAATTACCAAAGACAAATCTTACAATATTATTCTAGGTATCTTATATTTAATAATCGATTTAATCCATTTGGTATAATTACGGGATTACTATTTCTCATATCATTATTTTACTGGCATATTCCCTCTAATTTTGATACTGCAGTTGTTGATCTCAATTCACATATAACAATGCACTTTAGTATAATTCTCTCTGGAATGTTTCTTTATTCTAGCTTTAAGATGATCTCACGCATACAGTCACTCATCTTCATATTATCTATTGATAAAACAATGGGGGTTTTAGGTTTCTTTCTAGCCAGTGGAAATTCTCAGATTTATCAAACATATCCTCTCTCCGTACAAATGACATCTGGATTTTGGATGATAATTATGATGGTCGGAATTGATTTAATATGTATACTTCTAATTCTAAAAACTTTCTTCACTTCTACACCTAAATAATCAAAGGATTTAATAATTGGAAAATAGGTAAAAATCATATGTTTGACATAATCAATCTTGTTCTTAACATATTTGTAATGTTGTCAGGTTCTGAACAGCATAATGACCAAGAAACTAAAAAATTAATTCTTATATTAGCTGTTATTTTCCTAGTTCTTGGAATTGCTTATCTTCTATGGCAATCATTTTATGTAATTCCATCAGAGTGAAATACCCCGAATGTCATCTAATTCAATTCCGATAAATTATAGAAATCTAGCATCTCATCTTATAGAAGTCTCTAAACCTTCAATAATATATCTTCTTGATTTTGTGGCTATTTCTGCATTATTAATTGCATCTCTTGGTGAATACACTACTAATCCTATTAGTTTCAATATAGTTGCTGGACTTCTTATTGCAGGTACTCTTTCTTCTGCAGGCTCTGCTGCATTGAATTGTTATCTAGATCGTGACATTGACATTAAGATGGAAAGAACTAAAAATCGCGCTAGTGCAACTGGCCAGCTTTCACCCAATATTACTTTGATTTATGGAATTATTATGATCACAATCGCGGCAATTGTTTCTACTGTCTTTCTTAATTTATTGACTACAGGAATGATCCTGTTAGGCTCCTTCTTTTATGTCTTTATTTACACGATATGGCTAAAACGAAGGACTACTTGGAATATTGTAATTGGAGGCTTTGCAGGTAGTGCCGCTGCATTTGCAGGGTGGACTGCTATTACTGGACAACTTAACCTCATTGCTATTCTTATGGGAACTTTAGTTTTTATCTGGACTCCTTCACATTTCTGGGCATTGGCATTATTGAAAGACGACGATTATACCGAAGCAGGTATTCCTATGCTACCTGTTGTTGTAGGTAAAGTAAAAGCTGCACGTTACACTATAATCAATACTCTTTTGTTAATTCCATTTTCATTGGTCTTTGTCTTATTGGGATTTGGTTATGTCTATCTTGTAATTTCTGTTATATTTGGAATCTTATTATTATATAGTAATGTAAAATTACTTAAGAACCCTGCCGACAAAAAAATCGCTCTTACTGCATTCAAATTTTCTAGTCCATATCTTGCGATAATATTTATTGCATTGATTTTGGATATTTTATATAGGATTCCTATTTTTTAGTTTTTTGATTCTACTGTTATTTCTTCTTTAACAATTTCTTTGTGTTTTTCTTCTACTGATTTTTTTACTTCTTGTAAACTTGAATCCATTCCGTTAATAACTTGCTTTCTTACATGTAGTCTATCGATAATTATTCCAATTATGAAATTTGGAAGGATATAATCTGCTTCAAATGTTACCTTAGTTGTATCATTTATTTCCTCAAAGTTTACTGTAATTACATTCTTTTTGAATGGTCCATTTAATGCTTTTGACACAATTTTCTTATTCTTAGTTACTTGACATGTTATACTATCCCATTGCATAGTTCTACCTCCAAATTCACCTACGATTCGCATTACCGTTCCAACTCCCCATCCTTCTGTAATCTTGATAGGAATAATTTTCATTTTTGCTTCTTCTGGAAAATGACCTGCTACATGCTCTGGTCTTGCATAATACATGAAAACATCTTCTACAGGTGCTTCCATTATTATAGTTCTAGATACTTTACCCATTTTGAACAATATAATAGAATAATTATGAATACTTATATCTTTTGGATATTACCATTTTAGAAATTAATCATCTATCATTTGCATATTTGAAATATCTCCGGATACTTCATTAATCTCTAATGTATATGAAAATATGTCACTTGTATCATTTTGTTTTGCAGAAAAACTTATTATCCATGTCGATGAATCATTATCAAAATTAATTGTTTTTAGTTCATTCCATTGTATATATCCAAAAAGATTTACATATTCTGTCGCTTTTTTTATTATTTCTTCTTTATTCATTTTTAATCTAGAAAAATTTTCTCAAAATCGTCCATAATCTTTGCTAATTTAAAATCAAAATTACTTATTCCTCCAACATCATGAGTTGTAAGTTCTACATTGATCTTATTATATACATTAAACCACTCTGGATGATGATTCATTCTTTCTATCTCAATTGCCATTCTGGTCATAAATGCGAATGCATCTCCAAAGTTCTTAAATTCGAATGTCTTTTTAATACGATCCTTATCTAGTGTCCAGTTACTTATCTTTGATAATCCTAATTCTATCTCATTAGAATCTAATTTTCTATAGATTTCATCCATAATTATGTAGCGTTGCGGTACTTTTTTATTCTTTTCTGTACTTTATTATTTCGGTCTCGCGACCCGCGGTATTATCTTATGATTTTCCGCAGGCCCGCGGTAGCTCAGCTTGGTAGAAATATTGCCAAAAGCTTCCGGCTGTAGGGTTAAGCCTTGGCTTATCCGAACAGTTTGCCAAGCACACAGGAACCGGACTGTCGTCGGAGGGCTTATGCTCGACGAATTCAAATTGGATAAAAATCCATGAATGTCCGACCCGCGGGACCATTTTTATTAACTATAATTTGATTTTGAAAAAATTATTCACTTTCTATAAATCTATTCGAATTAGAAAATATATATATATAAAAGATATCACTGAATCATTAGGTATTAATATTGGCAGAAAAACCCCATCTTAATTTAATTGTAGCAGGTCATGTAGACCAAGGTAAATCTACTATAATTGGTCACCTTCTTGTTGACCTCAAAGTCATTGACGAACGAACTATTGACAAATATGCAGAAGAATCTGAAAAAACAGGTAAAGGTGATACATTCAAGTACGCATGGGTTATGGATAATCTGAAAGACGAAAGAGAACGTGGTGTTACTATTGACTTGGCTTTTAAGAAATTTGAAACTCCAAAATTTGATTTTACACTTATTGATGCACCTGGACACAGAGATTTTATTAAAAATATGATTACTGGTGCTTCTGAAGCAGATGCCGCTGTTCTTTGTGTTTCTGGTAAACCTGGAGAAACAGAAATTGCTATTGGTGTAGGCGGACAATCTAGAGAACACTGCTTCTTACTCAAAACTTTAGGTGTAAAACAAATGATTGTTGCCATTAATAAAATGGATGCCACTGAAGTCGGTTATAAAAAAGAAAGATATGAAGAAGTAAAAGTTAAAGTTGAAGAAATGATAAAAGGTGTTGGTTGGGATGTCTCAAAGACTCCTATTATCCCTGTTTCAGGATGGAAGGGTGATAACCTCATCCATAAGGGAGATAATCTTGCATGGTATGACGGTAAAACTATTTACCAAGCATTTGATGATTTCGAAGTAGTCGCACCCCCTGTTGATAAACCATTGAGACTTCCACTTCAGGATGTCTATTCTATTACTGGTGTTGGAACTGTTCCAGTCGGAAGAGTCGAAACTGGTACATTCAAAGTAGGAGACAAAGTTATTATCATGCCTAGTAGCGCAATTGCTGAAGTAAAATCTATTGAATCACATCATGTTGATATGAAACAAGCATCTGCAGGCGATAATATTGGATTTAACCTTCGTGGCGTTGATAAAAAGGACATTCGTCGTGGTGATGTAATTGGCCCGGTCGATAACCCACCTAAAGTTGCTAAAGAATTTACCGCACAGATCATTGTTGTACATCATCCTACTGCTATAGCCCCTGGCTATACTCCTGTTATACATGCACATACTTCACAAGCTGCTGCAACTATAACAGAATTAGTTTCTAAACTTGATGCACGAACTGGAGGTGTTTTAGAAGAAAAACCTAAAGCACTAAAAACTGGAGATGCTGCAATTGTAAAGATTCAACCATTAAGACCATTATGCCTTGAAACATTTACTGAATTTCCACAACTGGGAAGATTTGCACTAAGAGATATGGGTACAACCATAGCTGCTGGTGTAGTTAAAGAAATCAATGCAGAATGGGACCTAAAATAAACTCTATTAATTCTTGATGTTAATATCAATTCATTATATTAACATCATTAATTTTATATATGATTTATTATAAATACCTAATTTTTTATTAAATAATAATATCTGTAGCCAATACTTTAATATATTCTTGAATGTATAACCTAGTGATTAATTTGACGTCGGTAAGTTTAAAGAATATTTCTAAACGTTTTAAAAATGCAGAATCTGACGCTGTTTCAAATGTCGATCTAACAATTGAAAATAAAGAATTTTTAGTTATCTTAGGACCTTCTGGAAGTGGTAAATCTTCATTATTACGTCTAATTGCCGGTCTAGAAGAATCAACTTCTGGCGAAATATACTTTGGAAACGAATTAATGAATGATGTATCTCCTCGTGAACGTGATGTGTCTATGGTCTTCCAAAACTTTGCTTTATTCCCAAATATGACTGTTTTTGAAAATATTGCTTTTCCTATACGTGCTTCAGGAAAGGATACTACAAATCTTGGCGATGAAGTTAAACGAATTGCTAGTTTGTTACAGATAGAAAACCTCTTAAAAAGAAAACCTGGTGCATTGAGTGGCGGTGAACAACAACGTGTTTCCCTTGGTCGTGCTATAATTAAAAAACCAAAGATATTTCTTATGGACGAACCTTTGTCCAACCTTGACGCATCTCTCCGTGCTGAATTGCGCGCAGAAATTAAAAAACTTCATAAAAAATTAGGTATAACTTTCATTTATGTTACACATGATCAGACTGAAGCTATGACTATGGCAGACCGTATTGCATTAATTAAAGATGGAAAAATACTCCAAGTTGATAAACCTGAAGAAATCTATAATTCACCAAATCAATCTTGGATTGGATCATTCCTTGGTTCGCCTCCAATGAACCTTATTCATTCTGTTAATTCAGGTAACTCTTTAGTTATTGCGTCACAAAAAATCAATTTCAAGTCTTCTGTAAAAAGTAATAAAGTTGTGGTAGGAATCAGACCTGAAAAGATATATATAACTTCTGAAAAAGGCAGACTTACTGGTTCAGTTTTATCTACTGAATATCTAGGCGATAGTAAAATCATTAACGTGAAATTAGACGATTACATCATAAAAGTTAAAGTCCCAAATGATTCAGTATTCTCCAACGACCACGTTATTAATCTGGATTTCTCAGATAACGATATAAGATTATTTGATACAGATGGCAAACATTTAGGGTGACTAACTTGAAAGTTCCATATGTCTTTCTTATTCCATGTCTTGTTATAATCTTCCTCACACTTGTAGGTCCCGTATTACAGTCATTTCTTTTGAGCTTATCGGAGTTTTCATTAGTCAATCCTTCACAAGCTCCTGTCGGATTTCAAAATTATATTGCACTTTTATCTGATTCGATATTCTGGAAATCAATTCAAGTTACTTTGTTTTTAGTTTTTGGTTCAGTAGTTCTTGAATTCGTAGTTGGCATATTCCTTGCATTATTAATCACAAGTTCAGGACCAAGAGCTAGAAATATATTTTCATCAATTTTTATAATTCCTATTGCAATTGCTCCAATAGTTGTAGGTATTTTATGGTCTCCAAACTCTGTTTTTGACGATCTTAATACTTTGCTGTATTATGGCCTTTCACTTGGAGTATATATTGATACTACTCGACCGTTTATCTATTATTCGCTAATTATGATTTCTGACGCTTATATTTGGGCTCCACTCCTAATGTTAGTTACAGTTGCAATCATTCGTTCAATCCCAAGAGAGCAATATGAAGCTGCTGAGGTTATGGGAGCTTCTTCTTGGACTAAATTTAACAAAATAACTTTTCCTGCAATCATCTCGTCTCCAGCAATAATTGTAACTTTACTTCTAAGAATGGCTGATGCATTTAGAATGTTCGAAATTCCTTATGCGTGGAATTTCTGGCTTGGACAAGATTCTGAACTGGGCGCGTCTGTAGACACTGTTAGTGTTTTAATGTGGAAAATGTTCTCATCTACTATGTATGATTTTCCTATCGCACAAATTACTACAATTGCAATTGTTCTATTAATTATGACATTATCTATTTGCGCACTTGTCTTAAAAAGGTCTTCTAGTTTACTGGATTGATGAATGATGAGTCAAACTAATAAAAATAATTCTCGATATATCAGATACATATTATTAATATTTGCATCTCTTTGGGTTCTATGGCCTATCTCAATTATGATTGAGGAAGGATTTCGTGTAGATATAGGTCCAGCGTTTTCTGGACGTGGAGCTAGTTTTGTTGGGGAATTCTTCCAAGGACAAGGAGGAATTAGATTCACGACTATTGAATACACTAAAGCACTTAAAGTAGAAGCCTATCCTAGACTACTTGTCAATAGTACTATAATAGCTGTCAGCAGTGTAGTTGTTGCTATCCTTGCAGGGCTTCCTGCTGGTTTCACCTTGGCCATGTATAAGTTTCGCGGTAAGCCATTCATTACTTATGCGTTACTTGCAATGAGAACAATCTCTCCATTTGCAGTATTATTGCCATTCTTCTTGATATATGGAAGATTGGGATTGTTTGATACATATCAGGGTATGGCCTTCGTTTATCTGATCATTAATTTACCAATAATCACTATGATGATGAGAGGATTCTTTAAAGATATTCCAAAAGAAATATTTGAAGCTGCATTTATGTCTGGCGCATCTGACTCGTATATCTTAAGAAAAGTAGCATTACCTTTGGCCTTACCTGGTCTTGCAGCAGCAGCTGTATTTGCTTTTGTTGGTACTTGGAATGAATTCTTTTATGCATTATTCTTAACTGGCACAGTAACCAAAACCGTTTCACGTGGTGTATGGTCTGGTTTCTCTGAATCAATTGAATCTTTCAAAATCCTCGAATTTGACGAACTAAATGCAGGTGGCACTCTTGCTATTATTCCCGCAGTTATACTTTCACTTGCAGTTCAAAGATATCTTGCTCGGGGAGTTACTCTTGGTGCTGCAGAATGATGGAATCACGAAATAATCAAATTGCCATAGCAGTAGCATTAATTCTGCTTCTCGGAACTGTTGTTGTTTATTTTTCACTAGGACAATCTGATACTGTTGACGTTCTTCCATCTGGAGAAAACGAATTAATTTCGTTAGCTCAAGAATCAGGTCGATTGAATATATTTGTAGACGATGAAATTTATGACGAATCATTTTTCAATTACATAGATAATGAATTTTCTACTAAATATGGTATTGATGTAGAAATCACAACTGGACATTGGTCTGGTATACAGACATCATTGATTAATGAAAAAGTTTCTGGACGTAATTCTGGTTCCTTTGATTTAGTTATACTTAATGACGAAGCAACTGCACGTTTAATCGAGAAAAAATTAACATTTTCACAAACGGGCAGTATTATTTCTGATATTTCGACTAGTCCTGTTACTGACGAAGTACTAAAGTCAAAGATCGCTGGTGTTGATAACGATGGTTCAGGTATAACTTTGTGGTTTGATGTATATTCTTACATGTATAATTCAGAAGAATTTTATAAATTTGAAAATGTATATTGTTACTTAGGATTAGTTGGCGAAGATGACGACGACGACGATGACGACGGTTCAGGAAGTGGAGATGATGACGACGACGAAGACCGATGTCCTACTGCCGAAGATCATGATGACGATGATGACAATAACGGTTCAGGAAGTGGAGACGACGATGACGATGATGATGACGAAGTAGAAGGCGTCTTTTTCCCTAGTCCAGTTGACGATAAAGCAGGCGCGGCATTAGTTGTAAATACAGTCCTTCACTATGGAAGCTCTGGATATTATGAATCATTCTATGACTCTTCATTAGAATCTGAATGGCCAGAATTATTGAACTTTGAAATTGAGGACGAACCTGAAATGGAAGGAATGGATGAGTTATTTGGCGAAATTGAACCAGAACTTGATATGAGTTCCATTCTTGAAGTCTTTGACGACGAAGAGGTTCTAGTCGGATACTTTAGATACGGCTCCATTTTACTTGAATCAATTCAAGGAGAAATTAGCGATGAGATTGAAGTATATTTCGGCATTGAAGGCAGTGTAAAAACCAGTGTTCATGCAACCATTCCATTTAATTCTCCAAATAAAGCTGCTGCGACTTTGATGATTAATGAAATCCTTGGCGAAAATTCACAACGACAGATTGCGACGATTTACGGAAGTTATCCGTCTGCTAATGCTGAAATGATCGATGATGTATTTGGCAACGCTCAATTCTTTATTCCATTTGATGATTTTTCTGATTCATTATCTGAATGGCCTTATTATTCTTATCCAATCAACATTCTTGACATGTGGCGTGTATTATTTGAAGGATAAATTATGATTGATTCTATTCTTCATAAAGGAAATAATATTCTAAATAAATTAAACAAAAAGAATGTCACTGCTATAGTTCTTGTTTTTCTTTTACTATTCGTCTTCTCATTAAGATACAATGCAATAAATCTGAGTAATCAATATACTTCTGATTTAGAATTCGAAATTCGTAATATCCCAAAAGATCAACTTTATAATGCGTCTTTCATTCACAAAGTTCCAGTATCGATACTTACTGTAGAAGGAAATGGAAAATCTATTGAAATCAAATATGTAACTCTTGTTAATCTGATATCCGGAAAACATTATATTGATCTTAGCGATTATGACAATTTTGATTCCATTAAAACTAAAAACTACTATTTACCGGGAAAATATACTGTATACGTTACGATTGAAGATAATGTCTTACAGCTCGAATATGAAAGGTATATAGGACGACTTGCCTAAGTTTAATATCTTAATTCCTTTAAAATTTCTTAGTAACTTTCTTTATGTGATTTATTATCGTATCCATTGATGTTCCAGGACCAAAATTACCTGTAATACCATTTTTCTCTAATTCTTCTTTATCTTCTTCAGGTATTATCCCTCCACCAATTATTGCTATGTCATTTACTCCTTTATTCTCGAGATATTTCTTTACTTCTGGAAAAGCTGTTAAATGAGCTCCATTGTGCAGACTTAATGCTATTGCGTCTACATCTTCATCAATCGCTATACTTGCAACCTGTTCAGGCGTTGGTAATAATCCGCTATAAATAACTTCCATCCCCGCATCTCTAAATGCCCTGCATAAAACCAAAACTCCTCTGTCATGAGCATCTAACCCTGGTTTTGCAACTAATATTCTGATCTTTTGTGCCATTGACAATCTATCCTTCTAAAATATCTGTGGCTCTTTCCATTCTCCAAAGACCTGCCTTCCTACGTCAACTATTTCTTGTAGTGTTGCATACGCTTGTACTGCCTTTATTGTATCATACATACAATTTTTATCATTATTCTCATATGTCTTTCTTAAATTCTCTAATGCCTCGTTTACTTTTTTACTGTCTCTATTTCTCTTAAGCTCATTTAATCTGTTTATCTGAATCTTTTGCGCTTCATTATCTACTTTTAGTATCTCAATCTTGTCTTCTTCTATTTCTGCATATTTATTCACACCGACAATTACTTCTTTCTCTTTTTCTATATCTAATTGACTACGATAAGCTGTTTCCGCAATTTCTTTTTGCAGATATCCTTTTTCTATTGCGCTGATTACTCCTCCTATCTCATCAATCTTTTCAAAATATCTATAGGCTTTTTCTTCTAATTCGTTTGTCAGATGTTCTAAATAATATGATCCCCCCAAAGGATCTACAGATTGTGCTACCCCTGTTTCTTCTGCGATTATTTGTTGAGTTCTTAATGCAACTTTAACCGCTTGTTCAGTTGGCAATGCCCATGCCTCATCATAAGAATTTGTATGTAAAGACTGTGTACCCCCTAATACTCCTGCAAGTGCCTCAATTGCCGTTCTAACAATATTGTTCATTGGTTGTTGCCAAGTTAATGAAGCGCCAGACGTTTGTGTATGAAATCTTAATGCTAAAGACGATCCTTTTTTTACTCCATATTTTTCTTTCAATACAGTTGCCCATATTCTTCTCGCCGCTCTGAATTTTGCTATTTCTTCAAAGAAATTCATCGTACAATTGAAAAAGAATGATAATCTGGGCGCAAATTCTTCTACTTTTAAGCCTGCTTTTTGACCCAATTCTAAATATGTAAATCCGTTTGCTAATGTAAAAGCCAATTCTTGTGCTGCATTTGATCCTGCTTCTCTTATGTGATATCCACTAATACTTACATAATTCCATTTTGGCATTTCTTTCGTACAATATTTCATCATATCACGAATTATTCTCATATGATCTTTTGGTGGATACGCCCATTCTTTTTGTGCAATGTATTCTTTTAGAATGTCAGTTTGAACCGTTCCTCGTAATTCATTTAATGAAATATTATTCTTTAATGCTACAGATGCATACATTGCAGTCAATATAGACGCAGGTGCATTAATTGTCATTGAAGTACTTACTTTATTCAATGGAATTTCTTTAAATAAAACTTCCATATCTTCAAGAGAAGATATATTGCATCCACATTTTCCTACTTCGCCTTTTGATCTATCGTTGTCTGCATCATACCCATATAATGTTGGCATATCGAATGCAATACTTAAGCCAGTCTGTCCATTCTTTATCAAATACTTCAATCTATTATTTGTGTCCTCGGGTGTTCCAAATCCAGAAAACATTCTTATAGTCCATTTTTTTCCTCTATACATATTTGGATATGGTCCTCTAGTATATGGAAATTCACCGGGCATTGAATAATCTTGATTTTCCTGTAAATCCGAATGTGAATATGATGTCTTTACGTCTATTTCTGACGTAGTAGAAAAATCATTGTTATTATTTGCGTTTTTTTTATTCCAAGGGTCTAAAACCTCATTTTCCCATCTCTTTATATTTTCATTTGATTTACTGTTTTCCTCTTTAATTTTAGTTAATTGATTTATCTTATTCTTCCAGTAATTTTCCGTCTCAAGCAATATTATTAATCCCTATGTAAAAACTAAAAATACTACTTTAATTCATTTCGGTATTATCAAATAAAAATTCGTCAAATGGCAAAGTTATCAAATTATATATTTACCATAATACAAAATATTAGCCTATGACTAATGATTTTATTAGTTCTATATTGTCAGGTGACAGGCGAGCTATTGCAAAAGCAATTTCTATGATTGAAAACGAAGATTCAAAAATTAGTAATATAATCTCTGAAATATATCCAAAAACTGGAAATGCCTTTGTTATAGGTATTACTGGACCGCCAGGTACTGGAAAAAGCACATTGATTAATCGATTAATTGAAAATTACCGTAAACTTGATAAAAAAATCGGTGTTATTGCAATAGACCCTTCTAGTCCTATCACCGGCGGTTCATTATTAGGTGATCGATTACGTATGAGTAATCATAATCTAGACCCTAATGTATACATTCGAAGTATGTCTTCTGGAGATAAATCTGGAGGTTTATCTCGTTATACTAGACGAAGTTTATCTATTCTTGATGCTTCAGGACTTGATATAATAATTGTAGAAAGTGTCGGCGCTGGACAATCTGAAGTTGATATATTAAAAATTACGGATGTCGTAGTAATTGTCTTGATGCCTGAATTGGGGGACGATATTCAAATTTACAAAGCAGGTCTTATGGAAGTTGGAGATATATTTGTAGTAAATAAATCAGACCTTGACAGTTCCGACCAAATGTATACAAAATTACTTAATGCATCAAAAATAAAAAATGACAAATGGATGACACAAGTGATTAAAACTAATTCTATAACCGGTTCTGGCATTGATCGTCTTATTACTTCAATATCTGAAAGGAAAAAATTTATTACAGAATTATCCGTACATACCTCGATTAATGAAAATAGAATAAAAAATGAAATTCTTGATGTTATGTTGGATGATTTTTCTAAATCATTAAGTAAGAAAATACTAAATCACTCTGATTTTCAGAATATTGTAGATCAAGTATTAATGAAAAAAATGGATCCTGAACAGGCTGCGACGATACTGAAAAAACGACTTAATTATGAGTAATTTCTCTATTCTCCTCTATCAATTATTCTTGAAATTGAAGCAATAACTTCTACTATTCCTTCATTATTTACAGTCGATGTCGGTATCAACTCATCTATGATATTGGATTCTACAACACTCTCTGCCATTCTACTCGTCAGATCATATATTTCTCCCCCTTCCTTGAGGTCATCTAATAATTCTGAAAAATCATCCGCCCATTTCAATATTCTGGCTTGTTCATCTTTTATTAAATCCTTTTTTGTTAATATTGATACCTGTGGTATTCCTAACCTCAACTTTATTGAACTTGCTAAAAGAGCAATCGATAGAAAAGTTGATGGATCAGAGACTAATGTAGAATCAAATAAAAATAAATTCACATTTGCCTCATTTCTTATATTTTTAACAAAATATGGTCCACTATTTCTATATGCAAATAATTCAATCTGCCCCGGAGTATCTATGAATACATAATCTGGATTATATTCATCTATTTCTTCTTCGATTTGTTCTAATTTAGTTGCAATTAAATCAGAAGCTAAAACCAAAGATCCATTTGGCCCTAAATTATATTTGTCCATGATTTCTTTCAAATTTATATAATCTCTAATATCTACATCAATTCCATATGGTACGTTGCTTACTCCCGGATCCAGATTAACAGTAATTACATTTTTACTTTCTTGTTGATACCAGTTAGATAAAATTCCAGTTAAGTTACTTTTTCCTGAACCTGCGGTTCCTGTTAAAAATATATTCTTCATCTGTAACAATTATTTTTGTGCTATTTAGTTTTTTATAAAGAGTTAAGCGTAATAATATATATTTTTATGTTTATGAAGTTTGAAATTATCTCAATAGGTAATGAACTTCTTTCTGGCAGAACATTAAATTCCAATCTACAAACCATTTGTCAGAAACTTACAGACATTGGTTGTAATGTTTCACGTTCTTATGTTATTCGAGATGATCCTACTGAAATTTCTCATGTTTTGAATTTATGTATTTCCAGTGATTCTGACTGGATTATTATCTCTGGCGGTCTTGGACCAACTTTCGACGATATGACTCTATCATGCATCTCTTCTACCCTCAATTTACCTCTAGAAATCAACGATATTGCACTGGAAATGATAATCACAAGGTATACTGATTTGGTCAAAAAGAATATTATTGAATTTTTCTCTCTTACTGACAGCAGGAAAAAAATGGCTATGCTCCCAAAAAATTCAATTCCCTTGAAGAATAACGTTGGTACTGCTCCTGGGGTATTGATTAAATATGAAAATAAAAATATTGTTTGCCTCCCTGGGGTTCCTAAAGAAATGGAAAGTATTCTGATTAACGAGGTATTGCCAACTATTGATACTAATAAAATCAATAAAATAAAATCAAAAGTACTATTTATTACTGGAATTACTGAATCGGAACTTGCTCCAATTATTAATGATTTTATATTAAATCGAAATAACTTGTATATAAAATCTCATCCAAAAGGAATTTCTAACGGTGTTTATCACATTGAACTTGTTATATCGTTCCAATCAAATGATTTCTCTGACTCTTTGATTAATTCAATCATTAAAGACTTGATTACTTCTATAAAAATAAAAACAAATATTACTGTTGATGAATAGCACTATTTCTTTTTCTTATCGGACAGCCACCATTGAAGATAATCATTTCCTCTTTGTGAATTGTCATCATCGTCATATTGTTTGTCTCTTATCTTGTCTCTCAGATTTACTAATTCATCTCTACTTAAAAATAACCCACAACTTTTACATGCCATTTTTCTTGTCGAATAATCAAAATTCATAGATCTATCACATTCGGGACATTTCGTTATAGCCATTAATAAATTCGCTTTATCCTTATATTTAAAACTGTTCAAATAAATCATGCATAAATTTATTATTGATGTTGTTATATGTGATTTCACAAAATACTAGTTTATTATATAAATATTGGTTATATGTATAGTAAAATCAATAATAATTGAACAAACGTAAGGTTAATATAGCCATGATTGAATAAATATAATTCATGGTTGCTGGAGATATAGCTTGGCTTTTAACAGCCTCGGCACTAGTATTGCTCATGACACCTGGACTCGCTTTTTTTTATGGCGGTTTGGTAAGAGCAAAAAACGTTCTAAATTTAATGACTCAATGTTTCATGATTATGGGACTTGTTAGCATTATCTGGGTTCTTTGGGGTTATTCATTAGCGTTCGGTCCTTCGATCGGCGGTTTTGTAGGAAATCCATTAACCCATCTTGGATTGGCAGGAATCAGTGGAGCTGAAGCTCAAAGCTTTGCAATGTTCCAAATGATGTTTGCTATTATTACACCTGCACTAATTGTTGGTGCAATAGCTGATAGATTCAAATTTACAACACTTATTGTGTTTGTTGCTTTATGGTCGACATTAGTATATTCACCTATTGCTCACTGGGTGTGGGGAGAAGGAGGATGGTTATTCACAATGGGAGCACTTGACTTTGCTGGCGGAACTGTAGTTCACATATCCTCAGGTTTCTCTGCACTGGTAGCTGCTATTGTAGTAGGAAAGCGCAGTGGAAAGCTTGACAATTTCAAACCACATAATATTCCATATGTCTTACTAGGAACTGGTTTACTCTGGTTCGGTTGGTTTGGTTTTAATGCAGGAAGTGCACTTGCAGCAAATGATGTTGCTGTTAATGCATTTCTTGTAACTAATACTTCTGCTGCTGCAGGAGCACTTATGATGATGTTCCTAAGCATGCGTTCAACAGGAAAACCAAGTGCAGTAATGTTTGCCTGTGGAGCAGTAGCTGGACTAGTTGCTATCACACCTGCATCAGGATTTGTCGGCCCTGTAGCTGCAATTCTTATTGGTGCTGGAGTTGGGCTTGTCTCATGGTTTGCAATTCAGTTCAAAAATAAACGTGGATGGGATGATTCTCTAGACGTATGGGCTGTTCATGGAATGGGCGGTGTCTGGGGAGCATTAGCAACAGGTTTGTTTGCCTCATCTGCTTATGGCCTTGGCGTTGATGGAATCTTTAGCGGTGGTGATATCTCAGTATTTACAACTCAGATTATTGCAGTTGTTGCAACTATTGCCTATGCTGGAATCGTAACTTTCATACTATTGAAAGTTCTCGATAAGACCATTGGTTTACGTGTAGATGCCAAAGACGAAGCAGCTGGAATGGATATCTCTGTTCATGCTGAAGAAGCATACAACTAATCATAAATTGAATCAATCGAATTTAATATTCGATTGATTCTTTATTTATTTATACATAAGGTAATATTATTAACAATACTCTCTCAATCAATTGTGATTATATTGTCTGAATGGATTGTTATGTCCGGACCATCATCTATAGAACTCTCTACTTCTATTTCTGACTCACTTGGAATTGAATTATTTGAAGTTGAGAATAAATCATTTCCAGACGGTGAACATAAAGTTCGTGTACATAATGAAGTTCAAAATAAAAATATAATTCTTGTACAATCTCTATATCCATTAGTAGATCATCATTTTATGCAGTTTCTATTCACTACCTACAAATTGAGCCAGATGGGTTCAAAAGTTTATGCTTGTGTTCCATATCTTGCTTATGCACGTCAAGATTTAGAATTTCAACGTGGGGAAGTTGCCAGTCTTGCCGTTGTATCTAGATTATTTCGATCAATCGGCGTGAATTCATTATTAACTGTTGATATTCACAGTACCCATGGCTTAGGATACTTTTCCTTTCCAACTTACAGCGTTTCTGCAATGCCTTTATTGGCTAAATATGTAGAAAATAATCTTGATTTGAATTCTCCACTTGCAGTATCTCCTGATTTTGGAGGTTCTTCTCGCGTAGAAGCTTTCTCTAAATTACTTGACATAGAGTTTATTTCTCTAAAAAAGACTCGTAGCCGAACCACTGGGGAAGTTATCATGGAAGAAAGTAATGTGGAAGTTAAAGGACGTGATGTATTATTGGTGGATGATATGATTAGTACAGGCACAAGTATTGTTCGTGCAGCTAATTACTTGAAAAAACTTGGCTCAAAACGTATTATAACTCTTTGCACTCATGCCTTACTGGTAAATGACGCTGTTGATGCTATCAAAGCTGCGGGAGTTGATGAAATTATCTCTACTAATACAATTCCTAATGACGTGAGTAAAATAGATGTTACTGAAATCATCGTCGACCACTACAAATCCTTACGATAATTCCTTTATCAGTATTTTTGTCTTATCTGGGGATTTTCCACAACTTGGAAGGAGCGAACTAATCTCTATCCTTGAATCCAATGATATTCATTATGACATTGTGGATGAGAATTCTAGAATAATTATTCTTTCATTTGTAAATTATAAAAATTATTATGAAGATTTGTTCAAAAGAATTGCTTATTGTAACTATTTCGGAACTCTTTTATTTACTTACGATATTAATTCTAGCAATCTACATCCTCACGCAAATAGTATCACATACCTTAAAAATTATCAAACATTTTCAGTTAGAAAAATAAATGTCTCAACTAAACTTGATAATACATATGAAAGCATTATTGGAGGATTGATTAAAAATCTAACTCCCCATCTGAACGTAGATTTAACTTCTCCTGATGTTAGTTTGATCGCTTGTAAATTCAATAATTTACTACTGATCTTCTCAAATCATTTAATTTCTAGTGAACCTCGTTGGATTAATCGTCGACCTCGGGCTCGCCCATTTTTTCTTCCATTTGCCATACATCCAAAATTATCTCGAGCTCTGGTTAATCTGTGCAGATTAAATCCTGGACAAATACTTTTAGATCCATTTTGCGGAACGGGTAGTATAGGTATTGAATCATGTTTACTTAATGTCCATTTTATTGGCATTGATATCTCAAAAAAGATTTGTTTTGGAGCACAGCGAAATTTCACTCATTTTAATTTAGAAAATTCTAATATTATTCATGCAGATTCATTAAATATTCCTCTTTCTTCTATTGATGGGATTGTTACTGATTTTCCTTATGGTAGAAGCACCATCAAAAAATTCTCTGATAATGTGAAATTTATGGATAAATTTTTTGATATTTCGTCTAGATTACTGAATTCAGGCTCATATATTGTTTTTATGTCGCCTAAAGACTGGCCTGAATATAACTTTTCTGGCTATTGTCTTATTGATAAACATGAGATCTATATCCATAGTAATCTTACCCGAGTGATTAGAGTAATTCGTAAACTCTGAATGTTTATTATTTATTCTAATTTATATAGAATAATTAGAATGACCGATCTAAAAATAACTCTGCTTGGCACCTCTGGCGCTATTCCTACAAGTCAAAGAAATCTAATTTCTAATGTCATAATTCGAGATAATGAACTATTCATATTTGATACAGGCGAATCAATTCAGCAATCTATGATGAAAAATAAAGTTGGTATGAATCGCCCTACTCATATTTTTATCTCTCACATGCACGGAGATCATATCTTAGGTTTATTGGGATTAATTCAAACTATGTCATTATTGTTGCGTGATAAACCTTTGTTTGTTTATGGCCCATCTGGAATCTCACGTTTTCTAAAATCTAATATAAGTATCTTCAATATTAAATTAAATTTCAAATTAATTATTAAAGAAATTAACTCTGGATTAATTGTTAAAACTCAAGATTATAAAATCTATGCAAAGAAAGCTAATCATTCTATCTTAAATTATTCATATGTTTTTATTGAATCCGATCGCCCAGGAAAATTTTATGTTTCTAAAGCAAAAAAACTTGGAATTCCAGAAGGTTCACTTTGGTCTAAACTTCAGAGTGGACATTCTATTCGTTATAATGGTAAATCTATCCGACCTACTGATGTTATGGGAAAGTCTCGACCTGGTAGAAAGATTGGTATTTCCGGTGATACAAGACCTTCCAAATCGTTAACTCATTTTTTTTCATCATGTGATATATTAATCCATGAATCTACTTTCTCAAATGATCAACAAGATTTGGCCATTGAAAGATTTCATAGCACTTCTACCGAAGCTGCAAATGTTGCTAAAGAATCTTCTTCAACTATACTTATTCTTACTCATTTTAGTTCACGGTATAATGATGTTAAATTACTTGAAAAACAGGCATGTAAAGTCCATCGTAATACTATTGCAGGTAGAGATTTTATGACTTTTACTGTTCCTTACCGTGATGAAAAGCGATTGACTAAGTCTTATATCTTGGAACAAACCAGTCAATAAATTCTAAAATATTTTCTGTCTTAATCTTCATGAATATCGGCCCTAAAGGTGACTCTTTGGAGTTTTCACAGATTACAATTGAATCTATTGCTGCAGCTTGTTTATTGAATAAAATATAAGTCATATCTTTTTCTGAATTTCTCATTAGCACCTTTCTAGCAATATGCGTTGTTTGTTTATTTCTCAATCTATCGTATAAATTCATTAATTTTTTATAATCGGTAGATTTTCCAATTATTTCCTTATCTTTCACATCATAATCTATATCGACGATGTTTGTCATTGCATATATTAAATCGTTTTTATCTTCTGTCTTATTCAATTCTGTTTTTATTGTTATCTTGATATTATCTTGTAACTCTTCCATCTTATTCACATCAAATTATGCAGAATTGATTCAGTTTTTCTCGCATATTCCTCTTTTATTAATCCGACGTTTTCGATAATTATGTCTGCCCTTTCCATAACTTGACCTAGTCCTATCTCTAATTCTTTGCTATCTCGTCGATTAAACTCTTCTTTATCAATTGGCGCATCACTACGTTTTCTTTCTAGTAAAAATTTCATCCTTTGTTCAGAAGTATTACTGATTAATACTATTTTGACATCTCCTATCTTCGTAAATAATTCAATTTCCTCAATATTTCTAATTCCATCAATTATTATATTCTCATTAGTTATCTCATTTATCTTATCTATACACATGTTTGCAACTGCATTATTCCCTCTTTCTTTTCTCAATTCTCGCATTAATCTAGATAAAGATTCTGAATCATTATCTACTCCCCTATTTTCTGCTTCTTTTCTAACTTGATTTCCCATTATAATTAATTCATATCCTAATCTTTTTCCTATTTCACAAAATAGTGACTTTCCTGCACCTGGTAAACCAGTAACACAAATCAACTTCTTTCTTTTTACCATAACGAACACAATTAATAAGTAGTTTTTGTTAATATGTTTGAGTGATTAATTGGACATTAACTCGATTAAAAAATTAGTGTTAAAAAAGCATAAACCAGAATCATCATATAATAAACAATTATCTAAATTTGCTAATAATCTCATAGACAAACTTTGGCGTAATAATTATCAAGATCAACAAAAATCACCTATTTTTCCAATATCTGATATTGTATTAGGAGGTTCAGTCGCCAAAGGAACTTGGTTAAAAGACTCTGCCGATATAGATATTTTTATCAAACTTGACGCAGATTCAAATAGGACTGATTTGGAACATTCACTTGAAATAGGAAAAAATACCCTCGATTCATTAAAAGGATATTCTTGGTCCTTGCGTTATTCTGAACATCCATATATCGAAGCTGAAACTAAATTTCTAGGTAAAATAATAAAAATTAATATTGTTTCATGTTTTGATGTAAATCCAAAAGACTGGAAAAGCGCAGCAGATAGGTCTCCACATCATACTGATTATATTCTCGATAAATTCACTCCTAAAATGAAGGATGAAGTTAGAATATTGAAACAATTCCTGATTTCGAATAAAATCTATGGCGCTGAAATTAAAATTCAAGGATTTAGTGGCTATGTGTGTGAATTGCTTATTCTCAAGTACAAAAATTTTAACAATTTACTAAAACACATGGGTAATTTTAGTCCAGAAACTAGCATTTATTTTGATGAATCTCATTCTAAATTCACTAAATTACATAACTCTCCGATGATAATGCTTGATCCCGTAGACCCTAAAAGAAATCTTGGAACTGCCATCTCCTCTCAAAATCTTAATAAATTTATTTATCTCTCTACCAAATTTTTGAATAATCCTTCTAATAAATTCTTTATTTCAAATAAAACCAAATTTAATGAATCCCTATCAGATAATCTAATACTAGTTTATTTTAAACACGATAAAAAAACTATAGATACCTTGTGGGGACAATTACGTAGATCCTTTAACCATACTTCTAAATATCTCTCAAAAAATAATTTCAATATCATTCGTTCTACTATTTCCAGTAATGACAAAGACCAAAGTGCCTTTATCTTTCTGCTTGAAAATCTATCTATCTCAAATACTCGCCTTCATATTGGTCCTTCTTCTCATATGAAAAATGAATCAATTGCCTTTATTCAAAAGAATAAACGACAATCTCTATCTTTCTGGATCGATTCAGATGGGAAACTTAATTCACTACAACTTAGACAATATTCACGAATTAAAGATCTAATTACTTCTTCTATTAATTCTAATAATGTACTTGGTATAGCTCCTGGAATTAAGGATTCGTTTGATAAAACCTCTAAGATTTATATTGGCCAATCTGTAATTTCTTTTTCAACTAATAAATCTTGGCTATATGACTCTTTAGGTGATGTTATTGGAACTGAATCATACTTATCTTGATATCAATAAACGTACAAATAATGAAATTTTACAATATCTTCTTTGCTATCCTAAATATGATAATAATTTATTCAAATTGCGATTGCAAGAATTAAAACAACTTGGTATACAACGTCTTGAATTGGTCGGCCCTACAATAATAAATGGTAATGCAATTCTTGGCAAGGGCACTAGAGGAATAGTAATAAAAGCTCATTCTAAAAATTTTTATTGTGCATTAAAAATTAGAAGATTAGATTCCCCTCGAATTAATTTATTAAATGAAGTAAAAATTCAATCATACGTAAATTCATTTGGTGTTGGACCTAAAATAATTAACTACTCTGATAATTTTATTATGATGGAATTAATTAATGGTAAAGTATTATCTGATTTTTATCTTATGCCTTCTATTAATACTGAGATAATCCGCCGTATGATTAAATCATTATTGAATCAGTGTTATAAACTCGATCTCTATGGAATTGATCATGGTGAATTGAGCGATTTACGTAAACACGTGATAATTAATCAACGTGTTAATATTATTGATTTTGACTCTTCTAGCACTAATCGAAAAACATCTAATCTTACCTCTTGTATTCAATATCTATTTATTGGTGGTCCTCAATCCAAAACATTTCAAACTCTGTTTGATATTGATATTGATAATATGATTCTTTTACTCCGTCAGTATAAATTAAATAAAAATTATTTAAACTTCTCTCATTTACTCAATCTCTTGAACATGAATTAAATACGTTAGTGAGTTTAATTTTTACATGGGGCCGTTGTCTAGTTATTTAGATTATTATTCTATTTAGGAAAACTTGGTCTAAGATGCCAGAATAATTAATGGCAAACCTGGGGACTTTGTTTGAATGCTGGTGATCGCGTGTTCAAATCACGCCGGCCCCATCTCTAATAACCAAAGAAAATTATACTGATGAACGATATTGATGTGATAAACATCACGATTAAATCTTGTTTAATTAATTGAAGAGAATATAGCGATGTCGGATTCTTACTGATTCCATAACCTCTTGATTCCATAGCTTCTGCAAGCTCTCCACTTCTTATTACTTCGTTTATTATTAATGGCACTAATATTGGAATAAATTTCTTGATTCTTATAATTGGATTTCCTTTTTCTAATTCAAGCCCTCTTGATTTTTGAGCATCAATTATTTGCAATGTATCCATTAATATCACTGGAACAAATCTTACTGATGTTACGAATGCAAATACCAAATCTCTTGGTAATCTGAACCATCTTAATACATATTCTAATTCATCTGGAGACGTTACGAGGAAAAATAATGACGTAGAACAAACTATTGCAATAAATCTTAACGCAATTTGTATTGAATATATCAAACTATATCCCGCAAAATAATTTATTATCAAAATTAATGCTGAAAATCCTGTAGCAAAAATCATCGTTCTTAACAACCTTTTTGTTATTTTGCCTAATAGCGAGAATATCGATATCGCTATGAATATTATAGCTAGATTGTATAAATTTGATACTAATAGTGCAAGTGTAAATAATTGTATTGAGATTAGTAACTTAACTCTTGGATCTAGTTTATGTATGATTGAATTACTTTTCCTATAAATAAATCCGTTAGCTATGAAATACATTCATTCCTCCATTAAACCCTGAATTCTTTTACATGCATCCTCTAGATTAATTGGAATATCCTTTTCAATCCCTAGACCATTAAATATTTTAATTATTTGTGGTGGAATTAGTCCTACTTTATTCATTAATTCTTTATCTGTAAAAATCTTTTCTGGATGATTAATCTCTATTATTCTTCCATCTGACATTGTTATTATATTTGGTTGCAATCTCCATAAAAATTCAATGTCATGTGAAATGATGATTATTGTTTTATTATTACTATGTAGTGTATTTATGAATTCAAATAAAATATTCTTTTGTAACTCATCTTGTCCTACAGTTGGTTCATCTAGAATCAATATCTCTGGATTCCATGCCAATACTGATGCTAAACATACTTTCTTTTTTTCTCCTCCGCTAAGTTTTAATGGAGATATTTCCTCATATTTTCTCAAATTAAATAAATTTGTCATTAATTCGTATCTCTCATCTATGTAATCTTGATCAAATCCAAAATTCTTTAATCCAAATAATATTTCATTCTTTACTGTATCTGCAAATAATTGATGATTTACATTCTGAAATACCATTCCTACATTTCTTGATAATTCTGCTACTGATGACTTCTTTGTACTATTGTTCTCTATTGTTACTTCGCCCTCTGACGGTTTTAATAATCCATTTATGTGTTTTACTAAAGTTGTTTTTCCTGCTCCATTATTCCCTACAATTGCTGTAATTGAATTCTTTTTAATTTTTAGATTGATATTATCTAATGCATTTGTTCCACCTGGATGATTATAACTTACTTGTTTAAATTCTATCAACTTTTCTTCCTTACCTCATTTATCATGTCGTCTGCACAAGTTACTGGTTTAGAAAATTCTACATGTGCTTTTGCAAGTTCTCTATATATCTTTGTAGAAAAAGGAATACCTAATTCAGGTATGATAAGTTTTTTATAATTAAATACATTTTCTGGTTTATCATTAGAAACTATCTTTCCATTAGATAAGATAATTAATCTATCTGCATATTTCAGAACTAAGTCTAATCGGTGTTCTACAATAATTATTGATATTCCATTTTCTCTACATAATTTATTCATTAATTCCATAAATTCTGACGCTGTTTTTGGATCTAATAGAGAAGTTGGCTCATCTAAAATTAAAATTTTTGGCTCCATTGCCAAAACTCCTGCCAATGCAGTTCTTTGTTTCTGTCCATCTGATAGTTCATGTGGTGCTTTTTCTGCCAAGTGTGTTATGTTTAGTGTCTCCATTATTTTTTTAATTCTTTCTTTTATTATTTCTTGTTCAATACCTAAATTTTCTAATCCAAAAGCAATGTCTCTCTCTACTGAAAACATAAAAATTTGATTTTCTGGGTTTTGAAATACGAATCCTACTCGTTTAGCTATTTCTTTTATTTCTGCATCTTTAATTCTTATTCCATCTACTATTACTTCTCCTGAATATTCTCCATCATACATATTTGGTATTAACCCTACAATGGATCTCAGTAAAGTAGATTTTCCACACCCTGTTGGTCCTGCTAAAACTGTTATTTCATTTGATTCAATACTCAGATTAATATTTTCTAATATGTTGGTCTTTGACGAACTATACTTGAATGAAAAATCATTGAATTTTATTATCTCTTCTTTAGACATTATTTCTGATAAATTCTAATTACATAATAGTATTATTGAGTATTAGCACCTGTTGTACTTCTTTTCATTGCCTCATCAAGCTTTTCTTGCACTTCTTTAAGACTCTCTTTCAATCTTTCTTCTTGTTTGTTTAATACTGTTATTTTTGTATTTGAAAGATCCTTTGATTCTGTTAAATTTTTTACTACATCTGCTTTGTTACTCGATACCATTACTGTACCTGCAGATTTGTATACTTTCACATCATCTGCCGATTTATTTAATTCTTCTAACGCTTTATCGATCTCTATACTTTCCAAATCAATTTGTTGTTTCTGTACTAAAATTGATTGTAGATTCTGTTGTAATTGTTCATATCTTTCTAATTGTTCTTTTAACCATGGTGGCACCTCTTGATTACTCATACTGTAATCGATTTGCTTTTTACTATAAATAAAGCTTTATTCTGTTAGAATATCGTAAGACACTTTTGCTGCACGAATATGAGATGATATTTTTGCACGTAGTTCTGATATTTCTTTTGCTTTAATCTCCATAACTAGTTTATCATTTCTAGCTTGAATAGAATCAGTCTCCTTAATATCTTGTTTTATTGATTCTTTTACTAATTCTGATGATTTTTTATTAGTTTTTATTCTAATCGTTGCTGATATTTTATACTGTTGTTGTTTCATATGCTGAATCCGCTACTTTAAATTTACATTTATTACATGCCCAAATTCCTATTGCAACTCTTTTGAATTTAATTGAATTACATTCAGGACAATTTCTTTTTTGTCGAAGACTTGTGGTTACTTTTGTATATTTTTTTCTAACGGAAGAACCGAATTTAGCTCCAAATTCAGTCGTTGTCTTTGTTTTACGAGCCATTCTTTACTGCCTCTCTTATTTTTACTCTTATTTCATCACCTTTTTCTTTTGAAATAACAGAAATTTCTTTTAATTCATCAAAAGTAAAACCTCCAGGTTTACCCTTTTGTCCAGACACATATTTTCCATTTTCATCTGTTACTAATGTTACTCTGGCGGTTGCCATTTCTTGCTCATCTGCATTTGGATCTATTATTATTTTGTCTTCTATTTTTGCAAATGTTGTTGATACAGGTACTGATTTTATTGGTAATGGCTGTTTTTCGTCTAACATTTTTACTTCATCATTTTCGATTGTAAATTTATTCATATCTGCCATTAATAGCGCAGTTGTTGCTGCATAGGAAACTGCATCGAATAAATTACCATCTTCATTAATTACTGCAACGTCGATATACACTGAATATACTCGTTCGCCTTCTTTAATACACAATTCTTTTATGTCAATCATTCCAGATTCTCTAATTCCTCTATCTGAAACTCTTGATAGTTCTATTGTATTTTCATCTGGTGGTCCAGGTTCAATATATTGTGAACAAATAGGTAACATCTCTGCATTACACGTCATTACTCCTTCTGCAGGCGTATCTGGAAATGGGTTTGCAGTTTCAACCTTTATTCCTGCCCAAACTTCTGATTCTCCTAGCTTGACTCTTGCAGAACCGTTTGTCTTGTCTTTTAGTATATTTGTTTCTATCTCTAAATTTCTATAATCAAGTAATCCTCTTTCATCTAATCTAGTAGAATTTGCAAGATTTGAAATTATACTTTCTCTAGTAATTGAATCTACGATTCTATGTTTTTTCACTGCAGGCATCTCTTATTCCTCCTTGTTCCCATTCTTACCATCGAAATATTTCTCTGATAATGCATCACGTTGTAATTTGTATAGTTTGTCACAACCTGTTTTTGCTAATTCTAATGCTTTATCAAATTCTTCTTTTGATAAGTTTCCATCTAGTTGAAACAGGGTGATTAAACCTGTATTTGGTAATAATGCTATTGGCATATCCGCTTCTCCTGTTTTGTCTTCAGTATCGTCCACGTCCAATACAACTTGTCCATCAACTTTACCTGCTGCACATGCAGTTACAAGATCTCTCATGTTAATTCCTGCATCTGCTAATGCAGTGGATGCTGCATTTATCGCAGCGCATCTTGAACCTCCATCTGATTGAAGAACCTCAATATATATCTCGATTGCAGTTCTAGGATAATCTTCCATTATAATTGCTGGCTGTAATGCTTCTCTTATTACTTTTGATATTTCTATCTCTCTTCTTGATATATTTGGTCTTTTTCTTGTATCTGTAGAAAATGGCATCATGTGATATCTACACTTTATAATTGCTCTATCTGAAATCATCATATGTTTTGGATGTACTTCCTTTGGTCCAAATACTGCAGCCATGATTTTGTTTTTTCCAAATTCAATTAATGCAGATCCGTCTGCATTTTTTATTACTCCTGCTTTGATCGAAACATTCCGAAGCTCATCAGGAGCTCTTCCACTAATTCTCTCTATATTATTTTTTGACAATATTAAATCACTTTGAAATTAAACTTATAACCTTATCGTTAAGATCAGATGTATGCGCTTGATTTCCAATCAATTTTATTGCATTTCTTGCTTTTGTTCTTGCTTCATCTGTTCCTTTCAATAATATTGCGCCATTTTGACCTATTGTCATACGACAACCTGTATTTTCTTCAATCAATTTGATCATTGCCCCTTTTTTACCAATTACTCTTGGTATCTTTGAGGATGTGATGTATGCTATTTCTCCTTCCTTTATTTTACCTAATCCGGGACCACTAACTGAAATTAATGGGTCTCTAGTTCTGTCAAATGAAAGTATCTTTGCTATCAGACATTCTCCTTTATCGAATTGTGATTTCATTGAATCTCTCGAAGAAGAAAACTGTCTTCCGAACACTGCTGATCCAGTTAATATTCCAAAGAACCATGAATTTATATCTACTTCCCATGCAAAGCCGTTCATATCTGCAACTTTTCCTATAACTACGTCATCCATTCTTGGTATATACGTTCCGTTTAATGGTATTACTCTAACTCCATTATATGCAATTTCTGCCATTCCTATTTTAGTACTAATAATTTTATTCCCACTTTTTATTACATTTGCAATCGGATTATGATCTCCTTCAATCACTACGTCACCAGGCATGACATATTTTCTTTCTACTGAATTTGTTTTCATTGTTATTCTATCGAATTTGCTATTATATTACCTTTAGTTAATGAATTCAATTTATCAATTAACATAATTTTTGAACCTGGCGATACTAAAATTACACTACTTAGTGAACCATCATTATTCCATTCTTCAGATTCCACAGTTCCAAATTTCCTTAATATCCCTATGGATTGTGGTGCATATTGCGCTGGAATTGTAATCTTCAATTTACTTATCTCTGATTTCATTGGAATTACCTTCCTCAATTCTTCAATTATGCCCTTGATCTGTTCATCGGTATTTTTAATTGGATCGATACTCACTCTTGCTTCTATCAGCGCCTGTTCTATTCTCTGCGCCGGATGTGGAATTTTTGTCTTTGGATCAACATAATTGCCTGAGATTATTGTTATTATTTGCTTTCGTTTTTCCTCAATTTTCTGTTTTCTTTGTTGAGTATTGAGTAATAATTCACCTTTTTCTAAAATTATTCTCAGAGCTTCTTGATTATTGTTAGTTTTCAGATGTTTCTTTAACTTCTCATTAGATATTCTTACTCCCTTCTTCGCATCTGCATATATCTCATCAAAAGCAATTGCCTTTTCATATTCATGGGTTTCACCTCTCTTAAATCTTAATGCATGATCTGGATCTACAAAAATCTCAAATTTTTCTCCAGAAATTGATAATCTTACTACTGTAAATTTTGAATTAACATTTTTCTTTTGGAAATCCTTCATTTATACAATCTTCAGCAATTAACTTCACATATAAATCAGTTGATAAATGCGGGTCCTAGGGGATTTCCATCGGAAGTCGGACCCCTGGCCACCGGATTTCTTTCCTGATGTTAAAAGTCCGGTGCTCTAGGAATTTATACTACCTGGCTGAGCTAAGGACCCACAAAAAATAATTAATATTCACCTATTAGTGTGTTTACTTGTATGTTTATTTCTTATTCAAATATAATAAGCGCCCCGGGCGGGAAATTCCGAAATTATTTCAATTTCTTTTGAACCCGCGTCTAAAGCGTGACAGGCTCCAATGCTAGGCCGAGATGTGCGATTATTGATCTCTACACCACCGGGGCTTAATATTTCAAAACATTCTCAAACTATAACTCTTTCGAATTTATCATACTTAAAAATCTCAAGATTTAATTATTCGTAGATTGAGTAATCGTGTAAATCTTAGTTACGTTCAATTTAATCCCGAATTTGGAAATATTGATAAAAATCTAAAAACTGTTTCCAAGTTATTATATAAGGCAAAACCTGGTATTGTAGTTCTTCCTGAATTAATGAATACCGGATATAATTTTATCTCTAAAAATGAAGTTCGTGGTTTGTCTGAATTATCAAAAACTGGAAAAACATCTATGTTGATGTCTCAAATTTCATCAGATATTAAATCCACCATTGTTGCGGGTTTTGTTGAAAAATCAAAAAATCATTACTATAACAGTGCAATGGTTGTATCAAAGGGTAAATTTATTGGCGTATACAGAAAAACACACTTATTTTATAATGAAAAACAGTTATTCTCCAAAGGAAATACTGGATTTCGAATATTCAATATTGATAATTTTAAATTAGGAGTAATGATTTGTTCGGATTGGATCTGGCCTGAATCCGCACGAACTCTTGCATTAAAAGGCGCAGATATAATCGCCCATCCTGCAAATCTTATTCTTAAAGGACTTTGCCAACAAACTATGCCAATTCGTTGTTTTGAAAATAGTGTTTTTGCTATTACTGCAAATCGAACTGGTATTGAAAAACGTGGTAAAGATTCTTTCCACTATACCGGTCAGAGTCAAATTGTAGGACCTAATATGAAAATACTATCTCGTGCTAGATCAAATTGTAATTCTGTAAATTCTGTAAATGTTAATCTATTAAACGCAAGAAATAAAACATTATTTAAGAACAACGATCTGATTAAAGATCGAAGAACTAAATTCTATAAATAGCTTGACGAATTCCTATTTGGAATCTTTCTTATTGAGTTTAATATATTTGTTATCATTTAAATTATAGAATTCCCATTTTCCTCTTTTTGGGTTTGATTTTCTCCTTTTTTCAAATGTCCATGCAAGAATTGGTTCAGCTCCTACTTTCTTTGCCCATATTTTCAGATATTTTCTTTCCACCTCGTCAATATCACTCAAATATTTAGAAACTTGTATAAACCAAACAATAGTTTTCTTTTTATCTTTTTTTACTGAAACAATGTCTATTGGATAATATTTTTTTCCATCTACTACTACCATTCCTGCTTTTGAACCAGATCCTCTTATAGCAAACCATCCATTGATTCTTAGTTTACTTAATAGATTGTGCTCTCTTGCTCTACCTAAAATATACGAATTCGCCATAACTTTGAATATATATTTGTGGAATGTGTTAATAACTATTAGATATGAGAAATTAATTATGAAGTCTTCATATTTTACTACCCTTATTCAACTTCTTCTTCTTGGAGCAAAAAACCCCATCAAATTATCTACATCTGATCTTGCCATTTCTATAGATAAAACTCAACAAACTGCATCAATGCATCTTTTATTTCTTGAAAAGAATAATATGATTGCCAGATATAAAATTGATGGAGATGATGTGATTCAAATATCTGCATCTGGTTTAAAGTACCTATTGTCTGTAAATCAAAAAATTCAGTCTGCTTTTGATGATAATAGTTCGACTCTTGTTACTGGAAAAGTATTTTCTGGACTTGGAGAAGGCGCATATTACATATCACTATCTGGGTATAAAAAACAATTTATCTCAAAACTAGGCTATGAACCATATCCTGGAACTCTTAATCTCAAACTATCCTCTAATCTACATAAACAATTCATAGAGAACTTGTCTAATGTGGATGGGATTATAATTGAAGGATTTACAGATAAAAAACGCACATACGGTAATGTTATCTGTTATCCATCAATTATTGATTCAAATATTCAAGGCAGTGTAATTCTTATTGAACGCACGCACCATGATAGTTCTGTTGTCGAATTGATTTCTCCTACTTTTCTTCGTAAAAAATTAAAACTTAAAGATGGAGACGAAGTTAAAGTAAATATTTCTGTTTAGGCTAGTTACTTTTACTTTTATATTCTTTTCTTAAATGCGAGCTCTTAATATGCGGTATTGGAGAATCTAATTTCTTTATTTTTATTCTTAAATTGTTCGATTTTACAAGTTCTCTTAATTTACTTAACTGATGTTTCTGATCATATCCTATAGTAATTACATCAGGTTTTATTTTTTTTACTATTCTAAAAATATCTCCTTTATTTCCTATTAACGTGTAATCTACATATCTAATCGCAGATACTAAGATTGATCTTCTATTTTCATTATTTATTGGCTTTCTTCCTTTAATTTTCTTTACTCTATCATCTCTTGCAATAGAAACAATCAATACATCTCCTTCCTCTTTTGATTTTTTCAATGTATGTATGTGTCCTGGATGTATTATGTCATACACTCCACCTGTAAATACAATTATTATATTCTTTCTACCTTTATCTGTTAATATATAATTTTTTTTAACTTGTTTAATTAAATTCATAGTTTTCATTTTTGCAATATTTCTATCCAGTTCTTTTTTCTCTATATCTAAATATCTTTGAATATTACTTACTGATTTTTTTCCTTGTAAATTATTTATATAAATAATCTTCAATATCTTTCTTTCAATTTTATTTATCTTTATTTTTACCACTCTAATTCCACTTCTCCTAAGAAAATTAATGAATCTATTAATCCTTCTGCATATCCAATACTAAGTATTGCCAATTCAAATCGTTCTTCATCTTTAAATCTCTCTGCATCATCAATGTATGCATCTATGTTCTTGAATAAATCAGTATATCTCTTTTCATTATTTGTCATCTCTCTTATTTTATTTAGTGTATTTCTTGCTTTTGGAATATATTTATCTAACATATCTATAGAGATTGATTTAATATTAATTGAATTATTTGTAATCTCTTCTTCTTTTATTCCAAATAATTGAACTAATGCTTCTACCTCTGTAAAATGAAGTTTACTTGGTATAATTATTGTATAAGGCGGTTTATCATATTGTTTTTTTAATAATTCATTTATTGTTCCACAATATATTTTTTGTTTACCCATCCCGATTCTTGAAGCAATAATTATCATACTTGATTTATTAATTACTTGTTTCTTTTGTTCTTTTTCAATACCTAATAATTGTTTTATTGCCTCGATTGGATCCAAATATTCATCTTCATCAAGATTGTATTCTAATAAAACTGTTGAATGTAATTCTGATAATAAATTTTTTAAAATTACATCATATACTGATAACGGTGCAACTTTCGATTTGGTCATTAATGTTGTTATTCTTCCAAATTTGTATGAATGTAATCCTGTTTCTCCAGGCAGAACTGTTGTAATTGAACTATTATGTAATATTTGTGTATGTATTCCTGCTTTTTCTGCGCGCATTCTTAAATCCATGTGTGTAGTTGCAATCATTGGATTCCCATAAGTCAATAACACTACTGTATTATTTTTTGATTCTTCAATAATCTTATTTCCATTCTCTATAAATTCTCTTCCTACTTGTTCATATTGGAAGTCGAATTTATATTCATTATAAGGCATTGGAGGGCTCGTATATCTCTCAAAATAGATTTTATCTGCATTTTTTATTGTTTCTATAATCTCTCGAGTCATTGTATTCTCATTTAGTCCAAGTCCTGCAAAAATTATCATATTCTTTCTAATTATATCGAAGGAAAATGTTCAATAAAAAGTACATTGCAAGAATAACATTGGGTCTGTGGCTCAGCCAGGCAGTATTTATGCCTAAAGCGGCTGGCTCTTAACCAGATATGTCTTTGACATAGGTGAATAAGTCGTGGGTTCAAATCCCACCAGACCCGCTAATAACTTCCTTCTGCTAACGGTCTTAGGTGTCTTTTCCAAGATGTCGTATTACATTTATTACAATTATACAAAGACTTTCCTTTTCTCATCATTACATCTTTCTGTTTAATTATTGTATGTGTTGTTTTTGTCATACAATTACTACAATGTCTTTTTTCATTTATCAATTTGATTCATTTTTTTCTTAAATTAGAAATCTCTGCTAATAGAGCTGTTAACTGAATATCTGGATTCGAACCTGTTATTATTCTGTAATCATATTTCGCTAATATTTCAATTAATTCCTTAATCTCTTTATACTTATTTTTGTTTATTGCTTCATTCATATATTTCAGGAAATCCTTTTCTGATAATCCATATATATTTGTTAATGCAGACATCTTTTCTCTTGCCACATTGAAATCATTATCTAGCGCTAATTCTAATATTTCTTCAATCTTAATTTTGAATGAATGACCTGTAGCTATATCAATATTCTTCATATTGATATTTCCTAAAGAAGAACATGATTGCAATAAATTAATTGCAGATCTAAGATCTCCATTTGTTATGTTGAATATCTCTAGTAATGCTTGTTTCTCAAATATTATTTTCTCTTTTTCACAAATTAATTCTAAATGTTTAACTAATTCATTTTCTTCTATTCTTGTAAAACTAAATGATGCACATCTACTTTGTATTGGTTCAATTATGTTTGAAATATAGTTTCCAATTAATATAAATCTACAAGCCTTTGACGTTTCTTCCATTATTCTTCTTAATGCTGTTTGTGCATCATTAGTCATTTCATCTGCTTCATCAAGTATGATCATCTTAAATGGAATCTTCTCTCGATTATCTGCATATCTTGCAAATGTTTTCACTCGATTTCTTATTGTATTTATCCCTCTTTCATCTGATGCATTTAATAATATAGAATAATCTTGCCAATTATTACCTAGAATGGATTTTGCAATGATTATGCCTAGTGTTGTTTTTCCTGTTCCTGGAGGACCTGTAAACAATAAATGCGGCATTGACGAAGAATTTTTTATAATTGGTTTTAGCCTTTTTATCGTTGATTCTTGATTAATAAATTCAGTCATCTTCGATGGCCTATATTTTTCAACCCACATTAAATCGTTTATTTCATTCATCTTGTTTAATCAGCCTTAATTTTTCATAATATTCAATATTACTTATCCTTGTCTACTCTATTTGAGTTGATGTACAATCTCAGCTGTCATAAATCCCTAAGTACGTTGTATCAGTATATAGAATATGTCATTTGGCACGGAAAATTCAATTGCTAGTATGATGAATGACTTACAAGTTGAATCAGAATTATCTCTTGTAAAGGTAATTGCTATTGATGATATTGACGAAATCGAAATAGGAGGTTTTAAAATAGAATATAAAGAAACTGATTCTAAATTTGATGTACCTAGATGGGTTGCATGTATATTAGTAGAAAAAAATTTAGTTAAACTTGCAGACGTTGGAATTGAAATTGAAGTAATTAATGCTATATCTAAAGAAAAAATGCTCGGCGTACATAAATTATCTGAATTAAAACCTAATTTATATAAAAAAATAAACTTTTTATTGAAAAATCTTCGTTCTAAACTGGATAATGATCGAGAATTATCTTTGGAATATGATAAAATATCTACTTCTGTTTACGACTTAATTAACATAAGAATTAATAAAATTATTTCTCTTGCTTCATTACCTTTTCCTCCTGACGACATTCAAAAATTAATTACTCCTGAAGAATATTTGTTGTTTGACACTGTTCGCTCAAATATTCATGAGTGGCGTAAATTAATGATTGGAGATGAGTTCTGATGGAACAATCTATTGGAACACATGCTAGTTGGAATGATACATTTGTAAGATTTATAAAAAACTTTAAAGATAAATCACAAGTATTAAAATACCAAAAATCTTTATCTAAAATGGTTTATGATAATTCTAAATCATTAATTGTTGATTTTGAAGACCTTCTCTTGTTTGATCATGAAATTTCAACCATTTTAATCGAAAGGCCCGACGAAGTTCTTTTTCAATTCAATTTAGCTGTAAAAGAATCATTATATTCAGTTAATTCTGAATACACTGAATCTATTAAAAATGATATTCAAGTTAGAATTAGATCACTTCCTGATCAAGTTCCCTTACGTGATGTATCCAGTAAAAATTTACACCGTTTAATATCTGTCGAAGGCTTGGTTGTAAGGACTTCAGAATTAAAACCATTAGCTACTAAAGCAGCTTTTTCGTGTTTTAAATGCGGTGAAACTAATATTGTTCCTCAAATTACGCCCATATTGGTTAAACCTTCGACATGTATCACTCCTGATTGCACGGAAACGAAAAATTTTGTATTTAATGAAAAAGAATCTAGCTATCAGGATTATCAATTAATTCGTATTCAGGAATTACCTGAAGAATTACCTCCTGGACAATTACCCCAATCTTCTGATGTACATCTTACTAGTGAAATGGTAAATATTGCTCGTCCAGGCGATCGTTTAAACTTGACCGGTGTTGTAAGAATTGATCAGCCAGAATCACGAGGTAATGAAGTATCATCAATTTTTAGATCCAAGATTGAAGGAAATTATATTGACGTTGAATCTAAAGGTCCTGAAGATATTGAATTAACTAAAGACGAAGAGGAAATTATAACTGACTTTTCTAAAGATCCTGATGCATATGAAAAATTAATTCAATCTGTTGCTCCAAACATTCAGGGATTGGATCTACAAAAGGAAGCTGTTTTACTTATGTTGATTGGCTCTCCAAGTAAAACTACTGAAGATGGTAGCTCAACTCGTGGCGACATAAATGTTCTATTCGTTGGAGATCCAGGAACTGCAAAAAGTGAATTACTGAAATATGCTTCTAGACTTGCACCTCGTGGTTTATACGCATCTGGTAAAGGTTCTACTGCTGCAGGTTTAACTGCCGCTGTAGTAAGAGAAAGAACTGGTATGATGATGCTCGAAGCAGGAACAGTAGTGCTTGCCGATAAGGGCATTGCCTGTATTGATGAATTCGATAAAATGAGAAATGAAGATCGTACTGCACTACATGAGGCTATGGAACAACAAACTGTCAGTATTGCAAAAGGTGGAATTAATGCTACTCTTAATGCCCGTACTGCAATTCTTGCAGCCGCTAATCCTGAATTTGGTAGTTATGATAAATATAAAACTTTTAACGATCAAATTAATATAGACATACCTTTATTGACTCGTTTTGATTTAATATTTGTAATAAGAGATACTCCTAATATTCCTCGTGATGAAAAACTTGCTAAACATATTTTGGATATATATGAGACTGGAAAAATAAAAGATGATGTCCCGCTTGGATTTGATTTACTTAAGAAATACATTAGTTATGCAAAAAACATTACTCCTAAAATATCTCCTGAGGCAAAAAAATTAATTCAGGATTATTATGTCAAAACTCGACAATCTCCTGCAAAAGACGACGAGGGAAATCCAGGCATTCCTATCACTCCTCGTGCTTTGGAAGGTATGGTTCGTCTTGCGTCTGCTCGAGCACGTGCATTATTTAGGGACATAGTTACTGAAGAGGATGCCGAATTTGCTAGAAATCTAGTTAGAGCTATGTACGAATCCGTTGGAACAGATCCAGAGACTGGCGAAGTTGATTTTGGAATAATGTATGGTAAACCTGTTAGTGAAAGAAGTAAACTCGAAACGTCTCTAAGTATGTTTGAAGAACTTGAAAAAGAATCTACTAAAAATCTAGTTGATAAAGATGAATTTATCCAAAAATTAATTGATACAGGTAAATTTACTTCTACTGAAGCAAGAAAATACTTTAAAAATATGAGTGATAGTGGGCAAATCTATAATGTACAAGATAATTTATATCGTAAGGTAAATTAGATATCTTGTTTGAACATATCTTCACTTGATTTATCTGAAACCTCAATTCAATTTTTACATAATCAGGGTTTTAAAACTCTTTATCCACCACAAGCAGACTGTATAAAAACTGGATTACTTGAAAATAATAATCTTATAGTCTCCACTCCTACTGCAAGCGGAAAAACTTTAGTAGCAATTATCTCTGCACTTCAACATATCGAAAATGAAGGAAAAATTATTTATCTGTCTCCTTTACGAGCACTTGCAAGCGAAAAATATAATGATTTTAAAAAATTAGAAAGTCTTTCAAAACCTAACGGCTCATCAATAAAAGTTAGCATTTCTACTGGTGATTTCGAATCAAATAGCGAATACCTTAAAAATTCTGATATAATTATTCTTACAAATGAAAAATTTGATTCACTTCAACGGCATGGAATTAAATGGCTCTCTCAAGTTAGTCTAATTGTTATTGACGAAATTCATCTTATAGGTGATTCTTATCGTGGTCCAACATTGGAAATGATAATTGCTAAAATGCTTATTTCTGAGCATTCTCCACAAATTCTTGGATTGAGCGCTACAATAAACAATGTAGAAGAGATCTCTGATTGGATTGGTGCTAAACCTGTTGTATCAAATTGGAGGCCTGTCGCTTTATCTGAGGGAGTGTTCTGTTTCGGCCAGATTGATTTCAAAGATGGTAATCCGCCAATCAATATTGAGAATTCTGGTGAAGGCACTGCCATTGATATTGCAATTGACATGGTTAAACAAAATGGTCAAAGTATAATATTCACTGAAACACGAAAACGTGCTTCCAGTCTTGCAAAAAAAATTGAAAAGATGATGCCATTGCTTTTTACCCAAGAACAATCTGATGAATTATCCGATCTCTCTACGTTATTAAAAAAATCTGATACTAGTAATGACATGAATGAATTGCTTGTAAAACTATTGAAACACGGAGTTGCCTTTCATCATGCAGGTGTCAGTAATCAACAACGTCAGGTAATAGAAACTGGATTTCGAGAAAGAAAAATAAAAATTATTTGTGCAACCCCAACTCTCGCCGCAGGTGTTAATCTTCCAGCACGACGTGTAGTTCTAAGTAGCTACCTTAGATACGATATGCAATACGGAGGAATGTCTCCTATTTCTGTTCTGGATTATAAACAAATGTGTGGTCGTGCTGGTAGGCCTCAATATGACGATAAAGGGGAAACGATCCTGATTGCTAATAATGAATCAGAAAAGGATTCATTATTTGATCATTATATTAATGGCGATATTGAAGATATTGAATCTGCATTAAGTAACGAAGATTCATTACGAACCCATCTTCTTGCTACTATATCGTCTAGTCCATTTGGAATATCCAAACCTAATGTATTGAAATTATTTAATAACACTCTTTACACACTTCAAAATGGAAATGACGAACTTGAATTCAAAGTTGAGGACTCTCTTGAATTCTTGTTAGATGAGAATTTCATTGAAAAACGCAATAATAAATTTCTCTCAACTAGATTTGGTAAACAAACCTCTTTACTCTATATTAATCCATTGACGGCACGTGATTTTCGTGATGCGATAAAGTCTTCTCAAAAAGATACTGACTATGCCATGGGTATTCTTCAAGTAATCGCATCTAGTACTGATTTTGGCAGATTATTCTCGTTTAGGAAATCTGATGAATCTCCTTATTATTCATTCATCCACAAGTATCAATCTCAATTTTTTGATATCGGCCACTCTGATTCTGAATATCGCTCCACTTTTCGTATTCTTGCTGCTCTGAATGCCTGGATTAATGAAAAAAAGGAAAATGATATTCTTAATCTTGTGGATATCGATCCTGGTGACTTGTATTTCGCTACTGAAAATACAAAATGGCTCTTAAATGCATTCTATAAACTAACTGCTCTGTTCCAAACAAGACATCTACTTGATCCTATTTTACTTCTTCAGCTTCGTATAGAAAAAGGAATTAAATCTGAATTGAAAGAAATTATAAGTTTAGATAGAGTAGGACGTGTTTTAGGTAGAGCGTTGTTTGATTCAGGATTCAAAACACGCGAGTCATTATATCTAGCTTCTATTGACGATATCTCAAAAACCCCTCATCCTCTTATTACTCCTTCTTTTGCTAAAAAAATTAAAGAACAACTA